>JDSG01000057.1_pt1 | contig 50478 bp, 88 predicted proteins | sample 199341 | NCBI WGS metagenome assembly JDSG01 (sample SAMN02584197, study PRJNA231836) | bioreactor metagenome | isolation source: continuous culture bioreactor short generation time transfer1 day 52 after... | place: Germany: Bremen | reverse complement strand
TATGGTAAGTTAGATGTTAATGAAGTTTATAGATATATACAAAGTTCGTTAATCTCTAATTCTTATAGTGAGATAGCTTTAATGTTTTCAAAAAAAATTTGCTAAAATATCTATATATTATATAGGAAGAAATGAGTGGGAAATGATTTATTGTAAAGCTGAAACATATACAAGAAAAACAATGCAAAAAAAATACAGTTGGAAAACCTTAAAGAGACTGTACGAAGGGTTTATTCACTAGTTCCATTTTATAAAGAAAAGTTTGATGAAATTGGATTAAAACCAGATAATATAAATACTTTAAATGATATTAGAAAGTTACCATTTACTAAGAAACAGGATTTAAGAGATAACTACCCATATGGACTATTTGCTGTGGATATGGATGAAATTGTTAGAATTCATAGTTCATCTGGAACAACAGGCAAACCAACAGTTGTTGGATATACAGAGAAGGATATGAATTTATGGTCAGAAGTTATGGCAAGAGTTTTAACTATGGGAGGAGTAAACTCTAGTGATATCTTACACAATGCAATTGGGTATGGACTTTTTACAGGAGGTCTTGGATTCCATGAAGCTGCACAAAGAATGAAAGTAGCTGTAATACCAAGTTCCACTGGATTTACTTCAAGACAACTCTTACTTATGAAAGATTTTAAAGCAACTGTAATAAATACAACCCCCCCATCATTTGCCCTTCATATGGCAGAAACTGCAAAAAAAAGAGGGCTATGATTTAAAAAAATGACCTTTTTTTAAAGTGTGGTTTTTATGGAGCAGAACCAGCAAGTGAAGGATTAAAACAAGAGATTCAAGATATTTGGGGGGGAATACCTTTTTATGAAGTATATGGATTATCTGAAATTATTGGCCCTGGAGTTGCTGGAGGCTGTAAACATTCTAAAAAAAACTTCATATAAATGAAGATCACTTTTATCCTGAAATTCTAGATCCAAAAACTCAAGAACCTGTAAAAGAGGGTGAAAGAGGTGAGTTAGTCTTAACTACAATTACTAAACAAGGTCTTCCAATAATTAGATACAGAACAGGAGATATCACTTCTTTAGATTTTACACCATGTAGATGTGGAAGAACAACGGTGAAAATGGAGAGTGTCGTAGGACGATGTGATGATATGATTATTGTTAGTGGTGTAAATGTATTTCCTTCTCAAATAGAACATGTTTTATCAAACATTGATGGGATATCATTAAACTATCAAATAATTATAGAGAAAAAAAGGACATCTTGATAAACTGGAAATTGATGTAGAAATCAATGATAAGATAATGTCTGATTCTGTACAAAACCTACAAGCTTTACAAAAAGTTATTCAAAAAGATATATTAAACAATTTATATGTAAATGCAGAGATAAAATTAGTTCAACCAAATACAATAGAGAGAAGCCAAGGAAAGGCAAAAAGAATTATAGATAAGAGATAAAAGAGGACTTAACCTCTTTTATTTATACATTTGCTAGAATTTTTACTTTTGATTTAGCTAAAACTTTAGTAGCTTTTTTTAAAATCATCAGGACTAACCTTAAAGATAAAAGCCCCCCCATTTTTAGAACTATTTATTGTGTATGTATATTCAATATTTATATCATTTTCTGATAATACAGTTAATACTTCATTAAATGAGCCAATATGATCATCAATTGATATAGCAAATACATCAGTAATTGTTAGAGAAAAACCGTTATCATCTAAAATTCTTTTTGTAGACTCTGCATCATCAACTAGCAGTCTTAAGATACCAAACTCAGTAGTATCAACTAAGTTTATAGCTTTTAAAGATATTTTATTTGTTGATAATATATTTGTAATATCTGTTAATTCACCTTTTTATTTTCAATAAAAACTGATAATTGTTTAATAGCATATTTCATTTTATTTCCTTTTATCTACAATTCTAACAGCTTTACCAACGCTTCTTTCTATACTTCTTGGCTCTACAAGTTTTACATTTGCTTTAATGTATAGATTGTTTAATAAGTTATGTTGAATTGCTTTTTTTTGAGTTTTTCCATTGCACCAATAGAATCCATCATGATATTATCGCTAACTTCAACTAAAATATCAAGTTGGTCTAAGTGTACCTTTTTTTTATCAATTACAATTTGATAATTTAAAGTTAAACCCTCAGTTTCTGAAATAACATGCTCTACTTGTGAAGGATAGACATTTACACCATTTATAATCATCATATCATCTGCACGACCTACAACACTCTCCATTCTAACCATAGTTCTACCACATTCACATGGAACTCTAGTTAAAGATGAAATATCACCAGTTTTGTATCTAATTATTGGAAGGGCTTGTTTAGTTAAACTAGTAATTACCAGTTCTCCACGTTCTCCATCAGGAAGTTGTTCTCCTGTTTTAGGGTCAATAATCTCAGGATAAAAATGGTCTTCAAATACATGTAATAGTTCAGAATGTTTGCATGAACAAGAAACACCAGGACCAATAATTTCAGATAAACCATATATTTCATGGTAATCAATACCCCCCCAAACCTTTGAAACCTCTTCTTTTAATCCTTTAGAAGTTGGCTCAGCTCCAAAAATTCCAGCTTTTAATTTAAAATCATTTTTAAAATCAATACCAGCTTTAGAAGCACTCTCTGCCATATGTAAAGCAAATGATGGAGTAGAAGCTAGGATTGTAGCCCCCCCAAAATCTTTCATTAGCATAACTTGTCTATCAGTAAACCCACCAGAACTAGGAATTACCGTTGCACCAACTTTTGAAGCCCCCCCATTATGTAATCCAAGACCACCTGTAAAAAGACCATATCCATATGCATTGTGGACGATATCTTCTTGTGTAGTTCCAGCCATTTTATAAACTCTGGCCATAACTTCATCCCAAATATCCATATCTTTTTTTTGTATAACCTACAACAGTTGGTTTACCTGTTGTTCCTGAAGATGAATGTATTCTTTCTATTTGACTCATAGGGACTGTAAAAAGACCAAAAGGGTAATGGTCTCTTAAATCCTGTTTTTTTTAGTAAAAGGTAATTTACTTATATCATCAATAGAGTTTATATCACTAGGAGTTATGTTAAGTTCATTAAATTTGTCTTTATAAAAAGGTGTTAATGCATACACTCTTTGCACAGTCTCTTTTAATCTTAAACTTTGTAAAGTTTTTAAATCTTCTTGTGAACTACATTCAACTTCATTCCAAACCATAATTATCCCTTTATATCAGAAATAGCTTTTTCTAAAACTTCAATATTTTGTTCAGCTACTTTCGGATTAAACTCTCTTAATGCTTTTTTTTACATCTTCACTTGTAAAAGGGAAATCCTTACATGTAGCTAATACAATACCTAACATGTATACATTTAAGCCTTGAATTGGTATCTCTTTATCTTTTGCTTTTTGAAATGCATCAATTTGAACGACATCAGCAACAACATCGTCACTTGGGAAACTAGATTCAGCATTTACTGCAAGTGTTCCTGTTGGTTTAAGAAAATGTACGTTTCTAAGTGCTTCATTTGTCTCTAATCCAATTAATAAATCAGCTTGGTTTGCATCAATTACAGGGTTAGTATAGTTACCTAATTTGATAGTACATGAAACTGCACCACCTCTTTGGCTCATACCATGATTTTCTGTACCAAGACAGGCTACATCTTTATGTCCAGCACATAAAGCTAATATTTTTACTAAGAAAACTGAACCTTGACCACCAAATCCAGCAATTACAACTTGATATCTCATTATTTCTTTTCCTCTCTCATAATTCCACGACTTCTATCTTGAACAAAGGCATCAGTTGGACAAACAACTTCTAAACATGCACCACAACCAATACAAAGGAAAGGATCAATTTCTACTTTTCCTTCCTCATTATATGCCATTGGTGGACATTTATAAATAGTTGTACATTGGTCACATGCTGTACAATCTTCTGGTACAACTTCTGCAAATTCTAATGGAATATGATCATCTACAACTTCTTTATCAAGTACACAGAACTCTCTTACTACAACTACAATAGGTCCATCAGCTTCATCATATTTCTTTTTCATATCTTTAAAGAAATCAATTGATCTTTGGATATCATTTGAATACACGTGTTCATAAACTTCTGCACCACAACCTTCAGCTACTTTGATAATATCTACTTCTTTATTTATTCTTTGAGGTGGTTTTTGACGTCCTGTCATTGCAACAACTGAGTTATCAAGTACCACTAACATAAATTTATGTCTTTGATATACGGCATTTACTAGTGGTGGAATACCTCCATGGAAAAATGTACTATCTCCAATAGTTGCAATTGTATACTTATCAGGATCAGCAATTGAGAATCCACTTGCCATAGAAACAGATGCACCCATACAAAGAACTGTATCAATTGCATCTTGATTAATTGCAAGGGTGTAACATCCAATATCTGATGGATAGATAGACTTTTTCTTTCTAAATACTTTCATAATAGAGTAATAAATATCTCTGTGAGGACAGCCTGGACAAAGGTTTGGAGGACGCGCTGCAATTTTCTCTTTAAATGGAACTACTGGATATAAATCAGCTCCTTCATATATTCCCATTTTAATAAGTGCATTTTGAATATAAACTTTTTGCATCTCATCTATGACATGCATAGTTCCATCAAGTTTACCATGAACTTTATCTGTTAAGATTTGTTCTTCAATACATGGCATTGGCTCTTCTACTATTAATACTTTTTCATAGTTAGCAAATTGTTCTCTAATCTTATTTTCTGGAAGAGGGTAAGGCATTTTTAATTTAACTACATCAGCTTCTAACCCAAGATCTTCTAATGTTTCCCTTGCAAATCCATCTCCAGTTCCTGATGTAAGTATTAATAGTTTTCCACCTTTACATTTATCAAATTCTGGTTTAATTAGTGTTTCCCAGTTATAATCTTTGATAGCTTTAACTCTTTCAATTTGCTCATAACCTTGAACAATTCTTCCACCTCTTGGTACGGCAGCCCATCTAGGTATATCTCTTTTAAATTCGCCTTTTGGAGGATTAAATTCAAATTCATCATCAGTCTTAACATCTACTATTTGTCTAGCATGACAAACTCTCATTACAGGTCTTAACATAGTAGGAGTTTGAAATTTTTCTGAGATATCAGCTGCTAAGCTAACAAAATCATATGCATCTTGTGGTGTTGCAGGATCTAGTACAGGTATTTTTGCAAATTTTGCAAATACTCTTGAATCTTGTTCTGTTTGAGATGAGTGAAACCCAGGATCATCTGCAACAATAAGAACAAATGCCCCCCCAAGATTACCAATATAAGCTGCTGACATTAAAGCATCAGAAGCGACATTTAGTCCAACTTGCTTCATAGTTGCAGCACTTCTTCTCCCTGCTATAGCGCCTGCATAGGCTACTTCAAAACCAACCTTCTCATTAGTTCCCCCCCATTCTGCATACAAATCTAAATTCATTTGATGTTTTAGTTTTTGTACGTTACCTAATATTTCACTTGATGGTGTTCCAGGATATCCAGAAACCATGTCAATACTTGAGTGAATTATACCTAATGCAATTGCATCATTTCCCATAAGTGTCTGTTTCATCTTTTTCCTAATTATTATAAAAATTTGTAAATATTATACATTTAATTTTATTTATTAAGCTTAAAATTAAATTCTTAAGAAAAATAGTATCTTATTATAATTATTATGAAATTGGCTTGTAAAATTATAAATATGTATAAATTATTTAAAAAAAATAAAATATTAAACAAATAATTATAATAAAAAAAATTAAGATTTAATGCTAATTTAAAGAAAAGATATGTAAAAACTATGTAAAAAAAATTAGAAAATTTAGAAATTTCTTAAAAAAATCAATTTATTTTGTAAGTTAAGCTTATAAATATTTAAATATCTATCTAAATTTTTAATTATTTAAATAGTTTTTGCTATTAATTTAAATAATTAAACATAAAAAAAAGCAAATTTAGGTGATTTTAGACCAATAATTTGAATAAGTTTATTTTTATGTAATATTATTTCATATAGAATTTTCAAAATCATGTTTAAAAATGAATTAAGGGGGGGAAGGTTATGTATGGAGCAGATTTAGGAGTGAGTTCAGCCTTTTGGTTAACTATTGTTTCAACACTTTTATGTGTTTGGTATGGAGCAGTTAATTGGAATAGGGGGGGTGCTGAAGAAAAAATAGATAAAGATGCAAAAAAATGGGCTAAAACAGAAGATAAAATAGATGAGGCATTATAATGGGTGCTATTGAAAATATAATTATCATTGTTTATCTTACAGTTGTTGGCTACTTAGGTTTTCTAGGTTACAAACAAACTAAGAATACAACAGATTATTTAATAGCTGGAAGGGATACTCATCCTTTTATTATGGCTTTATCTTATGGTGCAACATTTATATCAACTGCTGCCATTGTAGGTTTTGGAGGAGTTGCTGCGTGGCTGGGTAACTCTTTGTTATGGCTTACATTTTTTTTAATATTATTATTGGTATTTTTGTTGCTTTTGTTTTTTTTTGGCAATCCAACAAGAAAAATGGGTTATAGATTAAATGCACATACTTTTCCAGAGTTTTTAGGTAAAAGATATGATTCAAAATTTATTCAAATGTTTGGTGGAGTAATTATTTTACTATTTATGCCTTTATATGCTACAGCTGTTCTTATAGGGGGGGGAACACATTTTATTGCATTATATTTTGAAGTTGACTATCATGCAGCATTACTTGTATTTTCTATAATTATTACTGCTTATGTAATTGCTGGTGGGTTAAAAGGTGTAATGTTAACAGATGCTTTACAAGGCTCAATAATGTTTGTAGCTATGATAATTCTTTTATTTTTTACTTTTGATAGTTTAGGTGGTATTGATGCAGCATTTTCAAAATTAGAGAATGTTTGGAAAGCTACAGTTGAACCATTATCATCTAATACATTAAAAGATTTTGCACCAGGAAGTGCTGATTTTATGATGAAACTTTCAACTATGTGGGGGGGATTTAGCGGTTGGAATGAAATGCCATCATTTATGAGTCCAGGTTGGTTATTTGTTATAACAACTATTACTTTAGGCGTTGGAATTGGTGTTCTTGCGCAACCTCAATTAATTGTACGATTTATGACTGTTAAATCAAAACAAGAGTTAAATAGAGCAGTATTAATTGGTGGTGTTTTTATTGTATCTATGACAGGAATTGTATTTATTGTTGGATCTTTAACAAATGCTTGGTATTTTGAGTTTAACGAAGGTAAAAATGCTTTACAAAGTGCGGGAAGCATTGGAAAAGTTATTCCTCACTTTATTAATACTGCGATGCCTAAATGGTTTGCCTTTATTTTTCTTTTTGCTTTAATTAGTGCTGCTATGTCTACACTTTCTTCGCAGTTTCATACGATGGGAACAGCTGTAGGAAGAGATTTAATTGAACAAATAAAAGGTGGAGGAAATTCTATAAAAATTACAAGAATAGGGATAATTATTATGATTGCTTTTTCTGTTGCATTAGCTTATGCTTTTGATAAACAGCCTGCAATTATTGCAAGAAGTACAGCTATTTTCTTTGCTCTTTGTGCATCAATTTTTTTACCATCATTTATCGCAGGACTTTTTTGGAAAAGAATGACAAGAGCAGGTGCTAAAGCATCTATGATAGTAGGGCTTATTGTTTCATCTTTTTGGCTTCTATTTGTACACTTTAAAGAGGCTAAAGCATTAGGTGTAGCAAAAGCACTTTTTGGAACAAACTCACTATTAAGTGGTAAGATAATATTTGTTGATGCTCTTATTATTGCTTTACCTTTATCTATAATTACTGCTATTGTAGTTTCTGTTCTTACAAAACCAATGGATGAAAAACATTTAAATAAGTGTTTTCATGATTAATATCTAAGAGCAAAAGCTCTTAGATAATTATAAACATAAAAATTAATATTAATTTTATAAATTCAATTTATTTTAATAAAATTCACAAAATATTTATCTTTTTTACTATAGTATTATAAGTAATTATTATAGGGAGAAGTTATGGAACAGTTTAGTTTTGGAATTAGTTTAGCTTTTTGGTTAACTATTTTTAGTACTTTGATATGTGTAGTTTATGGTGCTATTAATTGGAACAAAGACTCTAATGATGTAAAACAAAAAAAAGTGTTGAACATTGGGCTCAAGAAGAAGAAAAAAATAGTAGAGGTATTGTGATGGGTGCATTTGAAAATATTATCGTAATACTCTATTTAGCAGTTATTGGATACCTTGGTTTCCTTGGGTTTAAAGGAACAAAAAAATACTACAGATTACTTAATTGCAGGAAGAGATACTCATCCTTTTGTTATGGCTTTATCTTATGGCGCAACATTTATTTCAACAGCAGCAATAATTGGTTTTGGTGGAGTTTCTGCTTGGCTTGGCCATTCAATTCTTTGGCTTACTTTTTTAAATATTTTTTTTAGGTATTTTTATTGCTTTTGTATTTTTAGGTAATCCAACTAGAGTAATAGGGTATAACTTAGATGCTCATACCTTTCCTGAACTTTTAGGTAAAAGATTTGATTCTAAATTTATTCAAGTATTTGGTGGGATATTAATCTTACTTTTTATGCCTTTGTATGCTACTGCTGTTCTTATAGGAGGAACACAGTTTATATCTGTATATTTAAATATTGATTATTCCATTGCACTTTTTATTTTTTTCATTAATTATAACTGCTTATGTACTTGCAGGTGGTTTAAAAGGTGTAATGTTAACTGATGCCTTACAAGGAAGTATGATGTTTGTTACTATGATTGTACTTTTATATGTAACATTTGATATGTTAGGTGGAGTTGAGCAAGCATATATAAAACTTGATAAAGTTTGGGAGTCGACAGTATTAAGTCTAAGCGATACTAATATTAAAGAGTTAAAACCTGGAAGTTCAGATTTTATGATGAAAGTATCGCTTCTTTGGGGGGGATTTGAAGGCTGGACTTCAATGCCTAAATTTATGTCAAATGGTTGGTTATTTATGATTACAACTATTACACTAGGTGTTGGAATTGGAGTTTTAACACAACCTCAACTTGTAGTTAGGTTTATGACAGTTAAATCTAAACAAGAACTAAATAGGGCAGTTTTAATTGGAGCAATATTTATACTTGTTACGACAGGAGTGATATATATAGTTGGTACTTTAACAAATGCTTGGTATTATGAATTTAATGAAGGTAAAAATGCTTTACAAAGTGCAGGGAGTATTGGTAAAGTAATTCCTCATTTTATACAAAATGCTATGCCTTCATGGTTTAGTCTAATTTTTTTACTTGCATTAATAAGTGCTGCTATGTCTACACTTTCTTCTCAGTTTCATACAATGGGTACAGCTGTAAGTAGAGATATATTTGAAGTATTTAGTAAAAAGAAAAGAAATTCTGTTTTAATTACTAGAATAGGTATTTTAATGATGATTTCATTTGCTGTATTTTTGGCATACTCTTTTTCTGATCAACCTGCAATTATTGCAAGAAGTACAGCTATTTTTTTGCTCTTTGTGCTTCTATTTTCTTACCAACTTATATTGGAGCTTTATTTTGGAAAAGAATGACAAGACAGGGGGGGGCTATTGCTTCAATGATGATAGGTCTATTTGTATCGTCTTTTTGGCTAATGTTCGTTCATTTTAAAGAAGCAAAAGCTTTAGGTGTGGCTAAAGCACTTTTTGGAACAAATTCACTTTTAAGTGGAAAAATCATATTTGTAGATGCTTTGATTATAGCATTACCTTTATCAATAATAACAGCAATTATAGTATCAAAAATGACAAAACCTATGAATAAAGAACATTTAAACAAATGTTTTAAAAAAAATAAAATTTGAAGGATTTTTCCTTCAAGTTTTAATCAGTTAAATTTTCCATATCTGATAAGATATGTTTTGTTGGTTTTTTATTATAATCAAGTGCAACAATAACAATCTCTTCTACAGCTAAAATGATTTTATCAGTAGTTTTATTTTTTATTTCACATCTTACAGTTACAGAAGTTTGTCCAGTTCTAATTAACTCTGTTCCTATTGCAACAATATCTCCAATATTAGCTGGATTTTTAAAACATACTTCACTCATTTTTACAGTTGCAAGTCGATTTGTATCTAAAAGTTGTGCTACAAATATAATTACTTCTTCATCAATCCAAGATAGAGCTTGTCCTCCAAAAAGTATTCCTGCTGCATTTAGATGTGGGTACATTACTATTCTTTGAGAGTTATATAACAACTTTGAATCCTTTTTATTTTAGTTATACAAAAAGAAAGTTAATAAAAAATAAATTTTAAAATTTAATATTTATAAACTTAATGGAATTGAAATAGTTACCTTAGTACATTTTTCATATTCTTTGTATTCTGTATTTTGTATTTTTATATTTCCATTCATACTATCTGTAACAATTTTGTGTGTCATATATAATCCAAGTCCTGTACCTTGAGAGTTATATTTAGTAGTAAAATATGGTTCAAATACTCGGCTTATTATATCATCTTTAATACCTCCACCTGTATCAATTATTTCAATAATAAGATCATCATTTTTTCTATTTGTATTTATGAAGATAAATCTTTTCTCTTCATCAATAGTTTTTAACGCATCCTTGGAGTTTGATAATATGTTTAATAAGACTTGATTTAGTTCATTTTCATAGCTATTAAGATCAAAATCCTTAATATTTTTTTCAATATTAATAAAATGATTAGAAAAAGAACCCTTCATAATTGATAAAACTTTATCAATACAGCTTGATATTTTAAAAATTTTTTTATTTTATTTTCTTTAATATAATTTCTAAAGTCATCAATTGTTTGAGATAAGAATTTTGTAGTATTAGTAATACTATCTAAATGTTCAAAAAGTTCTTTGTCAGATATTTCTCCAAACTCTTTTTGTAGTTTAATACCAGAAGCTGTTGTTGATATAGAACTAAGTGGTTGTCTCCACTGATGAGCAATATTACCTATCATTTCACCTAAACTTGCCATCTTAGATTGTTGTGTAATTACTTCTTCCTTTTTCTTTACTTCGGTTAAATCAACAATTGAAATAATGTATGAGGTATTGTTATAAAAGTTAATTTCTTTTGATTTTAAAAGAATTGGAATCTTAGTTCCATCTGATTTAATTGCTTTAAAATCATATGATTCTTTAATATTTTCTAGATTAACATCATCTTCTAATAAAAGTACTTTATCTAAATTATTATTCATAAGAAGTGACTTTGAAGAGTAGTTTAACATTTTTGCAATCTCATTATTTAAATAGATTATTTTATTGTTTTGTATTATTAGTATTCCCGCTATATTAAAATTAATAAGTGTTTTAAAGTTTTCAAGAGAGTTTTCTAAATCATGTTTAGTTTTTTCTAGTTTTATTTGATATATTTTTAGCTGCCGATTTTTATACAGTACAAATAATAATATAAGTAAAAAAAATAGCTATTGTTTTCCATAATAAAGAGTAGTCAAATCTATTTTCAAGTTCAACTTTTAACCATTTGCTTTTTATCTCTTGTTTTTTTTCATAGGGCATTTGTCTTAAAACTTTATTTATTATAGATTGTAAAATTGGATAATCGTCTCTAATCATAAATTTAAGATTAAAGTTTATTTTAGTTTGTCCAGAAATCTTAATATTAGTAAAGCCATATCTTTTAATATTATATGTTAATACAGGCATGATATCAACAAATGCATATACTTTATTTTCTGTAAGCAACTCTAATCCTTCTTTCACACTATTAACAAAAATAAAATTCATTTCGGGATATTCTTTTTCTAGAAGCTTATGTGCTGAATAATTTTTTCCTACTGCAACTCTTTTCCCTAGAAGTTTTTCTGCACTAGATAAAAAGTTTTTATCTTGAAGAGTAGCAATTCCAATTGGACTAGATAAGAATGTGTCAGAAAAATTGAGTACTTTTCTCTATCTTCGGTATTTGTAGATGCAAGTATTAAATCATTTTCTTTATTTTTTTTATAGTATTTAAAACATCTTCAAACTTTGATATTAAAGATATTTCTGTTTTTAGTTTTGCTTTATCTTTAACATATTCAAATATATCAATACTAATACCTTTATAAATATCATTTTCAATAAAATTAAAAGGAGCCCAGCTATTTGTGGCTATTGCTTTAATTATATTTTTATTAATAAAATCTAATTCTTCTTTTGAAAAATTAATCTCGTTACCATATGTAATCCATTTTTTATCTAATATTTCTAATTCTTCTTTTTTAACATTTAAAATTGCTTTATTAAGAAGACCTTTTAAAGGTTCAATATTTTTATTTACTCCCATATACAATTCATTTTTAAATTCAGGAATATATATATGTGAACTTTTTTTTAGATATCCTTTGTATTGTTTATTTATATAATAGTTTGCAAGTAAATCATTTTGTATAGTTGCATCAATAAAATTGTTTTGTATAGCATCAAAAACGTCTTTAAGTGACTCAAATTCAATTATATTTAAATTAGGAAAGTTTTTCTTTAATATATTTGTACTATTCCAACCTTTTATCATCCCAATTTTTTTTATTTTTTTAAATCATCAATATTAATAATATCATTTCGAGTTTCTTTTACTATAATTGAGGTTATCTGGTTCATAAAAGAGTTTGTAAAGTGAAGGTATGAAGTTCTTTTTTTTATTGTATGAAATTACTGGAAGTAAATCAATCTCTCCTTCTTTAAACCTTTGTATTAAATTATTCCATTTATCTGTTATAAATACAGTTTCAAGTCCAATTTTTTTCGCAAGTAACTTTACATAGTCAATTACATAACCTTTTGGAATACCATTTTCATTAAAATCAAAAGGTATCCAATCATATTCATTTGCAATGTAGATTCTTTTTTTTACTATTAATAAATTTTAATTCATCTTTTGATAGTTTTAATTCAGATAATATTTTACTATTACCTGAGTGTAGCCAAATAGATGAAATTTTGTTTTTTTTCTTTAAATGTAATATCATCTAAAGATTTTTGAATAATACTTAATAGAAGTTTGTAATCATCTCTAACAGCCATATGAAGGTTATTCCCATCATATTCCATAAAAGAAGTAGCCCTTATTTTTGTGATATTGTATTTTTTTAATAGATAATTAACGATTGCTATATTTGAAACTAAAAAAAATCTGCTTTTTCAGTTATAACTGCATCAATTGCCTCTAATAATCCATCTACTAATTGTATTTTAATTTCAGGGTAATTTTTTTTAAAGTATTCTTCTTGCACATAACCTTTAGGAATAGCAATTGTTTTGTTTTTCATTTTTTTCTATGGAATCATTATTTGGATTAGTAGAAAATATATAATCTCGTATGGATATATATTTATTAGTAAAAAGTAAAAACTCTTCTCTTTTTTTTGTTTTTGCTAAAATTGGAAGTAAATCAATCTCTTTATTTTTTGCTTTTTTAATTAAATTTGGCCATGTATCAATTACATATTCAAAATTAAATCCTGTTCTTTTTTTAATTAAATCAAGATAATCTTTAGCTACTCCAGTATATTTACCATTTTCAACAAAATCAAAAGGGGGGGGCCAATCTTTTTCTACACCTATTTTTATACTTGGGTTTAATTTGATGAATTTTTTTTCATCAGAAGTAAGATTAATTAAATTATTATCTGAATAAATATTTGATAAAAGAAGTAATAGAAATATTATTAATTTATTAAAGAGTTTCATAATTATAACCTTATTAACTAATTATAGCTAAATAAGGTTACAATCGTATAGTTATTTAATTTTTATGAGAACCAGTTTTTAACTTTTTCAAACATTCCTTCGAAATTCGATTCGTGAGGTTTACTTTCAAGTCCAAAACTGTCTTGAAGCTTTTCTAATAATTCTTTTTGTTCAGAGTTTAAAGACTTAGGATAGTTAATTTTAATTTGTACAATAAGATCACCCTTTCCGTAGCCTTGTACAGAATTTACACCTTCACCTTTAAATTTAAATTGTTCTTTATCTTTAGTCCCTGCAGGAATCTTTAATTCAAGTTCTCCTCTAAGCCCAGGAATTGTAATTGAATCACCAAGCGCAACTTGTGTAAAGAAAATAGGAACCTCAATATAAATATCATCATCATGTCTAACATAATGAGAATCTTCTTTCACATTGATTTGTAGATATAAATCACCTCTTGTTCCATCAGGTGCGATATTACCTTTATTTGAAATTCTGATTCTATTTCCATTATTTACTCCTTCAGGAATACTTACTTCAAATGTATCTTTTACTTCTTTATATCCTGAAGCATTACATGTATTACATTTTGAAGTAACTGCTTGACCTGAACCGCTACAGTGAGGACAAGTTTGTGCAAAAGTCATAAACCCTTGTCTCATATGAACTTGACCTTGCCCATTACAATGTGGACAAGTACTTAGTTTACCGTTTTTAGCACCTGTTCCTTTACAATCTTTACATGCATTTTTATAAGAGTATTTAACATCTTTTCTTACATCCAAAGATTGCTTCATTAAATTCTACAGTTAGTTCAACTGCAATATCTAAATTATAGTTGTAGGTTTTTCTTTCTCTTCTTCTTGAACTACCATTAAATCCTCCAAAACCTGAACTTCCAAACATCTCTTCAAATATTGAACTTAAGTCATCAAAACCACCAGAGAATCCTCCCCCCCCTGACCATGACCTTCAAGTCCAGCTTTTCCATATCTATCATAGATAGCTTTTTTTTCATCATCGCTTAATACTTGATATGCTTCATTTACTGCTTTGAACTTTTCTTCAGCTTCTTTATCATCAGGGTTTTTGTCTGGGTGATACTTCATCGCCATTTTTCTGTATGCTTTTTTTAATAGCACTCTTATCACTACTTTTAGTAACTTCTAATAATTCATAATAGTCAATCTCAGTCAAATTACTAACTCCTAATATTATAATTTTCGCGATTTTATCTAAATAACCATTAAGGTTTGATATAATCGCGACATGAAAAAAGGTTTAGAAAAGTTTTATGATTTAGTTGATGCATTTGAATCTTTACCAACGATAGGTAAAAAAATCTGCACAAAGACTTGCTTATCATATTGTAATGAATGATAGTTATTCTGGTATAAAAATAGCACATAGCATTGAAAATGCATTAAGAAACATAAAGAAATGTACAAAATGTGGTTCTATGAGTGAACATGAGATATGTGAAGTTTGTTTAGATGATGATAGAAATCATACTAAAGTTTGCATTGTTCAAAGTGCAAAAGATATATTTACAATAGAAGAATCAAAACAATTTGATGGTTTATATTTTGTAGTTGAAGAACTAGATCCTGATTCTATAGATAGATTACTCTCTTTTATAAAAGAGAATAGTGTTTCAGATATATTATTTGCTATAACACCTTCTTTGTCAAATGAAGCTTTTATTCTTTTTATTGAAGATAAGTTAAAAGATTTTAAAATAACTTTTTCAAAAATTGCCCAAGGTGTTCCTACTGGAGTAAGTCTCGAAAATGTCGATATCCTCTCTTTAGCAAAAGCAATTCAAAGTAAAGTTGATATTTAAATAGTTTTGGTAGAATATTATTTATGAATCAAAAAAAAGAATTGTATGCCAAAAATGTAAATTTTATTATGTTACTTGGGAACAATCTAAACCACATGGATGCAATGCATATGGATTTAAGTCAAAAATAATTCCATCTTTAGTTGTAAAAAGAAGTAGCGGAATAGATTGTTCATTCTTTGAATTAAAGAATAAATAAAAATGAAATATCCTCTTTTAAAAGCTTATATCAATCAATATTCAAAAAAAATTTAATTATTATAATAAAATACTGGCTAAAGAATAGAGATGTTTTAAGAATCTTAAAATATCATGATGTAAAACCTGAAATTTTTGTCAAAAAATATGCAATATCAATTGTTAACTATTACATAGATGTAGTAAATGAAAAGAAAGAAATAGGGGGGGATTGTCCGGTAATTGAAGAACTTCTTTTATATTTAAAGGATAAAGATGTCTCTTCTTCTGAACTTTTTATAATTTGTTCAACTTTTAAAAATGCTTTAATAGAATTTACATATGATTTAAAAATTACAAATTTACAGATAGAAAAAGAGATAAATTATATTTTTGAAAAGAATTTTGCTGGTATTTTAGATAAATTTTCAAAAAGTACTTTTAAAATAGAAAAAGAGTTATCAAAAAAAATCTACTATTATTGATAAGTATGTAATCATGTCAAAAACTGATGCAAGTGGGAAAATTACTGATGTTTCGGAAGCTTTTTGTAATATATCTGGATATACAGAAGAAGAACTTTTAGGTCAACAACACAGTATAATAAGGCATCCAACAATGCCTAATGAACTTTTTGATGAGTTGTGGGATACAATTAAAAGTGGTAATTCATGGGAAGGTGAACTTAAAAACTTAAAGAAGAATGGAGGCTATTATTGGGTAAATATAGTTATCTCTCCTATTTTTGATACCTATAAAAAAATTATTGCCTTTGAAGCTATACTCGTAGATATTACGCATCAAAAAGAGTTAGAAGAACAGCAAAATATCTTAGTAGAACAATCTAAAGCAGCTGCAATGGGAGAAATGATTTCAATGATTGCTCATCAATGGCGACAACCTTTACAAGCAGTATCTATTTTAATACAAAAACTCCCTTTAACAAAAATGATTGAAGGTAAGATATCTGATGAGCTTTTAGAAGAAGTAGCAGATGGAATTGGGAATCAATTAAACTATATGAGTAAGACAATAGATGATTTTAGAGACTTTTTCTTACCTGATAAACCAAAAGAATTAATAGATATTTCAAGTGTTGTCAATAGAGCGTTAGAGTTTGTATCTTTTTTTTAATAAAAAGTAAATCAGTTTCAATAAATTTAGAGATAAAAACTGAAAAAAAAATTGTAGTACATGTAAACGAATTAGTACAAGTTTTAATAAATTTATTTAAAAATGCATGTGATGTAATGTCTGAAAAAGAGATAAGTAATAAAGAGATAAACATAGTTGTTTTTGAAGAAGACAAATATTTAGTTATTGAAGTTGAAGATAATGCAGGTGGAGTACCAGAAAATATTATTAACAAAATATTTGAACCATATTTCTCTACAAAAGATGATAAAAATGGTACAGGACTTGGATTATATATGTGTAAAACAATCATTGAAAAACATAGTAATGGGAAAATAACTGTTTTTAATTCAGAAAAAGGTGCTATTTTTAAAATTGAGTTACCTTTTGAGTAAAAGATTTTATATAAAGTCTATTTTCAGTAAAATAAATACTTTATTGTAGTTTTAATTTAGGAGTAATAATTTGTTATATAAAGATTTAAAAGAGAGTATAAAGTCACTAGGTTTTTTTAACAATTGAAGATTTCGTACATTATATTGGAGTGACGCCAGCAGATATTTTAGATTGGGAAGAAAAAGATGAAGTTCCATATACTGTAACATTGATTATTCATTTACTAAAAGGTGAAAATGATTTACCAAACAATCAGGCCTTAGATATTTTAGTTGAAGAGTGTTTACCTTTAGCTGAACTTTTAGAAGAAGCCTCTTCTTTCCCTCATAAACTTGAAGAGATGTTTTTATTACAAAAAGAGTTAAATGACTCTACAAATGGTAAAAACTGGGAATTAGGTCAAAATAAATATGGAAAAGATATAAATTGGTTAAGATGTATTCATATGGAAGTTGCGGAATTAATTGATTCAACTCCTTGGAAACACTGGAAAAATATCAATGCTGCACCAGATATGAATAATATACATGTTGAATTAGTTGACATCTGGCATTTTTTTTAATGTCTTATATTTTACAAGAAACAAATGTACCAAAAGCAGTATCTTTAGTAAATACTCATTGTATTTATGAAGCAGTAGAAGATATTGATGTAAAACTGATGGTCAAAGAATCAGAAAAATTATCATATATTTCATTAGCAATTGAAACAGGTAATATGCCATCATTTAGTGGAATTGAAAGATTTATTGATCAATTCTTTAGATGTTGTAAAATCTCTGGATTATCATTTACGTGGCTTCAAAAACTTTATATTGGTAAAAACTGTTTAAATAAATTTAGACAAGATCATGGATACAAAGAAGGAACATATATTAAAGTTTGGAATGGTAATGAAGATAATGTTGTTATGGTTTCAATCTTAGAAGATATGGAAAATGTAAGCTTTACTGAGCTTTATTCAAAATTAGAAGAGAATTATCCAGGATAATTCTTCTTTCTTCTTTTTAACTATAATCGTTTTTATACTCGACGTAATGAGCTGCATGTTTAATTAATCCATCAACATCTTCTTGTGTTAAATTTTTAACTACTTTTGCAGGGCTACCCATAATTAAACTTCTTGGAGGAAATTTTTTTTCCTTGAGTTACAAGTGAATTTGCACCTACAATACTTCCTTCACCAATTACAGCATTATCTAATATTGTAGCACTCATACCAATTAGACAGTTGTTTTCTACTATGCAACCATGAAGCATAACTTTATGACCGATAGTAACATTATCTCCTAAAATAGTTTTTGAATGAGTATCCGTATGTATCATAGAAAGATCTTGAACATTTGTATTTTTTTTCCAATTCTTACTTGATTTACATCTGCTCTTAATACACAACCAAACCAAATAGATGAATTATCACCAATTTCAATGTCTCCAATTACATCTGCACTTGGAGCAACCCATGCTGATTGACTTATTTTTGGATAGAATTCTTTAAATTTCATTATCATATTTATTCCCTAGTATAAATTTTAAAAAAATATTATATCTTCTAAGAAACTAAATTGCAAGAAAAATAAGAGAGAAAATCTCTCTTATTTTGGGTTATATTCTATTATTGTAGGTTCAGAATAATTAGGAACATCATCATATGTAAATATTGCATAATATTTAACTATATCTTTTGCCCCCCCAAAGTCATCAAATGTATAATTGTCTGCGCCAGCATATAGTTTTTGTCCATCATGCGTTGAAAATGGCTTTCTATATGCATTTTTAATTACCTTAACACCTTTAAATGCTGGATCATTAGGATTATCCCAGGTAAGTTTAATTTTTCCATTTTCTTTGATTAGTTTTGCATTAGAAACTTTTTCTACAGCAACTCTTCTTCTTGGAATATGCTCAACAATTAATTTAGGTGATAGAGATTGATTTTTTTACTTCCCATGATACACTTTTATTTTTTTTATACCTCTTATTGAAGAAGTAGGTTTTAAAACAAAAGAGACATTACTTTTTTTCTTTAAGTTTTTCATTTAAAGTAATCTCAGAAAATGTATCAAATGTAAAATATTGAGTTTGATTGTTTTTAAGTTCCGTTGCACTAACATCAAATCCAATATTTTGAATAATTTCTCTATTTGTAATGCTTTCATAGTCTTGATCAATATTTTCATCAACAAATTCAAGATGAAATCTAATATCGTCTTTAATATATATTTTTGTAGAGTTTAATTCAAAATATGCTTTAGTTATCATCGTATCATTATATGGAGGTAATGAAGATAAATTAAATTCAAATGTTGAGTAAATTTTTCTACCTTCTTTATCATAACCTGCAGATATTTCATCTGACTTTACATCGCTTTTTGAAACTGTATAAACAGCTTTTGGAAATAATTCAGTTATTGTTGGTTTTATTGTATATGTGATCTCAATTCTTGGTCTATATGGCAATCCATAACCAAATTTCCCATAACCAATATCCCATTGCATCATTTGTCTTGTTCTACCAATTCTAAGCTCTTTGGGTCCTTCAACTCTTAGTATGATTTTGTCATTTTGTGAAACAACCTCTTTTAAATATTCACACTCTTTACCTGATAACTCCCAAGTTCTCCAAATACCTTGTGTTAGTTGATGAGACTCTGTAGGTCTTCCTATATATTTTAAAGGTTCAATATTATGAACATCATCATAATTAGTAATATCTCCCTCAAAATTGGGACTAATTATACCAACATTCCATTCACCATATTTTTCAATTGTTGTTGATACTCTATTTATAGGATAAAGATTAAAAGAAGCAGACTTTATAATAGCATCTTTTGGCAATGTTTTCATATTTATTGTAATAATTGCATAAGAGATACCTTTGTTCTCATCAACGCCAACAAATAAAGAGTTAACCCCCCCAAAATGTTTGCTATTGTCATTTATATTTTCTGCTAAATATCCTGTCTCTTTTCCATTTGCATAATAAGTTCTACTAAACTCATCATAATCTGGATTAGTTCTTATTTTAATTTGAGGGAAAAATGGTGATTTTTCACCTGTGTTTTTATTTACAACTCGTATATTATAAAAATACTCTTTATTACTTTGTAGATTAATATCACTAAACTCTAAACTTTGAGTTCTTGCGATTAAATTAGCCGCGTTACAAAACTTTTTATCTTTTTGACTTCTATATATTTCAAAGAAGATATTTTTATTTGTTTTATATGACCATTTTAAATTTACATGATTTGAACCAATTTCTGTTATCTCAAAAGAGTCAACTCTTTTAACACTATTATTTTTAGAGTAGTTTGGAGCCTCTTTTACTGCAACAAGTAGTGCAGGGATATGTTCTCTTAAATGTTCATCCATATCATCCATATAGTCAGATATATTTCTAGTACCAACTTCAACCACAGTAGAAATAATACCTTTAGAGTGATAAAACTCTCTTCCACTTCCAGAAATTAACTTAGTAGGTGGTTTTCCTTGGTGAATACCATATTCTCTACCTGAAATCTTTCTTATCTCTTCTGCCATATTTGCACAAAGAGTATTCATATCTGTTGTATCAATAGTATCTTCATGCCTAAAATCATGGGCTGGAAAAAAATACATTTCCTTGACTGTGATAATCTAATGCAATAGAAATATTTTCATGTGCTTCTACAAAGTCTCTTAAAGCTCTTGTTTCTGGTTCTGAAAAAGGTTCAGGTCCTCCGTAAACATTTGATGTAGTAAGAGTTGATTTTACATAACCTATTGGAAAGTTTCTATTTAAATCTACTCCATAAGAACCATCTGCATTTACTCTTCTATTTTTTCTCCAAAATGAGAAATGATTTCTAGAGTATTCATATCCATCTGGATTTGCGCATGGAACCATATAAATAGTTGCATTTTCTAAATATTTCTGTAAAGTTGGGTCTGTATCAAGATTTTCTAAAATATATGTAGTAAATTCAATCGCTAACTCATGTCCAACCCATTCTCTAGCATGAATTGTTCCTGTAAAAAAAAGAGCAGGTTTATTATCTGCTCCTTTAATATCATTTGAAATTGTAATTAAATTAATTTCTCTTTTTTTCCCAAGTTTGTCCAATTGACTCTAGTTTAAAGTTATTTGGATAATCCTCTTGAAACTTTTTGAAAATTTCTGTAGATTCATCGTATGATCGATAAAGTTGTTTCAAAAATTATTCTCCTATTTTAAGTCTAGATTTTAATTGAGCTAGTTTATTTTTGCCAATACCATCTAACTCTTTTAATTCATCTAAATCATTTATCCCACTATTTTTTTTCTTTGAACTCAAAAATGATTTTCGCAAGTTTAGCACCAATACCTTTTATTTTCTTTAAAATTGATTCATCAGCTTTATTTATGTCAACTCTCATATCATCAAGGTTATCATTCCATGTTTGTAAAAGTTGTTCATCAATTGATTCAAGTTCTAGTAAGTCACTAGAATCTGTAACAACATTATCTTTTAAATAATCTTGAATTTCTAAAGCTAATTCTTCTTCCATTGCATGAAGAGTCATAAGGTCAGTTAATGAGGCTTTATTTAAATCAATTTTTGAAATCTCTAAATTATCATGAAGTGGTTCTTTTGCTAAATCTTCTTTAATAGGTAAGTTTTCAGGAGCAATAGAAGCTGGAACATCACTAGGATCACTTAATTTAGCTTTTTCCATATCAAATTCATCTTCAGCATCATTTATAAACCAAGTTCCGTCACAAGATGGTTTATATTTACTAAATCCAATATGTCTCATTGTTCTTAATAAAGAAGAATCAATCTTTCCTAACTCTTCCCAAGAGAATAGTGGTACATGAGGCATAGAAAATTTCCCATTTGAGAAATCCCACATTAAATATTGACAAATCCAATCTCTAATATATGGGAATGCTGCAAATGCAGTTGCGCACTCTAAAATATATGCTTTATCTGTTTTTGCACAAATAGCAATATCACAAGCCCAATATTCAGCTTTAGCTGCTTTACTTGCTTCAACAGCTAATTCAAGTGCATTCATAGGAACATTATCATATGACATTGAACCGCCCTGAGATGTGTTTGTAATCCATTCACCTTCACCAGAAAATCTCCAGAAGGCGCAAATAGGTTTATGACCAATTAACATAACTCTTAAATCACCTGAATATTTTAAATCAATACCATCTTGAGTATATATAGGATTATATTTTTCTTTATCTAATAATGCTTTTGCTTCTGTGAAGTTATCAGCTTTATGCACATAATAGCCACCATAATTTGATGCACCGTAACTTCTTTTGATAATTTGTGGGTACTTAGCTCTATTTTTTTTAAATAATCATAACCTTTTTTTTCTTATCATAATGAATTTCTGTATAAGGTGCCGAAAGATTATATTTATTACAAAATAGTGTAACGTTCTCTTTTGATTTATTTGGAAATTGTGTTTCTAATGATGGTACAAATCTTACATTTGGAAGTTCTTTTGAAATCTCTACAAATGTATCATACGCAGTAGCAGGAATATTACCAATTAGAATATCAATCTTTTTTCTTTTAACCTCTTTGATAAATCTATCTTTATCATTTTTCCAATGATATGTAACCGTTTCAATTTTATCTGGCCATCCTTTAAAATTTGAATGGTCAAAAAATCTTAATACATAATCAAGATATAAAAATCCTAACTTTGGTAATTTACTCATACTTATCCCTTCTATTTTTTAGTTTTTCTGTCAATTAAATCTACAATTAGCTCAATTTTTTTTGTCATTAAAATTAAGTCCCATCTTTTCTTGATCAGGAGTTGCAAATGCTGGTATTCCATTTACTTCTAATACTACATACTCTTCTTTTTTTTCTATCATATATAATATCTACACCAGCAATATCTAGTCCTGTAACTTTAGTAGCTTTTAGTGCCAATTCGATTACAGCATCATCAGGCTCTCTTAAAAATACACTTCCTCCGCTTGTAACATTTGTCCGCCAATCATTACCTCCTGCTTTTCTTCCATAACAGCTTACATATTGACCATCTACAATATCAACCCTAAAATCAGTATTATCATAGTCAATAAATTTTTCAACATAAAAATATCTTAAATCCATCTGATTTAAAAATGGCATTAACATATCTAGTGTTTCTTGATTTTCTATTTTTGTAAGACCAACTCCACCCCCCCAACCATCAGTTGGTTTGTAAACCATTTTATCCCATTTTTTTAATAATAGTTTTTAAATGATGAGTATCATCTCTATGACAAAGTTTATAATCTGCTGTTTGAATTTTATTACGTCTTAATAAAAATGCTGTTTGAAACTTATCTTCAGTTAATTCAAATGACTCATAAGAGTTAATCATTGGAATTACATGATTTAAAGCTTTATATAAATACATTTGATATTGAGTCTGTTCACCTGCATTATATGAAAAGAATAGGTCTAACTTATCTAGCTTTGTATCATTCCATAATATATGACCATTTTTTTGCAATTGCATCTCTTAAATTAATATTAGGAAGAACTTCAATTTCTCTTTCATTAAGCTTTTTTTTATAATTTTCTCTTGAATTTTATCTCCGCCACCATTTTGATATAGCCACATACCAATTTTTCTTTTCCCCCCCATACTTACTCCTAAAATTAGATTTATTAAAATTTAAAAACGTACTGATTTTTTAATTGTTTTGATAATGCCTTAATATTTTTGTCATCATTTCAATTCTTTGTTCAAAAGAACTCTTTAAAGCTCTCTCATTAATAGTATGATCACCATCTCCATATGGACCAAATCCATCAATGGTAGTAACCCCCCCACAACTAGCTACAATATTTGCATCACTTACTCCACCACGCCTCTCTCTTGGTATTTTCAGTGATGTTAATTCTTCAAAAAAAATTTTATTAGTTCTAGTTGTTTTTCATTCTCTTCCATAACACCACGTTGGATAACTCCATCAGCATGTGCTTTTGTACCTTCAACATATGATGTATTTGTAATTTGCATAACAGATTTATCAACTCTATTTTGTTCACTTTTTTTTATCAAATCTAAATTCCATTTTCATTTCACAATGTGGAGATACCGTATTTATTCCTATTCCACCTTCAATTTGACCAACATTTACTATTGTTCCTTCATCAAAGTTAATAAGTTCTGAATATTTTTGTAGTTTAATTGCACCTTCTAGGTTTGCATTTATACCTTTTTTTTATAAGAAGTACCTGCATGTGCTGCTTTTCCATCTATTTTAATAATATACCTTCCAACACCTTTTCTTCCAGTTACTACTTCTAAATTCTTTCCTGCTGCTTCAAAAACAAAACAGTAATCATAATCTTTAGCTATAGAAGAAGTTACTTCTTTAGAGTCATCACTTCCTGTCTCTTCATCAGAAACAAGTAAAAAAATCAATATTATATATTTCTTTATTTTCATTAAAAATATTTCTTAAAGATTGAAGAGCAACAATATTACCACCCTTCATATCACAAACACCTGGTCCGTAGATCCATTCTTCATCTTCTTTATAGCCTTCAAAATAATTTGGTGGGAAAACAGTATCATTGTGTCCTAGCAAAAGAATTTTTATACCTTCTTTTTTAGGTGTATGAAAAAGTAAATGATCACCAATCAATTCTCTTTTGTATTTTGTTTCAGAAAAACCAATTTCTTTTAACCATTTAGCCATATGTTTTCCTACTAGGTCAACACCATGTTTATTTTGTGTATAAGAGTTGATATTTATAATAGTTTTTAAATCTTGTAAGTAGTTCAAAAAAACTCCTTTTATGTTTTAATAAAAATTAGGAGCTTCAAAATTGTGAAGCCAAGTAAATTATATAACTACTTGGCTTATAAAAAGGGACTTTTATTAATTATTTTATAATTTTTTTTAACAAAAGTGTTACAATTAGATTCTTATGATGGTACTATTTTTGATTTTGTCCAGCAATAATAAATCTTAATGCATTAAGTCTAATAAATCCTTCTGCATCTTTTTGATTATAAACTTCATCTTCTTCAAATGTAGAATGAGCTTCCGAGAATAAAGATTTCTCAGATTCTCTTCCTACTACTATTACATTACCTTTATAAAGTTTAAGCTTTACAATACCTTCAACATTTTCTTGTGTTTTATCAATGGCAGCTTGCATCATTTCTCTTTCAGGAGAGAACCAGTATCCTTGGTAGATTAACTTAGCATATTTAGGCATTAATTCATCTTTTAAATGAGCTGCTTCTCTATCTAAAGTAATTGATTCAATAGCTCTGTGAGCTTTTAACATGATAGTTCCACCTGGAGTTTCATAACAACCTCTAGCCTTCATTCCAACATATCTATTTTCAACAATATCAATTCTTCCAATACCGTGCTTATTTCCATAGTTATTTAATGTTTCTAAGATAGTTGCAGGAGACATCTCTTCACCATTAATAGCAATAGGATCACCATTTTTGTATGAAATTGTAATATATTCAGCTTCATCAGGAGCTTGCTCTGGAGAATTTGTCCATAACCACATAGATTCTTCTGGTTCAGCATTAGGATTTTCTAAAGATAACCCTTCATAAGAGATATGTAAAAGGTTTGCATCCATTGAATATGGAGAAATTGCAGGGTTTCCATTTTCATCAATATGTTTTTTATCAATTTCAATTCCATGCTCTTTTGCGTAAGATAATAGTTTCTCTCTTGAGTTTAAATCCCATTCTCTCCATGGTGCAATAACAGTAATATTTGGATTTAATCCTAAGTAACCTAATTCAAATCTTACTTGGTCATTACCTTTTCCTGTAGCACCATGTGATACAGCATCAGCACCCATTTTATTAGCTATTTCAATTTGTTTTTTAGCAATTAATGGTCTTGCGATAGAAGTACCTAATAAATACTCACCTTCATAAATAGCATTTGCTCTAAACATTGGGAATACGTAATCTTTAACAAACTCTTCTTTTATATCTAAAATAAAAATATTTTCTGGTTTAATTCCACAAGCTAATGCTTTTTCTCTTGCAGGTTCAACTTCTTCACCTTGACCTAAATCAGCAGTAAATGTAATAACTTCAGCATTATACTCGTCTTGAAGCCATTTTAAAATAGTAGAAGTATCAAGCCCACCACTATAAGCTAATACAACTTTTTTTTAACATCTTTTTTTTACTCATAACTGTATCCTATGATTATCATTATTTTTTTTAAGGTAAATATTTTATCTAAAATAAGCTATAATCTTGTTTATGAGAATAGATAAATTTTTAAATGCAGTTAATATCACAAAAAGAAGAGCAGTAGCGGAAGATATGCTTGAACATAAGGTTGTTTTTATAAATAATCAAACAGTTAAAAAAAGCTAAAGAAGTTAAAGTTGGGGGGGATATTATAGAAATAAAATATCTTGAAAGAAGTGATAAGTTTAAAGTATTACAAATACCAACAACAAAATCTACTCCAAAATCAAAAATGGAAGAGTATGTTGAAAAAATTGAAGGATAATTATAATGTTTAATATGGCAAAACTAAAATTTGATGATATTTTTGAAAATAGACTTCCAGAAGAAGAAGTTAGAGAGTATTTAATTGAACTTTATGAAAGAGGTGAGACCTCTGCAGAAATTGCAGCAGCAGCAAGTGCAATGAGAGATCATTTGATACCTTTACCTATACATTATGATTTAAAAAAAGAAATTAATTGATAATTGTGGAACTGGCGGAGATAAATCAAATTCATTTAATGTTTCTACAACTGTCTCTATTTTGCTTTCTGCTTGTGGTTGTTATGTTGCAAAGCATGGAAATAGAAGTATTACAAGTAAATCTGGAAGTGCAGATATGTTAGAGGCTTTAGGGATAAATCTTGATATCTCTTTGGAAGACTCTGCAAAAATGCTAGAAGATGCTGGTTTCTGTTTTATGTTTGCACAGAAACATCATCCTGCAATGAAATATATTATGCCTATAAGAAAGAGTATACCACACAGAACAATATTTAATATATTAGGACCTTTATCTAATCCTGCAACTGTATCAAAACAATTAATAGGAGTTTTTGATAAAACTTATATAAATAAAATAGCAACAGCTTTAGAGTTATTGGAGACTAAAAAAGCAATAGTTGTATCTTCAAATGATGGTATGGATGAAATTTCTATTTCAGATATCTCTTATGCGACTTCATTAAATAATGGTAAAATTGAAGACTTTATAATTGATCCTCAAAATTATGGATTAAAATTTGCACCAAAAGAAGAAATTGTTGGTGCTGATGCAATTGAAAATGCAAAAACTACAAAAGCTATTTTATCAAATGAAATTGTAGGGGGGGCTAAACTAGATATTGTACTTATTAATGCAGCTGCTGCACTGATGGTCGATGACAAAGCAAGAGATTTTCAAGAAGGTATTGAAATTGCAAGAGAAGCTATATCTTCTGGTAAAGCAAAAGATAAATTAGAAGAATTAGTATCAATTTCATCAAAGTTTAATTAGGCATATATTTGAATTATTTATTAGGGATTAAAGAGATAAATACAATTACTGAAGAGTTAAAGTCTTTTATTTTAAAATTTGATAATAATTGTATTGTAATTTTAAGAGGTGATTTAGCAAGTGGTAAAACTACATTTGTAAAAAAACTATGTAAAATCACTTGGTATTGATGATTTAGTAACATCTCCTACTTTTTCCTTACAATCAATTTATTCAAATAAAATATATCATTATGATGTATATAACAAAACAGTTGAAGAATTTATCTCTTTGGGTTTACTTGAAGAGTTTGAAAAAGATGGTATACATTTTGTAGAGTGGGGGGGCGATGAAAGATTAGAAGAACTATTAAAATCATATGGATACAATGTAGTAGTTCTTAAAATAGAAAAGAAAAATGATAAAAGGCAATATATTTTAAATGAATAATAGAAGTAAACTAAGAATAGAAAATATTACTAAAAGTATTAAGAAAACAGAAATTTTACATGGAATTTCTTTAGAAGTAAACTCTGGGGGGGAAATTGTAGGGCTTCTTGGTCCAAATGGAGCAGGAAAAACAACTACATTTTATACTGTATGTGGCTTAGTTAGTCCAAGTAGTGGAAATGTATATTTTAATGAAGAAGACATTACAAAGCTTCCTTTACATCAAAGAGCAATTAAAGGAATAGGGTACTTACCTCAAGAATCATCTATTTTTAAAGATTTGTCAGTAGAAGACAATTTAATGCTTGCAGCACAAATTGTTACTGATGATAAAAAAGAACAACATAAAAGAGTAGAAGATTTATTAGAAGTGTTTAATATTGAACCAATTAGACAAAGAAAAGGTGTTTCATTATCTGGTGGTGAGAGAAGAAGAACTGAAATAGCAAGAGCATTAGTATCTAAACCAAAGTTTTTACTTCTTGATGAGCCTTTTGCTGGTGTTGATCCAATTGCTGTAAAAGATATTCAAGAAATTATTCATGAACTTACTAAAATTGGTATTGGTGTTTTAATTACAGATCATAATGTTAGAGAAACATTAGAAATTTGTGATAGAGCGTATGTTATGAAGAGTGGTTCTTTATTAGCTTCAGGAAATGCAGAAGATATAAAGAGTGATGGAAGTGTTAGAGAACACTACCTAGGAGAAAGTTTTAGTTTCTAGTTAACTATAACTTTATTCTTTCCACTTCTTTTTGCTGAATATAGTGCTTCATCAGCTTTATTAATAATTGAAAACTCATCATCATCTTCTCTTAATTTAGTCACACCAAAACTTGCAGTGATTTGTCTTGGAATTTTATCAGAAGTAAAGTTCTCAATATTTGTTCTTATTTTCTCTGCAACATTTTGAGCACCTTCAAGTTCAGTTTGTGGTAAAAGTACTAAAAACTCTTCTCCACCCCCCCACCTTACAGCTGTATCGTGTTCTCTTACATTATTCATTACTATTTCAGAAATAACTTTTAATATCTCATCTCCAACAATATGTCCAAAGTCATCATTAAAGTTTTTGAAGTTATCAATATCAAAAATAATTATAGAGAGTGAATTTTCATATCTTCTTTCTCTTTTTATCTCTTTTGTAAATATCTCACTAAATTTTTGTCTGTTAAAAAGACCTGTTAATTGATCGTGAGTTGCTTGATATTCTAAAAGGTTTGATTTCTCTTTTAATTGAGTAATATCAGTAAGAGAGATAACATAATGTTCACCCTTATGTTCATAATCATCTATATTTACTGTAAATACTCTTTCTTCATTTTCTAAATTTTTTATTTTTACAACTCTATCTATTTCATTTAAGTGTTGTATTTTTAAAATCCAATTTTCGTTTTCTTTTACAGTTTCTTTACTAAATAACCCATTTTCAACTTTTAATGTATTTAGAAGAGACTTTTTTTTGAAGTAAAAATTCATCTAGAGTATTTACATTAAAATATTCTAAAAACTTTTTATTTACTTCTACAATTTTATCTAAGTCTGTTAGTACTACCATATTATCTTGTGCATCAAGGATTGATTTAGTTTGTTTTATAGCTTCTTCAACTCTATTTTCTAGATTTAAGTTTACTCGTTCTAGCTCTTTTCTTAAAAAGATTGGTTCAACTGCTTTAATCATACTTTCTATTAGATTATACAAATCAATAGGCTTCATGGCATAAGCACTTACTTTTACATCAATTGCTTTTTTTTAGAAAACTTGGGTCACTATGTGCACTTGTGATTACGATAGGAATCTCTTTATCTTCCTTTCTTATCTCTTCACACATTTCAAGACCACCCATTTTAGGCATATTTATATCTGTTAATATTAAGTTAATATCTGGATTTTTATTAAATTCTTCAAGACCTTCTTTTCCATTACAAGCGACTACAACTTTATTAACAATAGTGCTTATAGTTTTACTTGTAAACTCTCTTACATCATCTTCATCTTCAACATATAAAACATTAATATTTTTTAAAATTTCTTTATTCATTCTAAACCTTTAAAAGTTTAAGTAAAACACTTAATATATAGTATAGCAAAAATAATTTTAATAATACAAATAATTAGTTAAATAGTGAAATAAATAATTAATTAGAAAAAAATCCTTAAAGCATTTTTTTTAAATCTTCTTCAGTATCTATTCCAAAAGACTTTGATTTAACTTTTACCATTGCAATATTATGTCCATTGTCAATAGCTCTTAACTGTTCTAATTTTTCAATATTTTCTAATTTTGATGGATTTAATTTACAAAAGTCATTTAATGATTTTTTTTAGTAAAACCATAAATTCCTAGGTGCCCACAGTATGCAGAACTATCATAATGGTCTCTATGGTATGGAACTTTTGCTCTTGAAAAATATATTGCATTTGATAATTCATCAAGTACAACTTTTACATGATTTGGATCATCTGCTAATTCAGAGCTAATCTCTTTATAACAACTAGTAATCATAATATCCTCATTGTTATCTTTTACTCTTTTAACTCTATTAATAACTGTTTGAATAACTTCTTTTTCAATAAAAGGTTCATCTCCTTGTACATTAATAATAATTTCATCATCATCTAATCCAAGGATATTAACTGCTTCATTAATTCTGTCAGTTCCACTTTGGTGTTCACTTGATGTCATTACTGCATCAAATCCATGCTCCTTTGCTAAGTCTACAACTTCTTGTGAATCAGTAGCAATTACAACTTTATCAAGAGAACTTACTTGTTTAGCTGTCTTAATTACCATTGGTAAGCCTAAAATATCAACTAAAATTTTATTTGCGAATCTACTTGAATTTAATCTTGCAGGTATTATAATCATTTTTATTTTTCCTTAGTTTATTTAATTGGTATTGAGATTTTAAATATAGCACCTATTTTATTGTTAGATACAGTAATTATTCCATTTAAATGTGTTGTAATAATTATCTTACTAGTATATAAGCCTAACCCAACGCCATGTTTAATTGATTTTGTAGAGAAATAAGGTTCAAATATTTTATGTAGTATTTCGTCATCTATTCCTCCTGCATTATCGTTAATTTCAAAATACAAAGTATCATTTAAAACATATTCAGTAACTTTTATTCTTCCTTTTTCAATATTCTTTCTTTGAATGGCTTCTCTTGAATTAAGTAAAAGATTAATAATAACAGATTTTGTCTCTTCAAAATATGTCTCATAAGTAATATCATCTTTTATTTCATAATCTATTTTTATATTAGTTTCATCATAATCATTTATAAACGTATCAATAGATTTTTTTTACAATTAAAGAAGGTTTAGTAAACTCTTTATTATTTTTTTGGTTCTAAAAATTTTTGAAAGTTTTCAATCGTTGAAGATAGATTATTAGCTTCACTTTTTATCTCTTCTAAAATATTAATAGTATTTTCAATAGTAGGGTTATTGTCAAGCTCATAGTCTAATTCTAATTTCTGAGCTTTTATAGAAATTAGATTTAATGGTTGTCTCCATTCATGAGATAACTTTTGTAAGGTTTCACTCATAATAGCTAATTTTGATTGCTGTACTAAAAGATTGTCTTTTTGTTCTATTTCATTTTTTGCAACTTGTACTTGTTCTTGTAACATAGAAGCTTCATCATTTAAATTTATTTCATTTGTAATATCAAACATAAAAGATGTATATCCTGTAACATCTCCATATTTATTATACATTGGTTTGATTTTTATATTAACCCAAAAAGCAGTTCCATCACTTTTCTTTTTCTTTAATTTTCCACTCCACTCTTGAAGATTTTCTAAAGACTTATTTATATTTTTATAAATAATCGGATCAGCATCACTATGAGCAATTGAAGAAAAAGCTTTTCCTACTATTTCATCATTTTCATAACCAGTGAGTTTTAAAAAAGCTGAACTTACTTTTGTTATATGTCCATGTAAATCTGTATACATTGAAATAACATAATCATCTAAAATTTCATCGTCTGATATTTGGGCTGTTATATCTTTTGTATTGATAACAAATAAGTTTTTGTTTAACATTGATGATATTGTAATCTTTAAATAGACTTTTTTCTTATCTTTTCTTATACATACAATATCAATTTCAGCTTGGTGTTTTTTTATTTATATTTTCAACTACTAAGGCATTTTTGAACTTATCAATAAATTTTTTTTCCATTAAAGATGTGAACATTTTACTTAATAATTCCTCTTTTGAAAAACCTAAAATTGGCATGAAAGCATTATTTACATAAATAAGTTTGGTATCTTTATCTATTATACCTATACCATCCCATGAATTATTAATAATCTCTTGTAGTTCTTGATTATTTCTTTTTAATTTTTCAATATCTTCTGAAGACAATCTAAAACCTTATTTTTAAGTGATATTATTATAATATAAAATCTTTAAACATTACCAATAAATATATGAAAGAAGTTATTTTATGAAGAAAACAATTACCGTAATTGATACATTTGGATTTTTATTTAGAGCATATTATGCATTACCCCCCCCTTTAAAATCAAAATCAGGTTTCCCTACAGGATTATTAACTGGTTTTATGAATTTTATTTCAAATATAGGAAAAGATTTTCAAACAGATTATATTGTATTTGCATTAGATGCAAAAGGAGCTACTTTTAGAAGTGAAATTTTTGAAGAGTATAAATCACATAGACCTGATGTACCAGAAGATTTGTTAACGCAACTTCCTATAGCAATTGACTGGATTGAAAAAAAATGGGCTTTCAAACAGCCATGCTTACAGGCTATGAAGCAGATGATATAATTGCTTCAATTGCTCATGATGCAAAACAAAAAGATTTGAACGTAAGAATTGTTTCTCATGATAAAGATTTATATCAATTAATTGACGATGGTAGAGTATATTTGTTTGATCCAATTAGAAAATCAGTTGTAAATGAAGAAACATGCTTTAATAAATATGGTGTTACTCCTGCCCAATTCACTGATTATCAATCATTATTAGGTGATAGTGCAGATAATGTACCAGGAGTAAAGGGAGTAGGTGCAAAAACAGCAGAATCATTAATTAAACAATTTGGTTCTTTAGAAGCAATATATCAAAACCTTGAAAATATAGAAAAACCAAGATGGAAAAAAAACTTTTAACTGAAGGTAAAGAGATGGCTTATATCTCTAAACAATTAGTTACCCTTAATATCGAGTGTCATTGTATGGCTGATATTGATACTTATACTTTACCAAAAGAGAATCCAATTTTAAAAATTCTGATACACTTTTAGAGTATGACTTAAATAGAATTGTTGATAGAGTAAATAAAGAAGGCCTAAATTATAAAACAGAAATCCCTGAAAAAAACTGCTAAAGAAGAAGAAAAAAATTGAATATATATTATTAAATGATGAAAATAAATTATTTGAAATATTAAATTCAATAAATGATGATAATATTGTTGCTTTTGATACAGAAACAACAGATTTGGATGTAAAAAATGCAAAACTTGTAGGTTTTTCATTTTCATTTGAAAAAAATAGAGCATTCTATGTTCCTTTAAACCACATTTATCTTGGTGTCCCTGAACAAATCACTATGGAAAATGCAAAAAAAAGCAATTGAAATATTAAATAATAAAAAACTCGTATTACAAAATTTTAAATATGATTATTCAATTATAAAAAATCAATTGGGATTAGAATTAAAATTATTTGCTGATACAATGATTTTAGCATGGTTATTAGATTCAAGTTCAAAAATAGCTTAGATGCCCTTGCAGATAGATATTTTGATCATAAAATGATAGCTTTTAAAGATGTAGTTAAAAAAAAGGTGAAAACTTTTCAAATGTTGATATTAATGAAGCTTGCAATTATGCGGCAGAAGATGCTTTGTACACATTTAAAATATATCATACTTTATTAGAAGAGTTTAAAACAAATGAATGTGAGCATTTAGTAAAAATTGCACATGAATTAGAATTTGATTTTATATATGTTTTAGCAAATATGGAAGAGAATGGAGTTAGAGTTGATACAAATAAACTTTCTAAGTTAAAAGAAGATAATAGTTTATTTATTCAAAAATTAGTTTCAAAAATATATGAAAGTGCAGGAACTGAATTTAATATAAACTCTCCAAAACAGTTAGGTGTAATTTTATTTGAAAACTTAAAACTTCCTCCTTCAAAAAAAAGACTAAAAGTGGCTATAGTACAAATGAAGCTGTTCTTCAAAAATTAAAAGATGCACATGAGATAGTTCCTTTACTTTTACAATATAGAGAAGCTTTTAAACTTCAATCAACTTATATAGAACCACTTTTAGAACTTGGTTTAAAAAAATGATGAAAATAGGATATATACTTCATTTCTACAGACAGGAACAGCAACAGGAAGATTAAGTTCTAAAAACCCAAATCTTCAAAATATCCCTGTTAGAACTGATGCTGGTGCGGAAATAAGAAGTGCTTTTATTCCAAAAGAAGGATATAAATTAGTAGGTATTGATTATTCACAAATTGAATTAAGACTATTAGCTCATTTTTCAGAAGATAAAGCATTAGTAGATGCATTTAATCAAGGAAAAGATATTCATAGACAAACTGCTGTTAAAATTTTTGGTGAAGAAGAAGCGGATTCTAAAAGGTCTATTGCAAAATCTATAAATTTTGGATTGTTATACGGAATGGGGGGGAGTAGAAAACTTGGAGATACTTTAGGTATTCCATCAAAAGAGGCTAAAGAATATATAGATGCATATTTTGAAAACTTTATTAGCGTAAAAGATTATTTAAAAGCTATAGAAGAAAAAGCATTTGAACAAGGCTATGTTGAAACATTAATAGGTAGAAGAAGACTTTTTGATTTTGATTCTGCAAATGCAATGATGAAAGCTGCTTTTTTTAAGAGAATCAGTAAATACACAATTTCAAGGAAGTGCAGCAGATTTGATTAAGCTTTCGATGGTAGAGATTTATAAAAAATATAAATATAATGAAAATGTAAAAATGTTATTACAAATTCACGATGAATTAATCTTTGAAGTAAAAGAAACTGAGGTTGATAAAATAACTAAAAATTTAGTAGAAATAATGGAAAATATATATAAATTACACATACCTTTAAAAGTCTCTAAAAGTGTCGGTTTTAGTTGGCAGGAATTGAAGTAAAATTCAATTATATAGTATTTACTTATTATTTAATAATTTTATTTTGACAAAAGCTGATATTTTTGTTACAATACATCAAAATTTATTTACATAAAGAGAATATCATGTTAAAAACATTAAAAAAACATTAGAAAACTTTATAATGCAAAACTACTATTTGTAAGTAATGATGCAGAAGTAAAAAAATACTATTGAAAATGAGTTTGATGAGTATTTTAAAGAGTTGACTTTAGTTAAAAGTTCTGATGAAGCTATCTCTTTAATCAATGAAAATAGTTATGATATGGTTATTATTGATACAAGTGTTGATGCAAAGGATTTCGATGATGTATGTACAAATATTTCACAAATGGCACCAACTTTACCTAAAATAATTATTTCTGATAGAGATAGTAATGAAGATATTGTTACAGCAATAAATAGTAGTGCTTATACATTTTTAACTAAGCCTTTAAGATCTAAAGATATTAAATTAGCAGTTATAATGTGTCTTAACCAAACTAAAAGAGGTGACAAGATTGAATTCCAAGAAGGAATCTATTTTGATGAATATAGAGATCAATTCTTTAAAGCTGGTGGAAATTTAATTGATTTTACTAGACTTGAAAAAGGTTTTATGAAACTATTAATTGCAAAAAGAGGCGATATTGTTGATTATGATACAATTAAAAATGTTGTTTGGAAAGGTAAAAATATGTCAATTTATACAATGAGAAACATTGTAAATAAAATTAGACAAAAAAACTTATTATGAAATTATAAGGAACCATTCAAATAGAGGTTATATAATAGATGAGTTACAAAAGTAATTTTGTAACTTATACTAAGGCGATTTGAGACTAAAATGGAAGAACAAATTATTTCTAAAGAAGAACTAGTTCAAATGTTCGAAGAAGAAAAAAATTATTGATTCTGGAAAAGGTTGGTTGATGAATGATAAAGAGATTGACATTATCGCACTTCATGATGTAGATCCTAAGTTTCTACAAGATGTAACAAACGCAAAATTTTATAAATTAATACCAAAAGAGGGGGGGAAGTAAATAATGTCACATTGTCCATATTGTGGTAAGAAAATTGCAATGAGTAAAGCATTTTGCTCAAGAAGTTGTAAAGAAAACTATTTTCAACTAATTGCAATTCAGGTACCTAGACCATTTCTAAAAAGAATTTTTATATTTTGTACTCCTGAACAAAGAGAAGCAGAAATTGAAAACTTTGCAAACAGACATGGCTGGAGAATCGATTTATTACAAAAGAAAATTGATGAGCTAGCAATTGAGTATGGATACATCGAATCAAACTAATAATACAGAATTTTCTGTATTAAAAAACTCTACACTCCTTTATTTAGAAGATGATGAAGTTATCCGTAAGGAAACTTTTTCAATCTTTGAAAAAAATCTTTAAAAAAAGTTTTAGTAGCAGAAGATGGAGAAAAAGGTCTTCACTTATATAATGAAAAGAAAAATGAAATTGATATAATTTTAACTGATATAAATATGCCTAATATGGATGGAATATCATTTATGGCAGAAATTAGAAAAATTAATTTTGATTTACCTATTTTAATTGTTACTGCTTTTAATGATATTAATGTATTAATTAAAGCAATTAAACTTAATGTTACTGATTATATTATTAAACCTATGCAGTTAAACTCTACATTAAAGATTTTAAATAGGATTTTACAAAATAATCTAAATCAAAAACTTATTTCTAAACAAAAACATGAGCTTGAAATTTATAAAGAGAATTTTGGATAAAGAAAACTTAGTTAGTGAAACAGATTTAAAAGGTTTTATAACATATGCAAATGATATTTTTTGTGAGGTTTCTGGTTATACAAGAGAAGAACTAGTTGGTGCAAACCATAATATAGTTAGACATCCAGACGTTTCACCAAAAATATATGAAGTATTATGGAAAACAATTCAAGATAAGAAGACTTGGAGCGGTAAAATTAAGAATTTAAAAAAAAATGGTGAACCTTATTATGTAAAATCAACTATTTTTCCTATTCTTGATGAAGATGGTAATATTGAAAAGTATGTGGCAAGTAGATTTGTAATTACTGAAGATGAGGAAGAAAGACATAAATTAAAAAAATATATTATGCATCAAAAATCTCAACAAATTAAACATGAAAAACAACTACAAGATGATTTTGTAGATGCAGTTCATGCTGCAAAAATGCAAAAAGATGAGCAGGTTGCAAAATTTATACATGAATTAAATTCTCAAATAAAAAAATCTTAGAACAAAACACAGTGATGATAAAGGTAGAATTCTTTCTTTAGAGCATAAGTTAAAAACAGCTTTAGATAAAAATGATGAATTGCAAATTGGATATCAAAAAAAGAATGGAAAAACTTCATCAAACAGCTGTAATATCTGTAGAGCAATATCAAAAATATAAAAAGAAAAATTCAATAATTAATGATAAACTTGAAAAGTCTCAAGAAGGGATAAAGACTTTACAAGAGTATATAGATGATTATAGACATAAAATAAAAGATTTAGAAGATTTACTTGAAGCCTATGAAAAACAGTTTGGACGTATAACTGTTAGGTAGATTTTTTACTTAAAACTACTAATAATCCTAGACTTAATATTGCAAATATACCTGAAATTAACATTCCCATTGTTAACCATCCACCATATAAAAAGCCTAATTGAATGTCAGGTTCTCTAAAGAATTCTGCAATTATTCTCATTAATGAGTATAATATTCCGTAGTAGATTGCTAATTGACCATCAAAACTTTTCTTTTTTTCTTACTGCAAATAGAATAATAAATATTAAAATACCTTCTAAGAATGCTTCATAAAGTTGTGAAGGGTGCCTTAATATATTATTTACATATATTCCCCCCCATGGAACTTCAGTCATACGTCCTACAAGTTCTTGATTAAAGAAATTACCTATTCTTCCAAATACATATCCAGCACTAATACCAATAACAGAAATATCTGCTAAAAACCAAAATGAGACTTTATGTTTTTTTTACAAAAAAAGAATTGAAGCAATTAAAAATCCAATAAATGCACCATGATAACTCATCCCTGAGATGCCAGTAAACTCGCCATTTACAAAAGGATTAAATATTTCCCACGGTTTTGTTAAATAATAGATTCTATTTGGATCATAAAATAGTATATATCCTAATCTTGCACCTAATATAACACCTATTTCAGCCCACCAAATATAAGAATCAAATAATTCCTCTTTTATAGGTATTTTGTCATATCTAATTAACCATTTAGCTACAAAAATAGCAGAAAGTAGCGCAAGTGCATACATAATACCATACCAATGAACAGGAATTGACCCTATATTAAAAGCTATAGGGTCAAAGTGAGAATATATATTTTGCCAAAAATCCATCTGTTAGTCTAATGCCTCAGCAATAAGTTCAATTGGATTTTTAAATACAACATTTTCTACATTTGATTGATGTAAAGAGTTTGTAATTTGCATTCTACATGCAGAACACTCTGCACTAACTATTTGTGCTTTAGTCTCTTTAATCATTGCTGCCTTAGGTGCACCAGCTGCTTTTGCATAATCATATTTTTCAGTTTGCATTGTAACTCCACCAAATCCACAGCATCTGTTTGAATCACTCATTTCAGTCAATACATAGTTTTGTTTTAAGAGAGTTCTTGGTTCTTCCCAAACCCCCCCTTGCATTTTTTTTGCATGACATGGATCATGATATGTAATAACATCATTCATTTGTTTATCTGATTTAGCTAATAAATCTTTTAACTCAGTGTTATTTTCAAGCCACTTTGTAGCCATAAATACTTTTTTAGATATTTTAGCAGCTCTTTCTTTCCACTCTGGCTGATTATGTAAATAGTGTTCCCAATCTTGATTTATCATTGCACTACAAGTAGCTTCAGGAATAATAATTGCATCAACATCATCAATCCATGTTTCAAAATATTCAATATTATTTTTAACTAGATAATCAACTGTATCAAATGCACCAGTAAAATACGCAGGTGCTCCACAGCATAACTGTTTTTTAGGAATAAAAATATCTAACTCAAGTTTCTTAAGGATTTTAACTAAAGAATCTCCTGTATTTGTATATGTATAGTTACTCATACATCCAATAAAAATAGCAACTTTATTTTTCTTTCCTTCTTCTACTTTTTTTATGTTTTGCAAATATATTTTCAGGATATTATTTAGAAAACTTCTCATATCTGCAAAAGGTAAAGCTCTATCTTTTTTTACAATAGGTAAAGAAAATCTTGGCATAGCTGATTGTTTAGCTTTATCAAGTTTTAATGCACATGTTTGAAACATCCAACCAAGTTTTGAAAGCAGATCCATAGTTTTTCTATGTCTTAAAAGATAGAAGAATAATCTTTTGTACCATGCAATACCATATTTTTGAGCAATATCACTTCTAACTTGTTCAATAATCATATCTGTTGGTAAATCATTAGGACAAACTTCTACACAGTTTGTACAAAGAAAACATGATTCAAAAATATCTTTTGCATTTTGATCAAGTTCCAATTCATCTCTTTTGTAAGCACCAAGTAAATCAATAAAACCTCTTGGACTTGTAGTTTCATCTTGATTAATATTAAAAATAGTACATACTGGTTTACATTTACCACATTTTACACAATCATCACTGATTTCTGTGTAATTAAATTTATCTAATATGTTCATTACTTTACTTTAAACCCTTCATTTTATTAATAGTATATTGTATTTTTATTAAGGCAAATAATATACTAAAAACTTAGTTAATAGTTGATGAAGTATATTTTAAAACTACATATTTAAGTTTTTTTTATATAAATAAATTTTTAATCAATTTATTCAAAAATTAATACTCTTTTTGTTACTCTTTATTATCTATTTTAGGAATATAAATGAATAATAATTTTGATACAGAATATGATGTAGTAATCATAGGTGGCGGTGCTATTGGTTCAAGTATAGCTTTAGATTCTTCTTCAAGAGGATATAAAACTCTACTATTAGAACAAAATGATTTTTCAAGTGGCACTAGTTGTAAAAGTACAAAACTTTTGCATGGGGGGGGAGTTAGATATTTAGAAAAAGCAGTAAATGAGTTAAATTTAAAACAGTATGCTTTAGTAAATGAAGCTTTAGAAGAGAGATATCATTTTTTTAAATAAAGCAAATCATATTTCTTCAAAAATAAGACTTTTAACTCCAATAAAAAAATGGTATGAATTAATCTACTATTTTATAGGTTTAAAACTTTATGATTTAATTAGTAAAGACAGAAGTATTGGTCAAACTACTATAAAAAACAAAAAAGAATTAAAAAATTTAATTCCTTCAATTAGCAAAAAGCATAATAACTGGGCTGTAGAGTATTTTGATGGAACATTTAATGATTCAAAATTAGTAATAGATATTTTAAAAACAGCGGAAAAATTTGATGCAAATATAAAAAAACTATACAAAGTTTGAAAGTTTTATTTATAAAAATAAAAAAAATTATAGGTATAAAAGCTTTTGATAAACTAGAAAATAAAGAGATAATAATAAAAACTTCTTCTGTTTTCAATGCAACGGGTCATTATGTTGATTCTATTAGAAAAATAGATGATATATTTTCTAAAGATATTACTATTTTTAGTAAAGGTAGTCATTTAGTAATTTCAAACTCTTTATTAAATATTAAAGAGGGTTTACTTATTCCTAAAACAACAGATGGCAGGGTAATATTTATTCTTCCTTGGTTAGATGATTATTGTTTAATTGGAACTACAGATATTAAAACAGAATTTGAAGATTTTTCAAAAGTAAGTGATGAAGAAAAGAGTTATTTATTAAATCATATTAATGAATATTTTAATACAACTATTAAACAAAGTGATATTCTTTCATCTTGGAGTGGGATGAGAACTTTATTAAAAGAAGATACTAATTCTCAAAAAAATTGTTAGAGAGCATATTATTAATATCTCAAGTAATAACTTAATTTCAATTTGTGGTGGGAAGTGGACAACATCTAGAAAAATTGCCGAAGATAGTTTAAATAAAGCAATTGATAAGAAGATTATAAAATATATAAAAGAGTGTGAAACAAAAGAAATTGATATTGTAGGATCTTATAAAAATAAAGAAGTATTAAAAGATAAAATTCAATCATATAATCTGTCAAAAGATATTGTTGAACACTACTAAGTACCTATGGTTTAGAATCAATTAAACTTTTATCAATGGCAAAGGATGAATTATCTTTTCAAAGAGTTTTAGAAAATTTACCTTATACAAAGGTAGAAATTTTATATTGTTTAAAATATGAGTACGTAAAAAAAACCTATGGATTATTTAGCAAGAAGAGTTAGATTAGCTTTTTTTAGATAAAAATAGATGTAATGAGTGTATAGAGTATGTAGCTAAAATAATAAAAGAGTATTATTCATTAAATCATGAAGTACAAGTAAACATGATAGAAGAAGCAAAAAAGGAATTAGATGAATTTTTTTTAATAATTTTAAAAAGAAGAGTTTAATAATAGCACACCGAGGTTTTAAATTAATAAATATAGAAAACTCTTTGGAAGCTTTTAAAAATTCTATAAATAAATCAGATTTTGTAGAGTTTGATGTGCAATTTACAAAAGATTATATACCTATACTTTCCCATGATGATACATTAGAAAAAATATCAAATGTTAAAATGTTAAAACAATTTGAAACTTTAAAACCCTGGTTTATAAAGGATTTTTCATATAAACAGTTAAAAGAATTATCTTTTGATAATAAAAAAGTCACTAGTTTAGAAGAGTTTTTAATTTTTGCAAGTTCTAGTGGTTTATTTTTTTTAATTTAGAGATAAAAGATATAAATGATTTTCATGATGAAATAAAATGTATTAAAATAATTTTGGATTTAATAAAAAAACATTCATGTGATAAATTAGTTTTGATTTCTGCATTTGAGCATAAATATTTAAAAATAATAAATAGCTTAGATGATAATATTCCTTTAGCCGCTTTAGATGAAGAGACAATAAGAGAAGATTTAACAAAGTATTTAAAATCATTAAACGTACAAGCATACAATATTGATGAAAGCTTAGTAACAAGTGATTTAATAAATAGTTTAAAAAAAAGAAAATATAGAAGTTTTAGTTTTCACAGTTAATGAAAAAGAAAAAAATTGATAAGTTATTTAATTTGGGTGTTAAAGGTGTATTTACTGATAAGCCATATGAAGATTCTAAGACTAGATAGTCTTAGAAAATCTTCTTTTATTTTCTGGTATTTTATTTAAATACGCATCAAAAGGCATACAGATATTTCTTATAAGCATACTACCTGTTTGAGAAACCTGAATTTTATCTTCTGTAATTTCTACAAGCTTAGCATCTACAAATTCTGCTAAGTCTTTAATTGCATCATCAAAATATTCATTAAAGTTAATATTAAATTCCTCTTCAACTCTTTTAATATTTAAAGAGAAATTACTCATAAGTTCCATAATAACAAATTGTCTTAAAATATCATCATCACTTAGCCTATATCCTTTAAATACAGGTAAATCATTATTATCTAGTGCTGATTCATATTGCTTTAAGTCTTTAAAATTTTGAGCATAATAATCAACACCATTTCCAATAGATGTCACCCCCCCAATACCAATTAAATCTGCTCCACCTTTTGTAGTATAACCTTGGAAATTTCTATGAAGTTCACCTTTTTCAATTGCTTTAAATAATTCATCTTCAGGTTTAGCAAAGTGATCCATTCCAACCATTTTATAACCATTTGTAGTAAAAAAACTCAATTGTATCTTTCAATATTTCAAGTTTTTCAGATGGTGGTGCAAAAGTTGATTCATCAAATTTTCTCATTGTTTTCATCATCCATGGAACATGAGCATAGTTAAATACTGCTAATCTATCTGGATCAAGTTTAATAATCTGCTTGATAGTTTCATGGAATGTTTTTTTTGTTTTGATGAGGAAGACCATAAATAAGGTCAATATTAATTGAGTGAATACCAGCTTCACGAGCAATTTTCATAACATTTTCAGTTGTTTCGTATGGCTGAATTCTATGAATAGTCTTTTGTACCTCTTCATTTAAATCTTGTACTCCAAAACTTAATCTATTGAATCCACCTTTTTTTTAATACATCCATATGTTCTTGTGTAAAGTATCTAGGATCAACCTCACAAGAAATTTCTGCATCATCAGAAAAGTTAGGGAAAGTATCCTTTAACATAGCTATAACTTCTTCTAGTTGTTCAGGACTAAAGAAAGTTGGAGTTCCTCCACCAAAATGCATTTGAGTTACATTTCTATTTGTGTTTAAGTGTTTTTTTTAAAATATCTAATTCTTTTTTTTAGATACTCTAAATATTTTACTTTTTTTTATCCTCTTTAGATGTAAAAATAACATTGCATCCACAAAAATAACAGGCACTTCTACAAAATGGTAAGTGAATATATAAAGATAAATTTCTATCGTCACTTTGATTTTTGAAATATCTTATTAAATCTTCTTGTGAAAACTCTTCTGTAAACTCAGGTGCTGTTGGATATGAAGTATATCTTGGTCCTGGTTTAGAATATTTTTCAAACTTTTTAAAATCAATCATTTTTACTACTTTTTATTTAATTGTTTATTTAGCCAAACCATTACACCTTTTTGTGCATGTAGTCTATTTTCTGCTTCTTCAAATACTAAGCTTTGTGGACCTTCAATTACATCTTCACTTACTTCATAACCTCTATAAGCTGGAAGGCAGTGTAAGAAAATTGCATTTGACGCACCAGTTTTCATCATTGCATCATTTATAATATATCCATCAAAATCTTTTAATCTTTTCTCTTTTTCTTCTTCTTGTCCCATTGAAACCCAAGTATCTGTAGTAATTACAGTTGCACCTTTTATAGCCTCTTTAGGATCATTTCCTATAATAATTTTTGCTCCAGACTCTTTTGCAAACTCTTTAGCATCATTTAAAATATTTTCATCTACTTCGTAGCCTTTAGGTGTTGCAATTCTTAATTCAAAACCTAATTTAGAAGCTAACATTAGCCATGAATGAGCTAAATTATTTCCATCACCTACATAAGCAACAACTAAATTTTTATCTAATCCTGCTTCTTGAATAGTCATATAATCAGCCATTAGTTGAACAGGGTGATACTCATTAGTAAGCCCATTAATTACTGGAACTTTAGAATATTTTGCGAACTCTTCAATTTTTTCGTGACCAAAAGTTCTAATCATAACCATATCAACCATACTTGATACTACTCTTGAAGTATCACTCATAGGTTCACCACGTCCTAACTGAATATCATTTGAAGATAAAAATAATCCAACTCCACCTAATTGATAAATACCTACTTCAAAACTAACTCTTGTTCTTGTACTACTTTTTTTTCAAAAATCATACCAAGCGTACTTTTTGGCATATACTCTTTAAATACTTTGTTTTTTTGTTTCTTTTTTTGATTTTATGTGCTAATTCTAGAATTTCTAAAATCTCTTCTTTAGTGTAATCTTTTAGTGTTAAAAAGTGTCTCATGATTTAACCTTTATGTTTAAAAAAAAGATTTAATTTTACACAAATTTGATTTACTATTCACTTAAAACATTTTAAACTTTAATAAACTTCGTTATAAAAATTATTATTTTTTTCTATAAAGCCCATATAGTGACATTTTTGTGACAAATTGTATTATTATTTTTTAAGTTCTATAGTCATATTATTCGTGTATCAAAAAGGATAAAAATGCTAGAAAATATATTAAAAAGAGATGGTACTTATGAGAAGTTTGAAGACTTCAAGATAAGAGATGTCATCAAAAAAGCTTTTAAAAGTGTTCATGTCACTTATGATTCAGTTGTTTATTTAAATGTTTTAGAAGAAATTAATAAAAGAAGAGTTGCCGCAGTTGAAGATATACAAGATTGTATAGAGAATGAACTTTTCAAAGCAAGATACTTTGATGTAATGAAGTCTTTCATGCTTTATAGACATATGCATAAAATGCAAAGAGAACAGATTTTAGGACTTACAGAAGATACTACATATATAAATTCTACTCAAACTATTGAAGAGTATATCAATGGTACAGATTGGAGAATTAACGCGAACTCAAATACTGGCTATTCTCATGCAGGTTTAATTAATAATAGTGCAGGAAAAGTAATTGCAAACTATTGGCTTGATAAAATTTACTCAAAAGAGGAAGGATTAGCACATAGAAATGCAGATTATCATATTCATGATTTAGATTGTCTAAGCGGCTATTGTGCAGGATGGAGTTTAAGAGTATTACTTGATGAAGGTTTTAACGGAGTTAGAGGAAGAGTAGAAAGTCAGGCTCCTAATCATTTTAGAGAAGCATTAGGACAAATGGCAAACTTTTTAGGAATACTTCAAAGTGAATGGGCTGGCGCTCAAGCATTTTCTTCATTTGATACCTATCTAGCACCTTATGTATTTAAAGATAAATTATCTTTTAATGAAGTAAAAAAAGAATATTAGAAGCTTTATATATAATTTAAATGTACCAGCTCGTTGGGGGGGACAAAGTCCTTTTACAAATATTACAATTGATTGGACAGTTCCAAGAGATTTAAAAGATCAAATACCAACAAAAAAAACAAGAACATCTATTAAAAAAAACCTTGAAGATAGTGAACTTTTAGAAAAAAATAAAAGAGAAAGGTTATGAAAGCTTTAGTGAACTTACATATAAAGATTTCCAAAAAGAGATGAATATGATTAATAAAGCTTACTATGAAGTTATGACAGAAGGTGATAAAACAGGGCAACCTTTTACTTTTCCTATTCCTACAGTAAACCTTACAGAAGACTTTGATTGGCATGGAGAAAATACAGACTTACTTTTTGAGAATACTGCAAAAATTGGTTCATCATATTTCCAAAACTTTATTGGAAGCCAATATGTAAAAGATGAAAACGGAAAACTTATTCCAAATGAAAATGCATACAAACCAGGTCACGTAAGATCTATGTGTTGTAGATTACAACTTGATTTAAGAGAGCTTCTTAAACGAGGTGGCGGGCTATTTGGTAGTGCGGAGATGACAGGAAGCATTGGTGTTGTTACTATAAATATGGCAAGACTTGGGTACTTGTTTAAAGGTAATAAAGCTGGTCTATTTGAAAGATTAGAAGAGCTAATGGATTTAGCAAAATCAACTTTAGAAAAGAAAAGAGTATTTGTAAATGATTTATATGAAAGAGGTCTTTTCCCTTATACTAAAAGATATCTTCCAGGATTTAATAATCATTTTTCTACTATTGGAGTAAATGGTATAAATGAAATGATTATTAACTTTACAGAAAAAGAGTATGATATCTCATCAAATAAAGGTATAGAGTTTTCAAATGAGATATTAGACTTTATGAGAGAAAAGATGGTCTCTTATCAAGAAGAGAGTGGAAATTTATATAATCTTGAAGCAACACCAGCAGAAGGTACAACATATAGATTTGCAAAAGAAGACAAAAAAAGATATTCAGATATCTTACAAGCAGGATTTGGAAAAAATATCTATTATACAAATTCATCTCAGTTACCAGTTGATTTAACAGAAGATGTTTTTGAAGCTTTAGATTTACAAGATGATTTACAGTGTAAATATACGGGTGGAACAGTACTTCACTTATATATGAAAGAGAAATTATCTTCTACAGAAGCTTGTAGAAAACTAGTTAAAAATGTTATGTCAAATTATAAGTTACCATATATCACTGTGACACCTGTATTTTCAGTTTGTCCAAAACATGGTTATATAAATGGTGAATATGAATATTGTCCTAAATGTGACCAAGAAATTTTAGATGAGGAGTTAAAAAAATGAAAAGCTTAGAGCCTGAGAAATTAAAAGAAAAAAAAGAACAAAGTGTATAGTTTATACTAGAGTTATGGGATATCATAGACCTGTAGAGAGTTTTAATATTGGTAAAAAAGGTGAACATAGACAAAGGACTAAATTCGTTGAAAAAGAGTGTTTATAGTCTAACAAAGTTTACTACTACTGATTATAAAGATCATTTATCTTGTGTTGTATGGTTCTATTCATGCAACATGAGATGTCTTTATTGTTATAATCCTGATATTGTATTAGCAAAAGAGGGAAACTATACTTTAAATGAAGTATATACTTTTTTAAAAAAAAGAGTAGGACTTTTAGATGCTGTAGTTTTAAGTGGTGGGGGGGAAGCCACAAATCATGATTTAATAGAAGTTTGTGAAGTAATTACAAACTTAGGTTTTAAAATTAAACTTGATACAAATGGCTCAAATCCAAAACTTTTAAAAAAAACTACTTGATAACTATCTACTTGATTATGTTGCCCTTGATTTTAAATCTACAAAAGAAAAATTTAAAGAGATTACTAATAGTGGTCTATATGATAATTTTCTAGAGTCTTTAAATTTATTAAAAAAAAGTCTAATATTGAGTATGAAGTAAGAACTACTTTACATGAAGATTTATTAGATGAAAATGATATAAACCAAATGCAAAAAGTTTTAAAAGAGAATAATTATGAAAAAGAGTTTTTTATACAAAACTTTTTAGAAGTGGAAAACTTATCAAATCTAAAAGCTTCTACTAAAAGATTTGATAAATCAAAATTAGAAAATATACTAAATATCGTTTGGAGAAATTAAATAACCTTGACCAGGGATATTTTTTATTAACTCTTTTGCAGTCTTTTTTCTAAGTCTTTTTATAAAAGTTCTTAGTCTTTCATCAGATATCTCTTCATTATCCCAAAGCTTATTTTTAATCTCTTCATTTTTAGTTATATCGTGTTTATTTTCAATTAGCAAAGAGATAAATTGTTTCTCCCTTTTTGTAATACTTACTAACACATCATCTTCAAATAGATTTTTTTGTATTGTTATCAAAAGAGAAATGTTTATTTAAACATATGATTCTATGTTTATTTAGTTTTTGCGCTAAAAAAAGTTAGATATTCTAATACCTCTTCTGGGTCAAAAGGTTTTATAAAATACTTTGTAATGCCAATATCAATTGCTTTTAAAAGTTTTTCTTTATCAGAAAATGCACTTAAGACTATAATTGGCGTATCTTCACTAATCTCTTTTATTTTTTTTAGTCATTTCAAGACCATCTAGTTTTGGCATCATTATATCAGTAATTACAATATCAGGTTTTACACTTATATATTTTTGAATACCTTCTTCTCCATTACTTGCAACAGTAAAAGAGAAAAAATACTCAGAGAGTGCATCTTTAAGTAATTTAGAGATATTTACCTCATCTTCAACAAATAAAATTTTTAATTCTTTTAATAAAGCCTCATCACTAGACATTTATTCTCCTAAAGGTATTTTTATTATAAATTCTAAGCCAGTATCATTGTTTCTAGCTTCAATTGTACCATCAAGACTCTTTTCTATAATCATTTTTGACATGAAAAGTCCAAGTCCTGTACCGTTACTTTGATGTTTAGTTGTAAAATATGGTTCAAAAATTTTATCTAAAATTTTGTCTTCTGCACCACCTGCATCATCTTTATATCTAATAATTGCATAGTTATATCCACTTTTAATAGATATTGAGATATTTCTTTCTTTACTATTTTTTTAAAACAAAAGCTTCACTAGAGTTTTGAATCAAATTTATTATTACTTGAGAAAGTTCATTTAAAACTCCAACAACTTCAATACTTTCATAATCCTTATTTATCTTTATACTCTCTTTTTGTAAAAGCTTATTAGTAATTAATAAAGCTTCATCAATCGCTTTATTTAAAGAAAATTTCTCTTTAACTTTATTTGGATTAAAAAAAGTTAGTAAAATCATCAATTGTTCTAGACATATTGTCAATAATTCCTAAAGAGTCTTTATAATAGTTATCTAATTTTTCTATATCACAATTTTTTGCACTTTTTTTTAATATTATACATTGTAAGACTAAGTTCTGTAAGAGGTTGTCTCCATTGATGGGCAATATTTGCTAACATTTGTCCTAAACTAGCCATTCTTGATTGCCAGAAAAGCATTTTTTTTGCTTCTCTTTATTTTTTGTGATCTCTTCTATAACTCTTTGTTCGAGTGTTCTATTTAATTCAATAAGTTCTATAGTCTTTTTTTTGGACTCTTTGTTCTAAAGTTCTATTTAGTATTTTTAGTTCTTTGTCTTTTTTTTCTAAAGCTTTTTTTTAACTCAACTTCTTTAGTAACATCATATCTAATTGCAATAAACTCTTTTATATTGTCATTTTCATCTAATATTGGTGTTATTGTAGTATTTAAATAGACAGTAGAACCGTTTTTACACATGTTTTTAACTGTTGTTTTATATGATTTTTTTAGAAAGAATAGTATTCCAAAGAAAAGTAAAATTTTCCTTTGGAACATCAGGATGTCTTACAATATTGTGATCGCTTCCAATAAGTTCACCTTTTGTAAATCCTGATATTTTACAAAACTCATCATTTACAAAAGTAATAACTCCATTGATATCTGTTTTAGATACAATATTTGCATTTTCAATTGCTTCTTGATAAGTTTGACTCATAATATGACTTTTATTTTTTTTATTTAAAATTTCACAAGCCTCTTTTGCATGATAAGTAATAATTAAATCTGCACCAGCTCTTTTAAATCCAATTAAAGTCTCTAACATAACTCTTTCATAATCAATAAGTCCTGCAGCACCTGCATGTTTAAGCATTGCATACTCACCACTTACGTTATAAGCACACAAAGGAAGATTTGAGTTATTTCTAATATCTCTTATAACATCCATAAAAGCTAAAGCTGGTTTAACCATTAAAATATCTGCACCTTCTTTTTCATCTTGTAAAGACTCTTCTAAAGCTTCTAATCTGTTTGCTGGATTCATTTGATATGTTCTTCTATCACCAAAACTAGGAGTTGATTCTGCAACATCTCTAAATGGACCATAATAAGCAGATGCAAACTTAGTAGAGTAGGCCATTATTGGTAAGTTTTCGTAACCATTTTCATCTAATGCAGTTCTTAAAGTTTCAATAATACCATCCATCATACCTGATGGTGCAATCATATCTGCTCCAGC
>JDSG01000056.1_pt1 | contig 50799 bp, 92 predicted proteins | sample 199341 | NCBI WGS metagenome assembly JDSG01 (sample SAMN02584197, study PRJNA231836) | bioreactor metagenome | isolation source: continuous culture bioreactor short generation time transfer1 day 52 after... | place: Germany: Bremen | reverse complement strand
ACCTCTATTTGTAGCTTTAACTGCATCATCGGTTTTTTTTATGATAATAAGAATACTGGTATCCACTCTTATCGAACAAAAATATTTGACAGGTTACCAAAAGCATCAACTCCTGAGTATTTTGATAGCTTTGAACAGATGCAAGACTTATACAAATTTTTAAATAAATCAAAAGTAATACAAAGTACTAAAGATATATGGTGGGATGTTAGAATTCAACCTCATTTTAAAACTTTAGAGTTCAGGGTTTGCGACGCTGTAAATGATTTTGATAGATTAGAAACAATAATCTCTTTGATAAAAGCAATGTGTCAACTATCGCAAATTGATGATGTTTTAAAAATGCCAATGCAGGTATTAAAACAAAATATGTGGAGTGCAACAAGATATTCAATGAATGCAAAAATGATTTCTCAAAGTGGTAACCTTATTCCAGTTTCAGAAATGATAGAAAATTTAGCTAAAAAAAGCTTATGATAACTCTTTTTTTAACAAAACAAAGTTTAGAAAAGATAATAAAAATAGCAAATAAAAAAAGTATTTCTCAAGAGATGCTAGAAGTTTACAATAGAACAAAAAAATATAAAAGATGTAGAAAGATTAGGAGTATTTGAATGAAAGGTGTAGTTGCCGCTGGAGATCCAAGAAGTGCCCAAGCAGGAGCAGATATTTTAAAAGAGGGAGGAAATGCTTATGATGCTGCATTAGCAGTTATGTTAGCAGCTCCAATATGTGAACCTCTTTTTACTTCTTTAGGTGGAGGTGGATTTCTTTTAGGATTAGAAAAAGATAAAAAAAACCAGAACTTTATGATTTTTTTTGTGGAAGTTCCTAAAAAAAGAATTGATGAACCAGAGTTCTATCCTATATATGTAGATTTTGGTGCAGCTATACAAGAGTTTCATATAGGTGCTGGAAGTATTGCAATTCCAGGGTTAGTTGCAGGAATTGAAGCTGTTTATAAAGAGAAATGTACACTTCCAATGAGTGAGATTATTAAACCAGCTGTAAAGTATGCTAGAGAAGGTATATATCTATCAAAAATGCAAGCAAGTTTCGTAAAACTTCTTGAGCCAATATTTACTTCAACAAAATCTTCTATGGATGTATATGGTATGGAAGATGGTAAGCTTATAGATGAAACACACTTATATAAAAACCCTCATTATGCAGATTTTTTTAGAAGAGTTTGCAAAAGAGGGTGCTAAACTTTTTTTATGAAGGTCATGTTGCAGATGAAATAGAGAAAATTTCAAAAGAGAATGATGGACTTATTTTAAAAGAGGATTTAAAAAAATTATAAAGTAATAAAACGAACACCTATTGATTTTATGTATAAAGATTATGAAATAGTAACTAATCCACCTCCAAGTGGTGGAGGTATCTTAATAGCTTTTACTATGAAGCTTTTAGAAAAGTATGATTTAAAAGATTTTAGATCTTATGAGCATGTTAAAGGTTTGATTGAAGCGTTTAATACTACAAGCGATTTTAGAAAAGAGCATGTAGATGAATTTTTACATGATGAAAAACTAAAAGATATTTTAAATAATGATAGACTTATCAAAAATTATTGTACAACAATGAGTAGTAGATTAAATCTATGGGGGGGAAATACAACACATCTTTCAGTAATAGATGAAGAAGGAAATGCAGTTTCAGTAACTACTACAAATGGTGAAGGTTGTGGTCATGTAATTTCTAGTTCGGGTATTATGTTAAATAACATGATGGGAGAAGAAGATTTAAATCCACATGGCTGGTTTGCTTGGGATGAAGGTATAAGGCTTCCTTCAATGATGGCTCCTACAGCTGTGCTTAAAGATGGAAAACCAAAACTTATATTAGGAAGTGCAGGGAGTAACCGTATTCGTTCAGCTATTACAGGAACAATGATAAATAATCTTGAATATGGAATGAATTTAGATAAGAGTATCAATGCCCCCCCTAGAATTCATTTTGAAAAAGGTGTTGTTTGTATGGAACCTGATGTTGATGAAGTTATAAGAGAAGAGCTGAAAAAGCATTATGAGTTACAATATTTTGATAGTTTAAATGTATTTTTTGGTGGAGTACAAGCAGTTGATGGTGATTTAAATGGTGGTTGTGATAGTAGACGTGGAGCAGCTGTAATCAAAGTAGATTAAAATATGGCAAAAATGTGACTGGAATGTGACATAGATTTGATAAAATTGAGTATTTAAAAAGAAGAGAGAATATATATATGACAGTAGAATTAGTACCATCAAATTTAATTACGTGGGAAGAGGCATACTCAATAGGTAATGAAAAAAAATTGATAAAGAGCATAAAAAAACTTTTTGAAGTTGCATCAGATTTAAATAATTATACTAATAGTAAAGAAGATGTTATTAAGATTATAAAAGAGTTAATAAAGTATACAAAACTTCATTTTTCGAATGAAGAGAATTTTATGGAATCTGTTTCTTACAAAAATCTTGATGCTCATAAAAAAACTTCATAAGAAGATGGTTGATAAATTAAATGAGATAGTTAAAAGTTTTAACGATGTACCTTTAAAAGAGACTATTGATAATTTAGTTATTCTAGTAAATAAAAATATTTTAAATCATATTTTAATTGAGGATAAGAAAGTTCATCATCTCATAAGAACAAGAGAAGAGTTAAAAGAAAATTTTAAATGGAAAATGAGTTATCAATTAGGTGAAACACAACTTGATGAAGAGCATCAAAAGCTTTTTGATATAGCAATACGAGCTTTAAATAACAATAATAAAGATATGAAAAAAAAGTGTTAAAGAGACAATTATTGAATTATATGATTATATGAAAACACATTTTGAACATGAACAACAATATATGAAAGATATTGCATATCCAAATTTTGAAGAACATAAAGAGATTCATGATAATATAATTGAAGAGATGAATGAATTTATAAAACTTCTACCAAAATTAAAAATAGTTGATTTTGAGAAAAAAATTAATTGAGTTTATGGATATTTGGTTAATAAATCATATTTTATATGAGGATAAAAAAATTATCAATTTTACATTTGATGACTAGATTTTTAAATCTAGTTCATAATGTATCTGCATAAATTTTAGAATCGAGTTTACAAAAGCTTTCGCACATTTTTTTTCTATTTTTCTCTGTATCTCTGCACTCTTTGTATGGGAACTCTATTTGAATTCCATTTATATTTCCTCCACTAAGTGAACCATATCTAATTGTATCATAAGCTCCTTCAAAATAATTCCCATCACTTGCATATGGAAGTTTAACAGAGGGAATTGAGTCATAGCCTTGATTTGTCATTAGACTGCCCATCGAATGTGGACCTCTTAATTGATCAATAAAAGACTCTTTTGAGAAACTTTGATAGAGTTTTAAGACTAGATTTCTCTTGGTGTTCTCTTAGTTCGCTTTCATGAAGTTTTAGTATGTCATTATCTAGTAAATAACCAAACTCTAAATAGCTTTTGGATGTGACTGCCCATGTATATCTATATATAAACCTTTTCCAAATTTCTTTTCTATAGTAATTCTTGATGATTTTATAAGATAGTGAAATTGATTATAAGGGATAGATGCTCTTTCATCTTCATAAGCCTCTTTAGGTTCTCTATTTATATCTACTTTTTTTTCTTGAAATTGTTGCAAGTACTGCATATGGAGTTGCCCCCCCTGTTTGTTTATAAAACTCTTTTATAATCTCTTCTGTTAATTCAAAGGTATAATCATCTTTATCAAATACACCTGTTTTTCTTGTAGTAATATCTTCTGGCATTTCATTCCCACCATGAGGAGCACTTAAAATAATAGGTAAATTTCCATCATAATATTTTATATAGTGGTTAGTTGTTGCTTGAGTCATATATTGCCTTTGCTTCTTTATTTCTTTGTTTTCTTTAGTTCCATATCAATATATTTTGCATCAATATTTTGTTTTGATTTGAAAGCTAAAGTTTGTTTCTTTTTTTTACAGGTCTTATCTCATAAATCTCAAAACCTGCTTCATAAAGTGATAAACGTATATTTGTTGATACTGCATAAGTAGTTATAATTGCATTATCACTACATAAGTTATAAATATCTTTAAAATATTCTACACTCCATAGCTCTTTGTTTACTTCACTAGAAAAGGCATCTTGATAAACAATATCTATATTTGATAAATCTTTTATATACTCTCTTGCATCTGCAATAAAAAGTTTGATTTTTATATTTTTATCTTCATATTCAAGATTTTTACTTAAATCTTTGATTATGTGATTTATTTTATTAAACTCTTCTGGATAATCAAAGTTTTCTAAACTTTTAATAAGTTCTAAATCAAATTCAGGAGAGTAGATTTCTATATTTTTTTTGTATATTATTCTTTTGTAAATAGTATATAGTACTAAGAGTGTTGTATCCAAGACCAAAACATATATCTAAGATTTTTAAGTTATTTAAATCTTTGTGAAAAGTAAATGCTGGAATAACATGTTTAGTAAGAGATTCTGCAATAGCACCTGTTTTTATATCATGAAAGTATTGATTATACTTTTGTGAAAAAAAAGGGTATTTGAACCATCATTAGTTTTTATAATCTTTTCTATAAACCACTACCCCCCCACATATGAAGTTTTTTTTGCAGTAATCAAATTATACTCTTCAAATAAATCTATATGATTTATTGCTACAAAAGAGGTTTTATCAAGAAGTTCTTTTATTTCATCTAGATTTTTATTTGACCTTTTTTTCTAGGATTATGATGTTTGCAGAGTTTTCAAGTGCTTTATACATGATTTTAACTATTTTATCTTTGTTTGGACAGTATGATAGTATATCACTTAGAATAATGTATTCAAAGTCTCTAGCACTTGATTTAAGTCTTGCTGACTTTTCATCTATAAAGTCTATATATTCAAGTTTCCCTTCTAGTTTTTCTGCCACCTCTTTTAAAGTAGGATTTAGAAAATCAATACCATTATTTATATGAAGTATTGCGATATTTGGGAATTCTTGAAAAAGTTCTTTAAATAAATTTAACTCTTTTTGCAATTAACACCCTAATGAATCAAGTTTCTCATCTGATAAGAATAGTTTTTCATTTGACATTACACCAATTTCATGACTTAAGATATCTTTTGCAATCTCTTTCGCTTCTTCAAGTGAGTGCATTTTATATGTACCACATTGGAACTCATTTAATTCTGGGATATCATTTTGCGTCTTTACATTAAGTACATCTTCCATAGATAGTTTCCATGCAAGTGCAACTTGTTCTTCACTTGGACTACCAAGTAAACTCATGTAAAAGCCAGTTCTACAACCCATTGGAGATACATCAATAATCTCTACACTATCAGAATTTAGGTGGTTTCTAATAAAACCTGCAAAAAGGTGCTCTAAAGTATGAATACCTTTCTCACTTAATATTTTTTTTATTTGGCATACAAAATCGTAAATCAAATACAGTAATAACATCACCTGATGGTGATTTCATAGTTTTAGCAACTCTAACAGCAGGTGCGGGCATAATTGTATGGTCTACTCTAAATGAATCTAATAGTGGCATTTTATAATTCCTAGTTTTTTTTATTTATAGAATTCTACCAACTTCTATTATATAGTTAGATTAATATTTTTTAATACTCTTCATATTCAAAGATATCTTTAAAAGTATCTTTATTTTTATCATAAAATTCGATAGAACCATCTTCTAAATTATAATACCATCCATGAATTTTCATAGTTTTATTTTCTATTTTTTTATTTATATATGGATAAGTCAAAAGATTTTCTACTTGACAAATTACAGAGTTTTTTTTCTGTAGTTTTATATAATTCCTCTTTTGTAGAGTATGTTTTTTCTAAAGTGATAGTTTTTGCTTTTTCTCCTAGTTTGAGCCATTTTCTAATATTGATAAAACCATCGTTTTTAGGGATGTTTTGATAAAGACTTTGACAAGCTCCACAATTAGAATGTCCACATACAATTATATTTGAAATATTTAAGACTGATACTGCATATTCAATTGCTGATGCTGTTCCATGAAAGTCACCTGTTGCACTAAAAGGAGGTACAAAATTACCAATGTTTCTTAGAACAAATAAGTCTCCAGGTTTACTTCCTACCATAAAATCAGGAGTAATCCTACTGTCACAGCAACTAATAAACAAAACACTTGGTTTTTGACCATTTTTAACTAGCTCTTCAAGTTCTTGTTTAAAGTCAGGGTAATGATATTTTCTAAAGAGTCTATTCCCTCTTATTAAGCTTTTAATTGGATTCATAAATATATTTTAGAATTAAAAAAAATGTAATAAAAATCAAATATATATTTTTCTAAACTTTTATAAAGAATATTGCTCCATCTTTTGAGTTTTTTTACATTAATTGTACCATTCATTTTTTCTTCTATAATTAATTTTGTCATATACAGCCCAATCCCTGTGCCATATTCATATTTAGTGGTAAAATAAGGGTCGAAAATTTTATCTATAATTTCTTTATCAACACCTCCCGCATTATCCTCAATACATAGTCTTATTTCTTCTTTTATATCTAAGTAGATTTTTATTTTAGGGTTTAAAATTTTTCTATCAATTAAAATATCTTTTGCATTTGAGATGATATTTACAATTGCTTGTGAATACTCATTTTTAAAACCATTGATTTTATAATCTAAATCAATGTATGTAGAAATTTCTACTTTATGATATGAAAGCGTTGGCTTGACAATATTTATTGCATTTGTAACTGCATCAACTACCAGAAAATCCTCTTTTTTTTGAATTAGGACTAAAAAAATTCCTAAAATCGTCAATAGTTTTAGACATATATTCAAGTAAATCATTTGCTTCATTAACTCTATTTGAAAGATATTTTTTATCTAACTCTTTATAATCATAAGCAGATTCTATATCAAAAAAAATAATCCAGAAACTTGGGATAAAGGCTGTCTCCATTGATGGGCAATATTACCTATCATCTCACCCATTGCAGCCATCTTAGATTTTTGAATAAGTATTTTTTCTTGTTTTAGTTTCTCTTCTTTTAATAAAGTTCTCTCCGTAATATCTCGTAAAGATGCAAAAAGTAAATCTTGTTTTTCATATGAGTAAATAATTACATTTAATTCGATAGTCTTTATTTCATTCTCTTTTGTAAATAGTTTTATTGTTTTAAATAAAGACTTTGATTCTAAAATTTCTTCTAAACTTAGGTCTTTAAATAACATAAAAAAATCTTGATATAAAATCTCTTTTGAACTATATCCAGTTGTCTTTAGTGCAGTACTATTTAGACTTAAAATACTTGCTTTTTTTTCTTTAATCTCTGAAATTATAAAACCATCATTACTGTAGTTAAAGAGCAAAGCGTATTTTTCTTCATTTTGTTTTACAATTTTTCTATATTGATTAAAAAGCTTTTCAATTTTTTTTGTAAAAGCTAATGAAAAAATAAAAAATATTATGGTCATGATTACTATAATAGCAGTAAGTTTTAGAATGTTATTATATAAATTATCTAAAGAAATTCTTCTCTCTTTTTCAATAATATTATTGATTTGAGATAGGTTTACTCCCATACCAATAAAATATCGTAGATGCTTTACAAAAGTTCCATACAAAAGTTTATTATTTTTTTCATAATAGATATAATCATTGCCATTGTAATTTGTTTCGATTAATAAATCTTTTATAGCATTAAGCTCATTTTGATTTGGTATAATATGTTTTTGAGTTAATAAATCACTTGATGTGGTGATATTATTTAGACTATTAATTTTATAAATAAGCATATATTCTTCAACATTATAATTTTGATTAAAAATCTTTTTTACTACTCTTTTTGTCAATTCATTTTTTTTCAACTTCTAAGAAACTTCCTGAACCTATTATAATTCCTAATTCTTTTAGGTGTCTGGAATATGTAATTTTTTTTGCAGTTATATTGCTTTTTGGTTTATACCAAAAGTATTCTATAAAATTTTGTTTATCTTCATTTGATTTAATCATTTGATTTATAAATTTAAATCCATTAATATCTTCAAAATCTAAAAAGATTTCATTTTCATCGGTTTTATTTTCACTATTTAGTATTAGCCTACCTTGAGTATCTAAAATAAAATAGTTTATATCACTCTTTTTTTTTGATATTTGATTTATTGCAGTTTTTATAAAATTTATTTGCTCTTCTTTTGATAGTTTTTTTGTGTTTTTATATAATGAGTTTGCAAGATTAAAAGCTATTATAGATTGTTTTTCTATTCTCTCTTTTTTATTATTTAAAATAGACTCTTCTTCAAATTTGATATCACTTAGTAAGTTCTCAACAGCGGTTTTGATGTAGAATTTTTCTCTTTCAATAAGTGTATTTTTAAAACTTTTTATATGATTTGTAAAATTACTATATTCAGTTTTTATGAGAGTTGTTCCAATAACTGTTGCAACAATAATGATAATAATAGTAGAACTAAGTAAAGTTGTTTTTTTTACGCCTCGTTCTATATTTTTTTTATAATTAATTTTCAAGTTTTAATTTATACCCCCCCATATTTGAAATATTTTTTTTATACAATTAAAAGGAATTTTTTTTCGCAAAAAAAACCAATAGTTGTTCGTAAAGAATTTAGACTCATATATTCATCTTCCCAGACAAACTGTTCAATCTCTTCATAACTTACTACTCTGTTTTTATTTAAAACTAAAAGTTTTAAAAATAGCAGCTCTTTTTTATTGAGTTCTAAAACCTCTTCATTTAAATAAAAAAAGTGAAGTGCTATTATCAAAATAGAAATTTTCAGCTAGTACTATTTTAACATCTTTTTCTTTCTCTAAATCTTCAACAGCTTTTGTAAGTGCAGGGATTAGATTTCTACTTGTTAGAGGTTTGATGATATATTTTTCTAGTCTTAGTTCAATTGCTTCCATTAAATAGTCCTTATCACTAAAAGCAGTTGAGATTATGATTTTTGTAGTTTGATCTAGTTTTCTGATTTTTTTTAGATAGTGTAATCCCATCTATTTTAGGCATCTTTATATCAGTTAGAATAATATCTGGATGATATTTTTTATATAAGGCTAAACCCTCTTCTCCATCTTTTGCTTCATAAAGTTCATTGAACATACGATTTAAGAAACGAGAGTTTACAGTTCTAACTCCTTCATCATCTTCAATATACAAAATAGTATAGTTTTTAAATTTTTCCATAACTACCTCTTTTAAGGTAAGGGCCTAAGCTCTTTACCTTTTTTCATTTTAACAAAATATTCACTAATTAGTGGCATAAATAACATGATAATTGTTAATATTAAGATACTTAAGGTTATTGGTCTTTCCCAAAGAAAAGCTAATGAACCATCACTAATAGTAAGTGCACGTCTAAGATTATCTTCCATCATACCACCTAAAATAAATCCTAAAATCATAGGAGCCATTGGATAATCAATAAGTCTTAAAAACAATGCAACAACAGCAAATATTGTCATCATATAAATATCAAAGTTGTTGAATGTAACTAAATATACTCCAATAAGTGAGAAGAATATAATTAGTGGTAATAACAACTGTTTTGGTATTGTTAATAGTTTTGCAATATATGGAATTAGTGGTAAATTTAATACAAGTAATACTAAGTTACCAATATACATTGAGATAATTACAGACCAAAATAATGCGGGGGGGTTATCTACATACATAGTAGGTCCTGGTTGAATTCCATACGAAATTAAAGCACCTAAAATAATAGCTGTAGTACCAGAACCTGGAATTCCTAATGTTAATAAAGGTACAAAAGAACCTGAACAAGCTGCATTATTAGCACTTTCGGGAGCTGCAAGACCTTTTATACTTCCTTTTCCAAAGTTTAGTTTTTCTTTTGCATTAGCTAAACTTCTTTCCATACCATAAGCTAAAAATGAAGCAATAGTAGCGCCTGCACCTGGTAATACACCAACAAAAAAAACCTAAAACAGAAGATCTCCCAAGCGTTGGAGCCATCTCCTTTACTTCTTCTTTTGTGATTTTTAAAGAACCAATATCTTTTTTTTAGTTCATCAATTTCTTCTTTTGTTTGCTTCTCATTTTCTAAGATATTCATCATAGCTTCAGATAAAGCAAATGCTGCCATAGCTAAAAGTAAGAAAGAAATACCATCAATTAAATCTAATCTTCCAAATGTAAATCTTGCAATTCCTGAATCGGAATCTGTTCCAACAGTTGCTAACATAAGACCAAAAATTGTCATAATTGCAGCTTTTAGAAACTTACCTTTTCCAGCAAATGCTGCAACTGCAGTAAGACCTAAAACCATTAGGGCAAAATAATCAGAAGATTGAAAACTTAAGCTCACATTTGCAAGTGCTGGAGCTGCAAAAAGTAAAAATACTGCAGCTATTGTTCCTCCTGTAAAAGATGAATATGCTGCAATAGCTAAGGCTTTTCCTGCATGTCCATTTTTTTTGCCATTGGGTATCCATCAAAAGAACTTGCTACTGTTCCTGCAACACCTGGTGCATTGATTAAAATAGATGAGGTAGAACCTCCAAAAATTGCGCCATAATAAACTCCTGCTATTAAAATAAGACCAGAAGATGGTTCCATACCATAAGTAATTGGAATCATTAAGGCAATTGCAGAAATAGGTCCAAGTCCTGGAAGCATTCCAATAAATGTTCCAGCAAAACATCCAACGGTAACCATTAAAATATTATACATTGAAAATGCGGTAACAACTCCCGCTAAAATACCATCCATCACGATTGTTCTCCTACAAAATATTCGTATAACATCCCTGGATCAATATATACACCTAAAATATTATTTAATAGGAGATAAAACCCAATTGATACACCACATGAAATTAATAATATTCTTTTTATATTTCTCTCTTTTAGTAATAAAAATCCAATTGTTAAGAAAATTATTGTAGAGATAATGAAACCTAAAGTTCTAATTGTAAAACCATAAAAAAAATCATTGCAACAATGAAAGATATAGTTGTTTTAAAATCAAGACTTTTTAAATATTCAAAAGTTAAAAAAATCATTATCTTTTTTTACAAAAGAGAGAACTAAAATCAAAAGAGAGATGATAATACCACCTAAACCTAGATAATAAGGAAATGTAGAAGATGTCATCACTTCAAATTGACTACCTGGCATTTTTTTTAATACTAAAAACATTAAAAAAAATAAAAACTTGAAAAAGCTAAAAAAAATATTGAACCTATTGCATTTTTTTGTCATAATATTATCCTTTAATAAGAAGAGGTTGCCCTCTAATTATTTTATAGAAATCCCATTTCTTTCATTAAAGAACCAATTACTGCTTCTTGATTTTCTAAAAATGATTTAAATTCAGTTGTTGGTTGATATAAATTTGCCCAACCATTTCTTTTTCTAACAACTTCCCATTCAGGAGTATCGTACATTTTTCCAATTACATCAGCAAATGCTTCTGTTTTCTCTTTTGATAAGTTTGGTGCTGCGAAAAATCCTCTCCAGTTTGCAAAAAAAAGCATCTACACCCATATTTTTAAAACTAGGGATTCCTTCTACTGATTCATTTGCAGTTACACCAATAATTTTAAGTTCGCCTTTTTTATGCTTTTCTAAAACTTCACCAAGACCTGTCGATAGTACATCTACTTCACCTGTTAATAATCCTGCTAATGCTTTTCCCCCCCCTGCATCATATGGTACATATCTAACGCTTGTTGGATTACCACCAGCAGCTTTAAAAATTTGCGCTGCTACTAAATGATCCATAGAACCACGTGAGCTTCCACCAGCTATTTTTACTTTTCTTGGGTTTTTTTTCAAATGCAGCTTTTACATCAGCCCATGATTGAAATTTTGAATCAGTTCTTACTGCTAACACACCATAGTCAGCGACAACGGAAGATACTAAAGTTAAGTCTCTAAATGATTGTGGGAATACACCTTGAAGTGATCTAATTACGATAGGTGTCGAATTTACCATTAGAGTGTTTTTTTTGTTTTTTTTGCAGTTTCAATGATATAAGCAATAGCTTTTCCTCCACCTCCACCAGACATATTTTCAAATGAAGTCTCTTTTACAAGGTTTGATTCTTTTAAAGCTTCTCCAACTCCTCTAGCAGTTCCATCCCAACCACCACCTGCACCACCAGGAATTAAAAAGTGAATCTTCTCCACATTTGCAGCCATTGAAGATGTTGCAAGTCCTGCGACTAAACATCCTGCAAAGGCAATATTTCTATAAACTTTTGTTATTGAATTTTTCATAATTGTCCCTTTTTTTTAAATTATAAAAGCAGTTTAAAGGAAAAAAAATGTAAGAAAAATAAAAAAAATGTTTATATATTAAAAATTTAGTCTGAATAAAATAGATAAAGTAAATAAACTATTTATTATAAACCGTAAGTAATTAAAAGATGTGAATCTGCTATTTTAATATCTTTTACAAAGCTACCTTGAATAGAATCTTCAGGTATTTTGTATATAGGATAATCTTCAAAAATCTATTTACCATAGGGTTTAAAGATGATAGAAAAGTTTTATTAAACTCTTTTCCTAATTTTAGTTCTGCAAATCTAAATTTATCTATCTTTATATTTTTAAAAAATTGAGTTGTTCTTTTTATTAAAATATGGTTCGCCAGAGATTGAAAAGTTCCCATATTGAGGTTTTATATACATGGCTAGAAAATTTAAATTTATATTTGCATTTATTCTATTTGAGTTTTTTTAAAATATTTATTGTAGGTTTATTTACAGTAATACTTCCAAATACAAAATCCTTTTTGAAAGGAAAAGAGTCATTGAATGATTCACTTAACTCGGCTTCTGTTATACTTAAAGTGATGCCTTTTCTATCTATTTGATGAACACATCCAGATATCAAAAAAGTAAGTAAGAAAGTCAGAAAAATAGTATGAAGTTTTTTTTAATAAAATCATTTTTATCCTTGTAAATAGTGTTTGGTATTTTATCTAGATGTTAGTTAGAGGTCAAAATGAAAAATATAAGTGAAATTGGATATTATGATTAAATTATAATTTATAGGATACCTTTATGAGTAGTGAATTTTTATTAACATCTTTAATCGTAGTTTTAATGCCTGGTACAGGTGTAATTTATACAATATCTATGGGACTATTTGCTGGTAAAAAAAGAGAGCTTTTTTTGCTGCACTTGGATGTACTTTTGGTATAGTTCCTCATCTAGTGGCTTCAATCTTTGGTTTAGCAGCAATTTTACATACAAGTGCTCTTGCATTTCAAATTGTAAAGATAATTGGTGTTTGTTATTTATTTTATTTAGCTTATATGATGTATAAAGAAACGGGAGTTATGCAGATAAATGAAGATGCAAAACAAAAAGGTTTAATAAAAATAGCTATTAGAGGATTTTTAATTAATATTTTGAATCCAAAATTGTCAATCTTTTTTTTAGCCTTTTTACCTCAATTTGTTTCTAATAATGGTACTTCTTTATTAAGTGAAATGTTATTACTATCTTTTGTATTTATGTTGATGACATTTGTAGTTTTTATAATATATGGTTTTTTTTGCGAATAAATCAAAAGAACTTATTCAAAATAGTCCAAAAATTATGAATAAAATTAAAAAAAGCTTTTGCGGCCTTTTTGTTATATTTGGTGCGAAACTAGCAATGGCTGAAAGATAAAAGAATAAAAAAAAGGCTTGAACTTTATGTCCAAGCCTTTTTAGTTTCCAAAGGAAAATGCTTATTAAGCGTTTGGACCTTCTAACTCATCAGAATAGTCAGCTGCTGCCATTCTTACAAGTTGTCTATATCTATATTGAGCTTCTCTTTTATTTTGCTCTAATAATCTTTGAGCTTCATCAGGATTTAATTTTTTTTAATGAAACATATCTATTTTCGTTCATCAAGAATGATTCATATTTATCCCAGTTTGGTTTTTTTCCCAGAAATTTTGATTGGATTTTTACCTTCATCAATTTTTCTAGGGTCAAAGATATAAATTGGCCAATATCCACAATCAGTTGCCAATTGTCCTTGGTCAACAGATTTCATTAATCCACCTTTAATCCCGTGTGCAATACAAGGAGAATAAGCAATAACTAATGATGGTCCATTATACTCTTCTGCTTCTCTAATTGCTTGTGCAGTCTGTTTTTGAGATGCTCTTGAGTTAATTTGTGCTACATAGATGTTACCGTAAGTCATAGAGATATACCCTAAGTCTTTCTTAGCATTTGGTTTACCATCATTTGTAAAGTCTGCAATAGAACCAGTTCTAGCTGCTTTAGATGATTGTCCACCAGTATTTGAGTAACTTCTGTATCAACAACAAGTACGTTTACATTTTCACCAGTTGATAATACGTGGTCAAGTCCACCATAACCAATGTCGTAAGCCCAACCGTCTCCACCGATCATCCATTGAGATTTTCTAACAATGTATTTTTTAAGAGAAATTAAATCTGCAACACCTGGTAAGTCTGCATTTTGCTCTAATTGAGGTACTAATTTATCTCTAATTTCTTGTGTTTTCTTACCATCATTTCTATTTTCTAACCACTCTTTATAAAGTACTTTAAGAGGATTTGTTACATCTTCCATAGTATCTTCCATGATTCTACCCATTCTATTTCTGATAGTCTCATTTGCAGCATGCATACCATAACCAAACTCAGCAGTATCTTCAAATAATGAGTTTGCCCATGCTGGACCTTCACCTTTATCATTTTTAGTATAAGGTGTTGAAGGAGCAGATGCACCATAAATAGAAGAACATCCTGTTGCATTTGCAATCATCATTCTATCACCGAATAATTGAGTAGCTAATGTAATATATGGAGTCTCACCACATCCTGGACATGCAGAGTGGAACTCAAACAGTGGTTTAGCAAATTGCGAACCTTGTACAGATGATTTATCTACTAAATAATCTTTATATGTTACATCATTGAATAAGTAATCTGCATTTTCTTGCTCATTTTGTTTTTCCATCTCTTCATATGGAACCATTTTAAGTGACTTATCAGAAGTTGGACAAATATCAACACAAACATTACATCCTGTACAGTCCATAATAGAAACTTGAATTTTATATTTAAGACCTTGGTTTTTAGTTCCCTTAGCTTTAGCATCTAAGTTATGCTCTTTTACACCTTCTGGTGCTTTTGCAAACTCTTCTTCATCCATTAAGAAAGGTCTAATTACTGCGTGTGGACACTCAAATGCACACTGGTTACATTGAATACAATTCTCTTCAATCCACTCAGGAACCATAGTGGCAATTGCTCTTTTTTTTCATATTTAGTTGAACCACCTTCCAGTGTTCCATCTTCTCTATCTGTAAAAATAGAAACTGGTAACTCATCACCTTTAGCTGCATTTACAACTTTAGCGAAGTTTTCAACATAATCAGAACCAACATATTTAGAGTTTACTACTAATGGACCAGCTTCAATGTTTGACCAAGATGGATCTACAGGAACTTCTTCAATTCCAGCTTCACCTGAATCAATTGCAGCATAGTTCATCTTAACAATCTCATCACCTTTATTCCCATATGCTTTTTCTGCATACTCTTTCATATAATCTTTTGCAGTCTCATAATCAATAACTTGTGCAAGTTTGAAGAATGCAGCCTGCATAATAGTATTTGTTCTAGTACCAAGACCAATATCTCTAGCTAGTTTAGTTGCGTTAATGATATAGAATTTAACTTCTTTGTCTGCTAAGATTTTTTTAACTCTATCTGGAACTCTTTCTAAAATCTCATCTACTGTGTAAATAGAGTTAAGTAAGAAAGTACCACCTTGTCTAATCTTATCAATAACTTCATACTGCTCTAAGTAGACCTCTTTTGAACAGGCAACAAATCCTGGATTTGATACAAGGTAAGTAGATCTAATAGGGTTCTTAGAGAATCTTAGGTGTGATCTTGTGTATCCACCAGATTTTTTTGAATCATATGCAAAGTACGCTTGTGCATATAAATCAGTTTTATCACCAATAATTTTTACTGAGTTTTTATTTGCTCCAACTGTACCATCTGCACCTAACCCATAGAATAGACATTCATTTACATCTTCAGTAACTGCAACATTTGTTCCAACTTCAATAGATGTAAATGTAACATCATCATTAATACCTACAGTAAAGTTATCTTTTGCATTATCAGATGCTAAGTTATCAAAAATAGCAATAATCTGTGCAGGTGGAACATCTTTAGAAGATAATCCATATCTTCCACCAATAATTTTTGGCTGTTTAGATTCGTTGTAGAATACTGATTTAATATCTAAATATAATGGTTCAGCTAATGCACCAGGCTCTTTAGTTCTATCAATACACAAATTCTTTCAACAGAATCTGGTAAGAACATCCATAAAGTATTTAGCAGAGAAAGGTCTATATAAGTGAACTGTTAATAAACCAACTTTTCTACCTTCTGTTTTTTTTGTAAATAATCAATAGTCTCTTTTGCAGTTTCCGTAACAGAACCCATAGCAATAATAATATCAGTTGCATCTTCTGCCCCCCCATAATAAGTAAATGGAGCATAGTTTCTTCCAGTGATTTTAGAAATTTCTTGCATATAATCATTTACGATATCTGGAACAGCATTGTAAAACTTATTACATGCTTCTCTTCCTTGGAAGTAGATATCATCATTCTGTGCTGAACCTCTAGTAACAGGAGATTCTGGATTAAGTGAAGTATCTCTAAACTTTTGTACTGCTTCTTTGTCTAATAATCTATCAAATTCAGCATAATCCATTAACTCAACTTTATTGATTTCATGAGATGTTCTAAATCCATCAAAAAAAAGTGCATAAATGGAACTCTACTTTTGATAGCTGCTAAGTGAGCAACTCCTCCTAAGTCCATAACTTCTTGAACAGATCCTGTTGCAAGCATCGCAAATCCAGTTGCACGTGCTGACATAACATCTTGATGATCACCAAAAATTGAAAGTGCATGTGCTGCTAATGCTCTTGCAGATACGTGAATAACACCTGGTAAAAGTTGTCCTGCAACTTTGTACATATTAGGTATTTTAAGTAATAATCCTTGAGATGCAGTATATGTAGTTGTTAATGCACCTGCTTGAAGTGAACCATGAAATGTACCAGCTGCACCTGCTTCTGATTGCATTTCAATTACTTTTGGAATCCCTCCAAAAATATTTCTTTTACCTTGAGTAGCCCACTTTTCAGTATTATCACCCATTTGTGATGATGGTGTAATTGGATATACACCTGCTACTTCTGTAAAAGCATATGACACATATGCAGCCGCTTCATTCCCATCCATTGTAGCAAATTGTTTTGACATTTAATATTCCTTATAGATTTTTTTTATTGTCTTATTTAAAGATATTAATTAAAGTAAACTTATAAATTCTTGAATATTGACTAAAATCAGGTAATATTAATTAATATTTACAATTAAGAACAGTTTTTTTGCTAAATTTAAGTATAAGTAAAAATTATAATCATCATATGTTAATTAAAAGCCCTATAAATTAGACATATGCTAATTAGAAGAGGACTTTTTTAATATAAGTATAAATTATGATTTGATTAAGAATTTGAAAGGTTTTTAATAAGTTTTACAGCTTCAAGTGGATTATTTGCTATATATGATGTGTGTTCTTTAAGCGTAGTTTCTTTTCCATATCCACATAGGACTCCTACAGAATTAATTCCAGCTGAATTAGCTGCGATTAAATCTAGTTCAGTATCACCAATCATCCAGATATCACATGTCTTTTTTATTTCCATTAAATCTAATGTTCTATGAATTGGTTCAGGATGAGGTTTTGGATTTTCAACGTGTTCTCTTCCTGTAACATGTTCAAAGTATTGCATTACATCCATATGTTCTAAAAGTTGTTCACTATATAAACCTGTTTTAGTTGTAACAATTGATAGTCTTGCAAAAGTATTTGCTAATTGTATTGCCTCACGTGCAAATTCAAGTAATTCTGTTTGCTGTTTAGAGATAACTTTATATCTTTCTTTATATGCTTCCACATAGTCCCATACAATCTCTTGAGGGATTCCAAGCTCTTGATACATGATATCTAATGGGTATCCAATAAGAGCTTTTATATCTTCATCAGTTCCAGAGAAACTATAGTTTAGTTTTTCAAAAGTATGATGAAATGTTGATACAATCGCATCTGTCGAATCAATCAGAGTACCATCTAAGTCAAAAAGGATAACTTTTTCTATTTCATTCACGAGTATACCTAGTATTAATATTGTTCAAGTAGTGTAGTATATTATACTTTATAATTAAATATAGTATAGAAATTAGTTTGAAAATGTTTTTAGCTTAGGGTTTGATCCAATCTTTTTGGTTATGAGTAATCCCTATAAATGCAGGTTCGATATTCTTTATTCTTGAATTAACTACAGTTATAGAGTTTGGTATATATAAAAAAAAGATAAGGTAAATCATCTGCTATTTTTTTAAAAAGGGTTTTATATATCTTACTTAGCTCTTTCATATCTACTGTACTTGAACCTTTTTCAATGAGCTTATTTACTTCTTTATTGTGATAACCAACAAGATTAAATCTTCCTAACTTATCTGAGTCACTATGCCATAAAGGATAAGCATCAGGCATTAAAGCTAAAGACCATCCTAAAAGAATTGTTTCAAATTTTCTTGGATGAACAACTGTATTTAAAAAGGCTTGCCATTCCATTACTCTAATTTTTACTTCTACTCCAATTTTCGCCAATTGGTATTGAATAATTTGCGCTGCATTTATTCTAATCTCATTTCCTGTATTTGTAACTAGTTCAAATGAAAATGGATTGTTTTTATCATAACCAGCTTCTTTTAGAAGTCTTTTTGCCTCTTTTAAATTTGGGTTTATTTGTTTAACTTCTGGATTAAAAGCAAAGCTTCCTGGTAAAAATGGACCATTGCATACTTTTCCATAACCAAAGAATAGAATATCTACCATCTCTTGTCTATCTATTCCTAAAGATAAAGCTTTTCTAATTTTTATATTTTGAAACTTTTTATTTTTTTAGATTAAAGCCTAAATAGGTATAACTAAAACTTTGTTTCTCTATTATTTTATAATCTTCTTTAAATTTTTTATCTATTTGTCTATCAATTTGTATTGGAGTTAGACCTCCAATATCAAGTCTGTTTTGTTTTAACATTAAAAAAAGAGGTAGTTGGATCAGGAAGAAATTTATATGATATATCTTTTATCTTTGGTGCTCCATCAAAATAGTTTTCATTTGCATATAGATTTATATCTGATGAGTTTTTAAACTCTTTTATTTTATATGGACCTGTTCCAATAGGCTTTTTATTAAATGAAGATGTCATAATATCTTTTTCATTTTCTAAAATATGTTTTGGAACAATCTCTACCATCCAGATAATTAGTGCTTTAAAATAAGGTCTTTTATAAATTATTTCAATTGTATAATCATCTATTTTTTTTACAGATTTAACTTCTTTATAGTTTGATTTTAACGGAGTATAAACTTTTGGATCCATGATTTTCTCATAAGTAAAAAGTACATCATCGGCAGTGAATTTAACTCCATCTTGCCAAAGTACATCTTTCCTTAAATTTATGATTAGTTTTGTTTTAGTCTCAAATTTATATGATGAGGCTAAATCAGTAGTTATATTTCCATTTTTGTCATATTTTAATAAACCATTAAAAAGCCATTGAGTTATTTCTGAACTTGCACTATCTGAAGCAACTATAGGATTTAATCTACTAGGGCTTGACGTTACAGATAGTTCTAATGTTGAAGCAAAAAGAAAATTTAGAGTTAAAAAAATATATAGTAAGTTTTTCATAGATTAATTTTAGTGATATTTAAATAAAAAACATCTTCAAATAGGGATTATAATCTTAAAAGATGCACCTGAAAAGTTCTTATTTTTATATTTAAAATTGATATTTTCAACTTTAATTTCACCTTTTAAATGTCTATTAATTATTTGATTAGTCATATATAAACCTATTCCTGTTCCTTGACTTTGATGTTTTGTTGTAAAGTAAGGTTCAAATATTTTATTTATGATATTTTCAGGAATACCTGAAGCATTATCTTTTATAGACAAAATACAGTTATTATTTTCTTTTAATAAATCTATAAAGATAAACCTCTCTAGTGATGGGCTTTCTTTAAATGCATCCCTTGCATTATTTAAAATATTTAATATAGCTTGTATAAAAATATTTTCATTGCAGTATACAAATATATCATCAAGATTAAATTTGGTTTCAATATTTTCATTTCTAAAAGAGTCTTTTACAAGTGAAAATGATTTCATTAATGGTTCTTTTAAATTGATAACATTTTTTTTGATTGTTATTACTATTGAAAAAAAACTTCTAAAATCATCAATTGTTTTAGATAAATATTGAGCATGTTCATTTATTAGTTCCATATTTTCATTTAATTCATGTTGAGATAGGATATCTAATTCTATTTTCAGTTTTGTTCCTGTCGCAAGTGAAGATATTGCTGATAAAGGTTGTCTCCATTGATGAGATATATTTCCAAGCATCTCTCCCATTGCAGCAATCTTTGATTGATGATAAATTAGTTCTTGATTTTTTTATATGTTCAGTAATATCAGTTATATAACCTATAAAACCTATAATATTTCCATTTTCATCTTTTTGAGATATAGACTGCCCTAAAATCCATTTTATAATTTTTTCTTTTGTAATAATTCTATATGGTTGATGTTTAAAGTAGTCAAGACTATTTTCAAGTGCATGTATTAGCTCTTCATCAACTCTTTGTTTATCCTCTTCATGAATATAGTGATTATAGGGAGTATTGTTTGATAAGAGATTTCTTTTGTATAAGCAAATAGTTTAAATACATTTGATGAAACATAGTTCACTTCCCATAATGGATTTACTTCCCAATTGAATAAAACAGATTCCCCCCCTTTATCAAATAGAAGTAAAAGATCACGTCTTGACTTATCAAGTTCTGTTAACTCTTTTTTATATTTTTTTTCGTAATGAGATATCGTTTATTGTCCAAAGAACTCCTTTTTCTAAACTCGTAGGATTTTCCATATCTAGTACTTTACCTGATAACTCACACCAAATAGGTGAATCATCCTTTCTCTTTAACTTATACTCAATATTCAATTTTTCATTTTTAATTAAATTATTAAAATAAATATCTCCAAATTTTACAAATCTATCTTTATTTAGATGTATAGCTTGAGTTGTTAAGCCTACAAGTTCATCAGGAGTTTTATATCCAAATATTTCACATAATCTTTGATTCACTTTTAAGATAACTCTATCTTTTGAAATATACATTAATCCACTATGAGTGTTATTAAATATTTGTTCAATTTTTTTGTCATTTTCATATTTGATTTTTAAGTATTGATCTTTTTCAATAGCACTTGCTGCTAAGTTAGCATATGATTCAATTAATTTTAATTCAAAACTTGTTGGTTTTTTTTGGCTCATTATTATAAATTGCAAAAGTTCCTAATACTCTATTATTTGAGGATATAATAGGTTCTGACCAGCAAGCATGTAGATTTGCTTTTTTTTGTTAATTCTAAATAATCCTGCCAGTTCACATGAGTATTTATATTTTCAACAATTACACGTTCTTTTTTTTAAATACAGCACTTCCACACGAACCAATGTTTTTTTTCCAATTTCAATTCCATTTATTGCTTTATTATAAAAATCAGGAAGAGAATTTGCAACTCCTGTAAGTAGGTGTTTTCCTTCTTTATCTAAGAGTAAAATAGAACATAATATGTCGGGGGGGTTTCTTCCTTCTGCTAAATCAACAATTTTATTTAATGTTTTATCTAAAGAGTTTTCAATTGCAATATATTTTAAAAGTTGTTTATTATCATTGTAAATAATTTCTAGCTCTTTTTTTTCTGTGATATCTTCAATTTGTATGAATGCTATATTTTGGTTTTTTTCATCTTCTAATAAAAAAAAGTCCTACTTATAATTTGAAGGTGATTTCCATCTTTTTTTATAAGTTTAGCTTCTTTTTCTAAAGAGGTGTTTGAGAGTTCTATAATGCTATAAATAGGAAATTGAAGAAATTCTTCTTTTGTATACTCTGTAAGTTCAAGTAGCTTTTTGATTTACTTCTAGTATTTTTTTTAGTTTTTAAATCTACTAAAGCAATACCTAGGGTAGATTTATTAAATAATTCTATATATTTAAAGTTTTTTTCTCTTGCCATAAAAAAATCCAATCTACGTCCCAATTTATTGTACAATAAAATAAAAAAAAAGGGAACAACAATTGTTGCTCCCTTTTGAAAAAAAAGTTTTTTTGAATTGAAGAAAAATTATCTCTTTGAGAATTGAGTAGATTTTCTTGCTTTTTTTTCTTTCCGTATTTTTTTTCTTTCAACAGATCTTGCATCTCTTGTTAATAATCCGTAAGGCTTTAAGATAGTTCTAAATTGCTCATCATAAGCAACTAAAGCTCTTGAGATACCATGTCTAACAGCGTCAGCTTGTGCAGAATATCCTCCACCTAAAGTTTTAACTACAATATTTACTGAAGTTTCTTGTTTAGATACTTCTAATGGTTGCATTACTCTTTTTTTGATTGCTTCGTGTCCACCTAACCATGCGTCTAAAGATTGACCGTTAATTGTAAGTTGACCGTTTCCGTTTTCTAACCATACTTTAGCGATAGAAGTTTTTCTTCTACCTGTTGCATATACTTTTGCCATTAGTCTTATCCTTTAATTTGCGCAGTGTGTGGGTGTTCAGAACCTGCGTATACTTTTAATTTTTTTTAACATAACTTTTCCAAGTTTTGTTTTAGGTAACATACCTCTAGTAGCTAGTTTGTATAGTTTTTCTGGGTTGTTTACTAGCATATCTGACATTTTGTGAGTTTTTGTACTTCCAAAATACCCTGAGTGTGTATAGTAATTCTTATCTTCTAATTTAGCACCAGTAAATCTAGCTTTTGATGCGTTAATGATAATTACATTATCTCCACAGTCTACGTGAGGAGTATAATTTACTTTATTTTTACCTCTTAATATTGTTGCAACTTCTGTAATAATTCTACCAAATACTTTATCTGTTGCATCAACTATAATCCAATCTCTTTCGATTTCGTTAGCTTTTGCCATTTGAGTAAATTTCATTTATTTTCTCCGATTTTGTTAATGAGGTGGAATAATAGTGTAGTAATACTTAATAATACCTTAAATTAAGTGTATTTTAATATTTTATTGTAAATTCTGAACCTTCATTTAATTTACTTTTAATTTCAAGCTCAAAATTATGTAGTTTTAGAATAGAGTGTACAATAAATAGACCAAGACCTAGTGAGTTGTTCCACCCATTTTGAGATACTCTATAAAATTTTTGATTTATCTTTCTTAAATCATTTTCATCAATACCTATACCTTTATCAATAACAGAGATTGAATTAGAATCTATTTTTATAAGAACTTCATCTTCTGAATATTTTAAGGCATTTTCAATTAAGTTACTTAATGCCATAGAAAAAAAGTGTTTCATCAACTTTTAATTTGATATCATCTCCTTCTATATTTATTTCTCGATCTTTATATTTTTCTTTTAAATCAGATATTATCTCTTCACTTATAGATAGATAGAACATTCAGTACTAATAACTTGCTGTTTACCTTCTTCTAATTTTAGTGTTAATCTAAGTTTATCTATAATATGCGACATCTTATTTCCACTAGAGTGTATTTTTTTTAAGAAATTTTTCTTTCATAGAATCTGGGAGTTCTTTATCATTTATAATAGTTTCAGTGTATCCTGAGATTATTGCAATAGGATTTTTAAACTCATGAGAAATTGCAGAGATGATTTCATCTTTTTGTCTATTTGCAAGTTTTAATTTTGCAGTCTGTTTGGCTTTTTGTTTCTCTTTTTTTTGATAATTTAATGGCAACTTTGTTTAGTAGTCTTGTTATTTTATTGAACTCTTCTGAAAACTCTGAGTGTAGTTCATAGTTTGGCTTTTTACTACTCATTTCTATTAAAAAAAATTTAAAATTGAGTTTGTTTCAACTTTAATCTTTATACTAAGCATATATGTGATTATAAAAGTCATTATAAGAAATATGGCAATAAAACCAATTATTTGATAAGTGAGTCTTGTAAAATTTTCTTTTATTTTTGTAGTATAATCTGCAAGTCTTATATAATAAATATTGTCATCGATAGCTATTTTTTTTGCGACATAAAGAAGTTCTTGTTCAACGGTGTTTGAGTATCTTATAGTTTTCCCGTATCCTTCATATTTCGCATGGATTATTTCATATCTAGTAGAGTGATTTTCCATAAGGTTTTTATCTTTGTCACTATCAGCAACAACCTTTCCATTTTCATCAATAATAGTAATTCTTAGACCTGTTTTTGATTTAAATGTTTTTATTATGTAATTAAGGTTTTCTAAAGAGTTCATTGATATTGATAAAGAATCAATATTTTGAGATAAGTTTTTTTCAATTTGATTTAGGTAATTGTGTTTTGACCAATAATAAACTGTTGTGCTAAGTACAATTAACATTAACAAAAAAATTAAAGTAAATGTTCTTATAAACAGTTGATGAATTTTTAACAAAATAGGTAACCTTCACCTCTTATTGATTTTATATATTCTTTTTTTATTTTCAGGGTCAATTTTTGCTTTTAATCTTTTTATTGCAACATTAACTGTTTTTAGTTTTTTTATCAAAAGAATCTTCCCATACAGTTTCTAAAAGATGTTCTCTTGTCATTAGGATATCTCTATTTTTAATAAACTCTAAAAGTAAGTCATGTTCTAAGTGAGTTAATTCAATTTCATTTGATTCAATATAGAATTTTTTATTTGCTGATTTGTATGTAATATCTCTTACTTTTATAATATCAACATCTTTAGTACTTCTTCTAATAACTGCTTTAACTCTTGCTAACATCTCTTTTATATTAAAAGGTTTAGTAATATAGTCATCAGCATGTGAATCAAAACCTTCTATAATGTCTTCATCTTTATCTTTTGCAGTTAAATAGATAACAGGAGAGTTATACCCTTTTTGTCTAATTTGATTTATAAATGTTGTTCCATCTATTCCAGGAAGATTTCGATCCATTAGAATTAAATCTACTTTTTCTTCATCTAGTATTTGTTCTAATTTTTCATTTACATTTAAAAAAAACCAATAGTTTCATAACCATCTTTTTGAAGTGTATATTCTAAAAGTTCTAATATATCCTCTTCATCTTCTACGATTAAAATTAGTTTATCATTCATTTTTTTTAGTTTCTTTTCAACTTGTTTTTTTTATCTTCTGATACTTTTTTTAGGTTTTCTATCATCTTCATACTCTATTATAGTATCCTTAGAGATTTTGATAACGCCTGGTGAGTATTTAATTGCCAAAATTCTAAATATAAAAAAAATACAAAAATCACAAAGAGTAAAAATAGAATTGTAAAGTAGTCTTTATTTGTATGTGACGCATAAATTATTACATCTCTAATTAAAAATATAATAAAAATATCGATTACGAATCGAAGTCGAAGTTTCTCTTTTTTTTATAAAATCAGAGATCATCTTTACAACTTCCATAATAACAATAAATTCTAACATTAGAATAATTGTTTTATGAAATTCAAATCCTACAGCCATAACAATAATAAATATTATAGCTGCAGCAAGAACCTCATAGTTGGTTCTAAAGTATTTTCGTATTGTTCCTAATGCTCTTTTCATATGGAAATTATATCATAATATTAATTATGCTTGTTCTAGCTCTCCACCAACTTCTGCGAATACAATTAGGTTTGCAATTGAGGTTGCACGTCCAGAGATTTTTTTCTAACTTACGTAGAGAACTTAGCACATCAAAATAATCTTTTGATAGTTCAATATTTTTTTGAAATTAGTTTTAAAATATTTTTTTCAACCATTGAGTATAAGTCATCAGTTTTACTATCTTCAACAGTAACTTTATTTAATGCTTCTTCAACAACTTTTTCATCAGTCTCTTTAATCATATCAATTGCTGTTGATAATGCAAGGTTTGATGACTTTATTAATGGAATGGCATACTCTAAAATTGTATGTTTATCCAAATCGTCACTAAATGATTTTCTAAAAGTCTTTGCAAATATTTTAGAATAAGTACTAGCTCTTACTAGCTCGTTTGTAATTTTTAAATAAGATACCATCTCTCTTAAATCTCTTGCTTCTGGTGAATATAGTGCAAGAGTTTTTACTATTAAGTTATCAACTTCATTTGACTTTACTGATATTTTTTTTAATAGATAGATTAATATCTTTTAACATTGATAAATCATTCTCTTTTAAAGCAGATAAAGAAACTTTATTTGCATGAGTAATTATCTCACCAATTTCAAAAATCTCATTTTTTTATTTTTTCTATATTTTCTTGATATGGTTTTAACATTATCCGAACCTTCCTGTTATGTAATCTTCTGTTTTTTTATTTGATGGGTTTACAAAGATAGTCTCTGTTTCATCATATTCAATTAATTTTCCTAAGTGAAAGAAAGCAGTATAATCTGCCACTCTTGCAGCTTGTTGCATATTATGAGTTACTGTAATAATTGTATATTTCTTTTTTTTAGTTCTAACATAAGTGCTTCAATTTTTTTTCTGTTGAAATAGGATCCAGCGCTGATGTAGGTTCATCCATTAAGATAACCTCAGGTTTAACTGCAATTGTTCTTGCAATACATAACCTTTGTTGTTGACCTCCTGAAAGCGAAGTTCCTGGATCAGATAATTTATCTTTTACCTCTTCCCAAAGTCCTGCATCTTTTAAAGATTTTTCAACAAGTTCATCACACTCTTTTCCTTTTTTAACATGCCCATGTTTAAGTGGTGCGTATGCTACATTGTCATAAATTGATTTAGGAAAAGGATTTGGTTGTTGAAATACCATTCCAATTCTTTTTCTTACAGATACTTCATCTACATCTTTATCATATACATTTTTTTATCAATTACAACAGAACCATCAATTTTAACAATTGAAATTAGGTCGTTCATTCTATTTAAACATCTTAAGAATGTAGATTTACCACATCCTGAAGGACCTATAAGTGCCGTAATCTTATTTTCATAAAGTGGAACTGTAATATTATGAAGTGCATGGTTGTCTCCGTACCAAAGATTTAATTCTTTTACATTTACTTTTATATTGTTTTTATTTTCGTTTTCCATCTTTTCTATCCTTACCATTTTACTTCAAATTTTTTTTCTAAGATAAATTGCAAATGCATTTAGTGAAATTAAGATTGTTAATAACACCATAATACCTGCAGCTGTTTTCTCAATATACATTCTCTCTGGCATACCTGCCCATGTAAACAGTTGTGCTGGCATAACTGTTGCTGCATCCATTACTGAACTTGGAGCATCTGGAATAAATGCAATCATTCCTATGATAATAAGTGGAGCAGTCTCACCCATAGCTTGCGCTAATCCAATAATAGAACCAGTTAAAATACCTGGAAATGCTAAAGGTAGAACATGATCTCTTGTTACTTCAATTTTTGTTAGTCCTAATCCATAACCTGCTTGTCTAATAGAATCTGGGACGGCTCTTAAAGCTGCTCTTGAACTTACAATGATAATTGGTAGAGTCATAAGTGCAAGTGTTAATCCTCCTACCATTGGTGAAGATCTTGGAAGTCCAAAAAGATTAATAAAGATAGCAAGACCCAAAAGACCAAAAAGAATTGAAGGAATTGCCGCAAGATTATTGATATTTACCTCAATAATTTGAGTAAATTTATTATCTTCAGCAAACTCTTCAAGATAAATAGCTGTCATAACTCCAATAGGAAAGGCAAATGCCATTGTGATAATTAGCGTTAGAATAGAACCTACAACTGCAGAGTTTAATCCGGCAAATTCTGGGATTTTTGAGTCGCCATTTGTAAAGAAGATTTCATTAAATCTTAATTCAACATCACCTGATGCTTTCATTTCATCTATTAAAGCTCTATCTTTTCTTTTTAATTTATAATAATGACCTTTCACATATTGATCGACTTGATCATCTGCTAAAACCCAAGTATCCACTGTTTTACCCATAAATTCTGGGTTTGTTTCAACTAATCTAGGAATACCTCTTAACCATGCTCTTGAGATAATTTTTCTATACTTTCTATCTACAGCTTTTCTTGTATTTTTAATTGTACTTTCATTATATGTAACTGGAACCTTTAAATATGCTTGTTCAAATGCAGGTGTTCCTTTTGAAATAATATCAAAAAGAAAAAAAATGCTAAGAATGCAATTGAAAAGATTAACGAAGATAATGTAAATGTCTTAAATCTTTTTGAACTTCTATGTCTTCCACTCAATGAAGCATCATAAAATGGATTATTTTTATTTTTATTTTTTTTACTCATAGTGTATTCACTTTATATTTTTCTTTGAATTTTCTAATTAGCATTAATGAAACAATATTTAAAATTAATGTAACAACAAATAGTGCAAGTCCAAGTGCAAATGCTGATAGTGTTTCAGGAGAGTTAAATGCTTGATCACCAACAAGTGCATCAACGATTCTAACTGTCACTGTTGTCATATCTTCAAGTGGATTAAATGATAAGTTAGGTCTAAGACCAGCTGCCATAACAACAATCATCGTCTCTCCAATTGCTTTTGAAAAACCAAGTAGAGTTGCTGAGATAATCCCAGGAAGAGCAGATGGTAAAACTATATTTTTAATAGTCTCGCCTTGTGTCATACCTAATCCTAAAGATGCTTTTCTTTGAGAATCTGGAACTGCACGAATAACATCATCACTTAAAGATGAGATAACAGGAATAATCATAATCCCCCCCATAACAACACCTGATGCAAGGCACTATTAAATGTAGCTTCAAGGCCAACAGCTGCAGCAGCTTTCACAATAAGAGGTGCAACAGTAATTGCAGCAAAGAAACCATATACAACTGTTGGAATACCTGCTAGAATTTCAAGAATAGGTTTTAAATAATCTCTTGTTCTATGAGAAGCATACTCACTCATATAAACAGCACTTCCAAGACCTATTGGAATAGCAACAGCCATTGCAATTAGAGTAATCATTATAGTACCAGCAAAAATAGGAACAGCACCAAACTTACTTCCTACAATACCTGGAGACCACTCTGTACCAGTTAAAAAGTACCAAAAGCTTCTTAATTCAAAGAATGCTAAGGCTTCAAATAGAATTGAAAAAAAGAATACCAAATGTTGTTAAGATAGAAATAATTGAAGCTGTAACTAAAGCTATCTTTATTGCTTTTTCTTTAAATTCTCTTGATTTATTTTTTGATTCAAATGAATGCAAAGTAAACCTTTATGTATAAATTTTCTGAATTGTAATTAAAGATGATTACATAATGGTTACAAAATTATGCAAACTCCCAGAGGATGGGCAATTTTCTTAGATTGTTTTTTTTATTTTTCCAAGTTCATCATTAAAAGAGTTTAAAGAGCTATTTTTATTTAATTCTATTATTGCTGTACTTACTGAGAGTAAAGGAAATTTTCTATTTACTCCAAATCTATCTTTGGCAATTATAAATTGTTTGTTGATGTCTTCTTCATTATATAAACTTGAAACACTTATTCTAAATTCTTCTTGAATTTCAGAAGTTACTTTATAAATATTTTCAAAAGTTTCATCTAAAAAAACCTACAAAAAAAATCATCTCCACCAATATGAGCTATGAAGTTTCCTATGGATAAGTTTTTTCTCAGAATTTCAGAGAACATTAGTATAGCTCGGTCTCCTTGTCTAAAACCATAGTGGTCATTAAATGGTTTAAAATCATTAAAGTCAAAATATATTATATGAGCATTTTTTTTCTTTTTAAAAAAATTGATGTGATAAATTCATCTATCTGGTCATTTCCAGGGAGTTTTGTTAGTGGATTTTGATTTTGAGCTATTTCTATATTTCTTTTATATGAAAGTGATAAAAGGTTACTAAGACTAATAAATCCATAGTATCTAGAGTCTTTTGATACAAAGACTCCTTTTGCATTGCTGTTCATATTAAATATTTCTAGTGCTTTATCAATACCCCCCCAAGAAATATCTATTTCTACTATAGGTTTTATAAAAGATTTTAGTCTATCTTTATATGAGCTATTTTTAGCTAAAGATAATCCATATTGGGAATATGAAATCTCTTTAATATCTACTTCATATATAGCACCTATAATTTTTTTTATTATCATCAACAATGGGAACAAAAGTATTTTTAGTATGTTCTTTAAAATAAATAAAGAGTTCATGTAGACTTGTATCGATATTTAATGAATCTATTTTTTTTGATATAAGATTTATCTATAAAGTTATTGTCTGATAGTCTTCTATCTTTTTTAAATATATATTTCTCATGAGAGTACGATTTTTTTTATTTTAGTTATATCAATAGTAGGTTTTGCTACTAGAAAGCCTTGAATGTAATCTATTTTTATCTCTTTACATATATAATATTCATCTTGTGTTTCTACTCCTTCTGCTACCACTTTTATTCCAAGTATATGCGCCATCTCTACAATAGAAGTACAGAAAAGTTTCTTTCTTGAATCATTATTAATATCATGAATAAAAATCTATCGATTTTTATAAAGTTTGTATCTGCAATATATAAAAGATGAAGACCTGAAACACCAGTACCAAAATCATCAATTGCTATATTGTATTGGTTTGTTTTATATCTATTGATTACATCTTTTATAACTTCAATATCTTTTATATTTTGGTATTCTGTAATCTCAAAGCATAGATTATTTGGATTTATTTTATATTTTTTGAGTATCTTATTTGTTTCATCTTTTTTTATAATCTGGCATAAAAAAAGACTCTGTTATCTAGGTTATAAAAAAGTTTGAGATTATTTAAATTTATTTTACTAAATTTTTTTATAGCTTTTTTTTCTTAAAAGAATATCTATATCAAAAAGCTTTTTTTCATCACTTAAAGTATCAAAAAAACTTTCAATAGTTTGAAATCCAATTTTGTCAGTGTTTCTTAAGAGTGCTTCAACTGCAAAAATCTTTCCTGAGTAAGTATTGACAATAGGTTGGAAAGCAAAATCAAGCTCGTCAACATCAATGTTGGTTGACATAATAAACCTTTAGTATGGACTTATATGTGGACTTTTACCTCTTATTTCGCGTCTAACAGATAAAAATCCACATATAAGTCCACTAAAAGAGAGGATATCCTCTCTTTAAATTAGTTGTTTTTTTTAAGTCGTCTAAAGTAAGTTTTTTTTACCCATTGTAACAGATTTTCTAATCTCTTCTCTTTGAGCATCTGGTAGAGAAATAAGTCCAATTTCACTTAAGATTCCATCAGGTCCTATCATATTTTCAGACATGAACATTTCAACATACTTGTTCATTGCAGGAACATCTTTTTTTATGAGAGTTTTTAGTATAGAAGAATAAAGATCTAGAAATTGGGTATTTACCAGAAGAGATTGCATCTGGAGTTGGAGATACGCCATCAACTTTAGAACCAGCTAATTTGTCATCATTTTCAATTAAGAAAGAGTATCCGAAGATTCCAAAAGCATTTTTGTTTTTAGTTAATTTTTGAACAATGATATTATCATTTTCACCAGATGGAACATAAACACCATCTTGTCTTACAACTGCATATTTTTTTATATTTTTTTGTTAGCTTTTTTTATCAGCTTTATAAAGGTCAGTATATACAGACATTTTTTTTGAAAGTACCTTTCATAACCATATCTTCAAATGCATCTCTAGTACCAGAAGATTTTGGTGGTCCATAAACGATAATTTCTCTATTTGGTAAAGAAGCATCAATATCAGACCATTTTTTGTATGGATTTTTGATTAAAGACTTACCATCTTTTGAAGGAACTTCAGCAGCTACTGCTAATGCAATTTGTTTTTTAGTTACATTAAAAGGAGCATTTGATTTATCTTGAGCAAATGCAATACCATCAAATCCAACTACAGCTTCAGTGATGTCAGTAACACCATTTTTTTCACACATTTTGAACTCTTTATCTTTCATTCTTCTTGAAGCGTTAGTGATGTCTGGAGTATTCATGTCGTTTCCAGCACAAAATAGTTTCATACCACCACCTGAACCAGTTGACTCAACTACTGGAGTTGGGTATTTAGTTGTAGCTCCTAATTCTTCAGCAACAGCAGAAGCGAAAGGGTAAACAGTTGAAGAACCAACCATTTTGATTTGATCTCTTGCAGAAAGAGAAACAGTTAATGCAGCAGATGCTAATAAAGCAATTGTTGTTTTTTTCATTGTCATTTTTTATCTCCATAAATATTTTTGTTATGGAAGTTTATAGTTTGTTGATTACATTTTGGTTACTTGAATGTAAGGATAGTTTAGTCGTCTTTTCTTCTTCTTCTAGGATTTGGGATGGTTTCGTTTATATAGTCATCTTTTCTACGTCTTCTTTGTAGAAATGGATTTTCGCTTATCTCTTGGTTTAGGTCTTCTTTTCTTCTTTTTGGTGTTTGGTCTGTATCATCTTTACGTCTTTTTGGTTCTTGGTTTACCCAATCATCTTTTCTTCTTTTAAGTGCTACATCATGAGAGTGTAAGAAGTCATCTTTTCTTCTTCTTGGAGGGTGTGATTGTTGCATAAATAGTATGTCTTCTTTTTTTTACCTTATTTGTCTGTGCATGTCTATCTTTAAAATCATTTTTTTCTTCTTTTTGGTGTTGTTGGATTTATTTTTTCAAAATCTTCTTTTCTTCTATTTAGATTTGGTTTTGATTCTGGGTTTTGAAGATGATTTTGTGTTTGCAAAATTGATACTTTAAAGTTTATATCTATTTTAAATAGATTTACTTCAAGTAGTGTTACTATTGATTTTACTTCATCAAAGCTAAGTATTGTATCATCACTATTTCTTGAGAACCAGTAGAAAAAGTTTAGTACGGTGTAGCTTTTTTCATTTATGATTCCAAGTTTTAGACAGGTTTTTATAATCACAAGATTGTTTAATAAAGCAAGTTTTTCACTTATAGTATTATCTTTTCTAAAGTATCTGTTTTTTTCATCTTCATCTATATTTTGTAAAAACTCATAACTACCAAAAAGTTCAATTCTTCTTTTTAAGTTATTGCGTACAGCTTTCCAAAGAGATTGTAGCGAATAGTTATAGTATTTTTTTTATAAAATCTTTTTTTTGCATCTTGTAAATATGATACTTCTATATCATCTAAAAAAAATCAAATTTATTAGGATTTAGCAATATTTTTGGAAGATTCATATCTCACCTCTACTTTTTAAAGTAAAATATTAGCAATAATAGAGTTAAGTAATAATTTAATGGAATAGAAATATTAGTCTATTAAGAAGAATTTTTCTTTAAACTCTTCTAAACTTCTTACAAATAGTTCATCGCAATCATCAGGTTTGTAGATGATTGCTTCAACCCATTTATCATTTTCTTGAATTTTACAGAAACTTTGTACTATATAAGTCTCTTTATTTTTATAATGTATATATTTTTTATCTTTTTCTATCATCTCATATCTTATTTTCATTTGTAATAATTATATCCTCTTTTAACGAATACATATACTTTTCTAAATCAATCACTAGTATCTTTACGATTCTTTTATCTTCAAGATTCTCATCTATTATTGTAATACTTGCATTACTTGTTAGAAGAAGGCAGTTTCTAGGAATAGCACCATCTCTCATAGACTCTTCTATATTTTTAGTGTTTACAATATCTTCATAAGAATTACAAGCTAGAGTTAATTGTTTTGGAGTATCCGCAAATAAAAAGGTTGATAAAAATATAAGTATCAGGAAAATATTTTTCATAATAGACTCCTTATATAATCTATTTAAATAATAGAATAGAATCTCTTAATTTGGTGTTAATAATAAAGTTTAGTTAAAAGTAAAAGCAAATAGGTTTTTATAACCCATTTGCCTCAATAAGTTTTGCTTGATGGTCAGCGATTAATGGATCAATAATTTCATCAAATAATCCATCATTCATAATATAATCAAGCCTATAAAGTGTTAAATTAATTCTATGGTCAGAAACCCTGTTTTGTGGATAATTATATGTTCTAATTCTTCCACTTCTATCACCCGTACCAACTTGTTCTTTTCTGTCAGCACCTTCTTTTTCCATCTTTTCCTGCATTTCTAAATCATAAAGTCTAGCTTTTAGTACTTTCATAGCTTTTTCTTTATTTTTATGCTGTGATTTTTGATCTTGGTTTGTTACAACAATTCCTGTTGGTAAGTGAGTAATTCTTACAGCAGAGTCAGTTGTATTTACTGATTGACCACCACATCCAGAAGATCTCATAACATCGATTTTTAAATCATTTGCATTGATTTCAATTTCTACATCATCAACTTCAGGCATAACAGCAACAGTAATAGCTGACGTATGAACTCTACCTTGTGATTCTGTAGCGGGTACTCTTTGAACTCTATGGGTACCACCTTCAAATTTTAATTTAGAGTAAACATGGTCACCTTTAAATAGTGCTACAATTTCCTTGTATCCACCAGCTTCACTCTCACTTTGGTTCATGATTTCAACTTTCCAGCCGTTATTTTCTGCATATCTAAGGTAACCTCTAAATAGGTCACCTACAAAGATAGCAGCTTCATCACCACCTGTTCCTGCTCTCAGCTCTAGGTAGATATTTTTATCATCATTTGGATCTTTAGGGATCATTAAGAATTTAATCTCTTCTTCAAGTTCAGGTTTTCTAGTATCTAAGTCTTTCAACTCTTCTTTTGCTAGTTCACCTAACTCTTCATCATCAAGTAACATTTTGTTTTCTTCAATATCTTCAATAATTTGAATATATTCTCTTGCTTTTTCAACAATTGTTTCAATACTTGATTGTTCTTTAGAAAGATCGGTCATTTTCTTAATGTCAGATGTGATATCAGGAGAGATTAACAATGAGTTAATCTCCTCATATCTGTCTATAAAAGGCTGTAGTTTATCTTGTAGCATATTTGTTTGTATTTTTTTAAATGATATATAGACTAAATAAAATATATTAAATTTAATTATATAGCGTTTACTTGTACTTGTAGCCTAGAAACTTTTCTAGCTGCAGTACCTTTCTTTAAAATACCTTTAGACACGCAATGGTGGATGTATTTGTTAGCAGCTTGCATTGCAGTAGTTGCAGTTTCTTTGTCCGCAGCTTCAATTGCAGCTAATACGTTTTTAGTAACATTTTTGATTCTAGTTTTGTAAAATCTATTTCTTTCTGTTCTAACTTTTGTTTGTCTTACTCTTTTTTCAGCAGATTTGTGATTTGCCATAATTATTTAACCTCTTTGTAAAATTTTTAAGGATAGAATGGTATCCAAATAACTTTAAAGTTAGTTTAAAATAAGTTTAATTTTAGGAAAAGTCAATATTTTGATTTTTACAAGAGGATAATTAATGAAACTATTTGGTACAGACGGAGTAAGAGGCTTAGCTGGGGGGGATTTTTTTAGATGCAATTACAGTTTTAAAACTGGCAAAAGCTGCGGGTATTTATTTTAGAAAGCACTCTACGACAAAAAGAATTTTAGTAGGTAAAGATACTAGAAGAAGTGGATATATGATTGAGAATGCACTTGTAAGTGGTCTTACATCAGTTGGATATGATGTAATTCAGATAGGTCCTATGCCAACACCTGCAATAGCGTACTTAACAGAGTCTATGAGATGTGACGCGGGTATTATGATTTCAGCTTCTCATAACCCTTATGAAGACAATGGAATTAAATTTTTCGATAATCATGGAGATAAACTTGGAACATCTTGTGAATCAAATATTGAAAAAAATATTTCATAACGAAGATATTTTAAGAGATGGAGCAGTTACAGGTAAAAATATTGGTTCTTCAAAAAGAATTGATGATGTTATTGGAAGATATATTGTATCTATCAAAAGTTCTTTTCCAAAAGATTTATCTTTGTATGGTATGAGAATTGTTCTTGACTGTGCAAATGGAGCAGCTTATAAAGTAGCCCCCCCCACTATTTTAGATGAGCTTGGTGCAGATGTTATTACTATAAATGATAAACCAGATGGTTATAATATAAATGAGTCATGTGGAGCATTACATCCAAAACAAGTAGGAAAAATTGTACAGGAGTATAGAGCTGATATTGGTATTGCTTTAGATGGTGATGCGGATAGACTTGTTGTAATAGATGAAAAAGGTGAGGTTGTTGATGGTGACAAACTTTTAGGAGCTCTTTGTTTATATTTAAAAGAGGCAGGAACTTTAAAAGGTGAAGCTTGCGTTGCAACGGTAATGTCAAATAAAGCTTTAGAAGATTTTTTTTAAATTCAAATGGTTTAGATTTAATTCGATCAAATGTAGGTGATAAACATGTTTTAGAGCAGATGAAAGAAAAAGGTATTAACTTTGGTGGTGAACAAAGTGGACATGTTATATTCTCTGATGTTGCAAAAACAGGAGATGGTTTAGCATCTGCTTTACAAGTATTAGCTCTTATTTTAAAAAGTGGAAAGAAAGCTAGTGAAGTTTTAAACCCTTTTGAATTATATCCTCAACTTTTAGTAAATGTAAATGTTACTTCAAAACCACCTTTAGAGGAGATTGAAGGTTTAGAAGAGATACTTGAGTCTATAAGAGAAAAAGGTATTAGAGATTTGATTAGGTATTCTGGAACAGAAAATAAGATTAGACTTCTTTTAGAAGGTAAAGATAAAAAAGAGGTTGAGAATTCTATGAAAGAACTCGAAGCATTTATTAAAAAAGCTTTATAATAAATATGATAAAAAAAGTTAAAAATTAGTTTTCTTATATTTGCTGTTATCTTTATAATTGACCAAATTGTTAAGTATGGCTTTGCAAATTATGATTGGGACGTAGAAGGGCCTTATATGTCTTTACAACTGGCATATAACTATGGTGTGGCTTTTTCTATGTTCTCCTTTTTAGCAGAGTATTTAAAATATATTCAATTGACTTTGGTTTTAGGTGGAATAATATATCTTTATAAAAACCAAGATGTATTTGAAGATTATTATATTCCTATTTCATTGCTTTTTGCAGGAGGTTTATCAAATATCTTAGATAGATTTACTTATGGCGGTGTAGTAGACTATTTTTATTGGCATTATGGTTTTGAATTTGCAATATTTAACTTTGCAGATGTGATTATAGATTTAGCTGTAGTTATCATTATCATAAAGCAGATAAAAAAATGCTAGAGAAGAAAAAAAACGAGAAGAGTTAAATTCTTAAAAATTGGGACTTTATCAATTTTTCGATATAATCCCACAAAATTATTAAAAAAAATTAAAAAAAAGTAGGGTTTTTATGGGTCAAACAATTACAGAAAAAATTTTTAGTGAACACGTAGGGAAAGATGTTTACGCTGGTGAGATTGTAAGAAGTCCAATTGATATGGTAATTGGAAATGATATTACAACTCCTATTTCTATTAGAGCATTTGAAGAGGGTGGTTTTGAAAAATTAGCAAATCCAGAAGGTTTTGCAATTGTACTTGACCATTTTATTCCGGCAAAGGATATTGCATCTGCAAATCAAGCTAAAATCTCAAGAGATTTTGCTATGAAACATGATTTAAAATACTTTTTTGATGAAAAAGATATGGGTATTGAACACGCTTTATTACCTGAAAAAGGTTTAGTATTACCAGGTGATGTAATCATTGGTGCAGATTCACATACATGTACACATGGTGGATTAGGTGCGTTCTCAACTGGTATGGGTTCTACTGATATCTCATTTGGTATGATTACTGGTGGAAACTGGTTTAAAGTTCCTGAGTCTATTAAAGTTGTAATGACTGGAAAACCAAGTAAATATGTATCTGGAAAAGATATTATTCTTGAAGTAATTAGAATGCTAGGTGTTGATGGGGGGGCATTATACCAAGCTTTAGAATTTACAGGTGATACGGTACAGCACTTATCAATGGATGATAGATTCTCTATTTGTAACATGGCAATTGAAGCAGGTGCTAAAAATGGTATCTTTGCATATGATGAAACTACAGAAGAGTTTTTAAAGAAAACTGCTGAATTAAACGGTGGGTTAAGAGCTGAACCAAAAATCCATTATTCTGATGAAGACGCAAAATATACTCAAATAATTGAGATTGATGTAGCTAATTTAGAGCCAGTTATTGCATATCCATTCTTACCTGATAATGGACACTCAGTTTCAACTGCTGTTGCAGATGAAATTAGAGTTGACCAAGTGTTTATTGGTTCATGTACAAATGGTAGATTATCTGACTTTAAAGTTGCTGCTGAAATCTTAGATGGAAAAAGAGTTGCTAGACATGTAAGACTTATCTTAACTCCAGGTACTCAAAAAAATCTTAAGAGATGCTACAAAAGCAGGTTATATTGATACTTTAGTTGATGCAGGTGCAGTTGTATCAAATCCAACTTGTGGAGCATGTTTAGGTGGATATATGGGTATCTTAGGTGATAATGAGGTGTGTATCTCTACAACAAATAGAAACTTTGTTGGTAGAATGGGATCAAGATCATCTAAAATCTACTTAGCTAACTCAGCAGTAGCTGCTGCTTCTGCAATTTCTGGATATATTACAGATCCTAGAAGTTTATAAAATATGAATACTCCATTTAAAATACCATGTGTAATTTTATGTGGTGGTAAAAGCTCACGCATGGGAGAAGACAAAGCTCTTCTTCCTTTTGCTTCTTCAAACTCTTTAACACAATATCAATATGATAGATTAGAATCATATTTTAAAAATATTTATATCTCTTCAAAAATTGATAAATTTTCTTTTCTTAAAAATAAAAGTAAAAATTTAATTTTAGATGATGGTGAAATCTATTCTCCAATTGTTGCTTTAAAAACAATATTAAACCGAATAAATGACGAAAATATTTTTATTATTACAGTTGACACTCCCTTAGTAACTCTTGAAACTATTAACTCTTTGATAGATAAATCAGAAGAGTTCGATATAACTGTAGCTCAAACAGAAAAAACACATAATCTATGTGGTGTTTTTAATAAGTCGTGCTTATATTTATTAGAAGATATGATTAATAAAGATATACATAAAGTTGGATATCTATTAAAAAAATATGAATACTCAATATATAAAATTCCCTAACGATAACGAGTTTATCAATCTTAATGATAAAGATGAATATTCTAAAGCAAAAACACTTATAAGCTGAACTAATAATTATAATTATAAAATTCAGAAAATCTTAAGTTTTCTATTATCTATTTTTAGCTAATCTTTGCCTAAATCAATTTAGAATAAGGACAAAAGTATGGGAAACAATCAGGAGCTTAAAAAAAGCACTAGATGTTCTAGATTCAGAGCTAAAGAAACAAGGTATTTCAAGAAGGGACGCTTTAAAAATAGCAGGACTTGGTTCAGCTACTTTTTTAATGGGTGGTACAGAAGCCCAAGCAGCAACAGAAGCAAAAGCAAGTGAAGCAAAAGGTAAAATTTTAATCATTGGTGGAGGGCTTGCAGGTATTTCTACAGCAGCAAAACTTACTAATACATTATCAAATCCTGATATTACGATAATTGAACCAAATCCAAAATCAGTATCTTATCAGCCAGGTAATACATTAATTGGAGCAGGTGTATATACTAAAGATGATATTATGTATGACACTAAAGATTTTGTTCCAAGTGGAGTGAAGGTTATTAAAGATAAAGCTATTGATTTTGACCCAGAAAATAATAAAGTTAAAACAGCAGGTGGAGAGACAATTGACTATGATTTTTTAATTATTGCAGCTGGAGTAAAAGTAGATTTTGGAAGAATTCAAGGATTAGAAGAGATTGGCGAGACTACTACATTAGGTGATTCTTCAAAATTACTTCAAAAATTTGGAAATAGCGGTGTTTCTTCAATTTATACAACAGATGGAGCAGTAGCTACTTGGGAAAATATGCAAAAGTTTATTGCTGATGCAAAATCTGGTAAAAAAAAGTAAAAGGTGTATTTACGCATCCTAATACTCCAATTAAGTGTGGTGGGGGGGCTCCAAAAAAGATCATGTATCTTACAAACTCTAGATTAGTTGAAGCTGGTGCAAGAGATAATGCTGAACTTACTTTCTATCCAAATGGCGGAAGTATGTTTGGAGTTAAAGAGTATCATGAGGCTATAGTGAAACAATTTGAAGCTAGAAATATGAAGTGGCACTATAAACACAATTTAATTGGCGTTGATGTAGATAAAAAAATAGCTACTTTTGATAATTACTGGGAAGAAAAAGGCGAGTATGACCCTGATATTGAAGAGTACACAATGGTTAAAAAAACATAAAAATGTTGAAGTACCATTTGACTTTTTACATATTACACCTGCAATGAAAGCACCAGATGAGATTGGTAAATCAGCAGTTGGTTCAGGAAAAGGATGGGTTCCTGTAAATAAAGAGACTTTACAACATGTTAAATATAAAAATATTTTCTCTTTAGGTGATATTGCAGCAGTACCTATGGGTAAAACAGGTGGAAGCGTAAGAAAACAGTATAAAGTATTAGTTGATAACTTAGTTGCTGCAATGGAAGGGAAAGAACTGACTTCAAAATATGCAGGATATACAGTATGTCCACTTATTACAGATATTGGAAAAGTTATGTTAGCAGAGTTTAATTGGACTAAAAAACCAACTCCATCTTTCCCACTAGATCCTACGCAAGAGAGATATATCTGGTGGTTAATGAAAGTTTATATGTTAAAACCTATGACGCAATATGGAATGTTATCAGGTAGAGCTTAATATTTTTAGAATAAAAGAGTAGATTTTACTCTTTTGTTCATCTTCGAATTATCTTATCTTAGGAATTTTATGAAAGAACTTTATATTTTAATTGGAATTTTTTTTATTTTTAACATTAGGAATGCATCACCAAGAGTGGTTTTCATATCCAATTGAACATATAAAAAAATTTACCTAATGCAGGAGCATATGGATTAGGTGCAATACATCCTTTAATTTTTACCTTAGCTGCTTATTTAATCTTATGGATTCCAAGACTTTTAATTAAACTTTTTAAAAGAAGAAAATAACAAAAAAAAGCTAGCTTGATAACATAAGATTATATTATTCATAACCTCTAATAATAATTTTCAAAAAAAACTTGTAACCCCCCCGCTGTAATCGAACTATATAAAAATAAATAATTTCTTATGAATTTATAAATTTATGAATGAATATTCATAAAAAATGATAATAATTAAACTTAATAGTAATATAATTGTTATATGAGAATTTCAAATATAGTCAGGAGAAGCTATGATGAATGATAAAATTTTATTAGAAGAGTTTGAAAAAGAACTCAAAAACAGTGGGATATCAAGAAGAGATGCAATTAAACTTTTAGGTTTAAGCGGTGGTGCAGCATTTCTTGGTGGAACAACAGAAGCTAAAGCTTCAAAATTACACGCAAGTGATGTTAAAGCAAAAATTGTTATTGTTGGAGGAGGTTTAGCTGGTATATCAACAGCATCAAGACTTATAAACTCCCTATCAAATCCAGATGTTACAGTAATAGAACCAAATCCAGACTCAGTAACATATCAACCAGGAAATACTTTTATAGGAGCTGGATTATATGAGAAAAAAAAGATGTTATGTATAAACTTGATGACTTTTTTTTCCAAAAGGTGCAAAACTTATAAAAGGGAAAGCTGTTGACTTTAATCCAGAGAATAATGAATTAAAAGTATCAACTGGTGATACCATAAAATATGATTTTTTTTAATTATTGCAGCAGGAGTTGCCCTTGATTTTTCTAAGATTAAAGGATTAGAAGAGTTAGGAGATACATATACAGTACAAAGCAAAGCAAGATTAAATGAACTATTTACAAATAGTGGAGCGAGTACTATATATAATGTAGATGGTGCAGTAATTACTTGGCAAAATATGCAAAAAGCAATTGCTGATGCAAAATCAGGTAAAAAAAATAAAAGCTGTGTTCTCACATCCAAATACTGCTATTAAATGTGGTGGAGCTCCAAAGAAAATCATGTATCTTATGAATGAAAGATTAAATGAAGCAGGAGCAGATGTAAGAGCCAATGTTGATATGACTTTTTATCCAAACGGTGGAAAACTATTTGGTGTAAAAGAGTATGCACAAGCAATCAAAAAAAACAGTTTGAACAAAGAGATATGAAATGGAAGTTCAATCATAATCTTGAAGAGGTAAATCTAAAAGAGAAAATTGCTGTATTTAATAATCACTGGGAAGAAAAAGGTGAATGGGATCCAGATATAGAAGAGTACGATATTATTAAAAAAAAGTCAAAGAGTAGAAGTACCTTATGATTTTTTACATATCGCACCTCCTATGAAAGCTGTTGAAGAGATAGGAAGTTCTTCTATTGGTTCAAAAAAAGGTTGGGTACCAGTTGATAAAGAGACTTTACAACATGTAAAATATAAAAATATCTTCTCTTTAGGTGATATTGCTGCTGTTCCTCTTGGTAAAACAGGTGGAAGTGTTAGAAAACAGTATAAAGTATTAGTTGATAATATAATTTCTGCAATGGAAGGAAAAGAGCTAAAAGCAAAATATGATGGATATACAGTTTGCCCTATCATTACAAGTATAGGAACAGTTATGTTAGCTGAGTTTGATTGGAGTATGAAACCGAAACCTTCATTTCCATTAGACCCTACACAAGAGAGATATATTTGGTGGCTTTTAAAAGCTTATATATTAAAACCTATGACACAATATGGTATGTTATCAGGACGTGCATAAATTAATCAAGGAGAGAAAAATGAATGCTAAGATTATATTAAAAAGTTTAATAGTTGTTGGATTATTAACAACAGGTGCATTGGCAAATGACCCAGGAATTTAACAAAACCTAGTCCAAAAGTTCAATCAATGATTGATAAATTCAATCTTAAAATAGTTGATTATAATTATACAAAAGCAAGAATTGGAAAGGGTACACGAAATAGTGCAAAAGCTATTTTAGTAGATGCAAGACCAAATAAAAAGTTTATGGCAGGAACAATACCTTCATCTTATAATATACCTGATACGGATTATGCAAAGTATATAGGTCAATTAAAAGATGTTCCTAAAAATAAAGAGATAATAGTTTATTGTGGTGGATGGAAATGTGGAAAATCACCAAAAGTTGCAAATATGCTTAAAAAAAGATGGCTTTACAAATGTAAAACTTTATCAAGCAGGTGAGCCAGAATGGAAAAAAAATTAAGTTATAGAGAAGTTGATTTAGCAGTTGTAAAATCTGCACAAGCTAAAAATAGTGCGGTTATTATTGATGCAAGACCATATAAAAAAATATCTAGCAGAAACAATTCCAGGTGCTATTGCAATTCCAGATACTGAACTTGAACAGTTAAAAGGAAGATTTCCAGTTAATCATTCACAAAAAATTATTACATTTTGTGGTGGATTTAAATGTGCAAAATCTCATATAGTAGCTAAAAAAACTCATATCTATGGGATATAGTGATGTAGCAGTATTTGCAGGAGGTATGCCAGAGTGGAAAAAAGCAGGACTAGCAACAACAAAATCTGCATCAAAAGCAAAACCTAAAACTGAAGCTTCTAAAAAACCAATGATGAGTAAAAATGGCGTTAAACTAGGTGCAGATGAAGGAAGTGTTGATGGAGAATGGTTTAATAGCTTTATCAAAAAAGGTGCTATCCCTTCATTTATCCAATTAGTTGATGTAACTGCTCCTGATGAGTTTAAAGCAGGACACATCAAAGGTGCAATAAATATAGAAGCAGAAAAATTATCTGCAAAAGATTTAGTAGCAAAACTACCAAAAGGAAAATCAATAGTATTTAATTGTACAGCAGGTGGAAGATCAATTGAAGCATGGACAAAAATAAAAAAATGCAGGAATGGACGTATCTGAAATCTTCTATTTTGATGCAAATGTAGATTGTAAAGGAAATGATTGTAAAATTGAGGTTAATGAGCCTATAGACTAATAGATTATAGTTATTATTTTAAAATTAATGATAAAGGGAAGGAATTGATTTTCCTTCCCTTTTTTTATTTAAGTATGCATTACCAAACTCTATCTTGGGAATGCATATTTAACTTAACATAATCTCTCAATTTCAATTCTTTTTTTTATTCTTTTGAATTATATCAAATTATAATTATTTTAAATATTAAATTAAATAGTCATAAAAAAAAGGGTTAAAGCTTAAGCTTCAACCCTTTTTATTATTTGAGCAAATTTATTAAATTATGCTGCTAATGCGTCTTTTGCTTTTACAACTAATGATGCAAATGCTTCTGAATCATTCATAGCCATGTCAGCTAAGATTTTTCTATCTAGTTCAATTCCAGCTAATTTCATACCGTTCATGAATCTTGAATAGTTGATATCATTTAATCTACAAGCAGCGTTGATTCTAACGATCCAAAGTTTTCTAATATCTCTTTTTTTTCTGTCTTCTATCTCTATAAGCGTAAACCATAGAGTGTTCTAATTGTTCTTTCGCTTTTCTAAAATGTTTTCTTCTACCACTAAAAAAATCCTCTAGCAGCTTTTAAAACTTTCTTATGTCTTCTTCTTCTAACTACACCAGTTTTTACTCTAGGCATATCTTTCCTTTCTTTACCGTATCTTTTAAATAGGTGTCGATTTTATATTAATCGAACTTGTCCACGTTTTGTGGAGGGACTAAATAATTAACTTTTAAAAGTTAATTATGCTTGGCATAACATTCTTTTAACTCTTGTAGAATCAACTTCTGCAATAGTTTGAGGTCCTCTAAGAGCTCTTTTTCTCTTTTGAGTCATCTTAGTTAAGATGTGGCTTCTGAAAGCTGATCCTCTTTTAATCGAACCATTTTTCTTTACTTTAAATCTTTTTAAAGCACCACTTACTGATTTCATCTTTGGCATCGTGGAGTCCTTTCTAATAAATTTGCATTTTCAATTGAGTGAAAAAGTTTGAGATTTTACTTAAATTTTGCTTTAATTAAGTTTAAGTAAAAGGTGTGAGCAAAAGAAAAGAGTGAGTAGAAACTCTTTTCTTTTAATATTATTAATTAGTTTTTGTGGTGTTCGTTTTTAGGAACAACATACATATTTACAAATCGTCCCTCTTGTTTTGGTAGTGCATCTCTAGCACCATACTCTTCAAGCATTGGCCATACTCTTTCAAGTACTGCTGCACCAGCTTCAGGATGAGCCATCTCTCTACCTTTTAAGAATACTCTACATTTAACATGGTAACCTTTTTCAAGAAACTCAATAGCATGTTTAACTTTATAGTTAATATCATTTTCAGCAATCTTAACAGAGAATTTAACCTCTTTTACTACGATTACTTTTTGTTTTTTTCTTAGCCTCTTTTTTTCTTCTTCTCTTGTTGGTATTTAAACTTACCATAATCCATGATTTTAGCAACAGGAGGCTTTCCATCAGGAGCAATAAGAACTAAATCAAGTCCTAAGTCATCTGCAGTTTGTTGTGCATCTCTAGTTGAAATAATCCCATAATTAGTTCCATCATCACCCATACATCTCACTTCTTTTGCGTGGATGTTTTCATTCATTATTGCTTCGTCTTTTTTTTATTTTGTCTACTCAAATTTTACTTCCTTTTTGTATTTCATTCAACATAGTAAAGAATTCTTCTTTACTCATATTTGATTGTTCTCTATTTCTTCTATCTCTTAATGCGATTGTTTGGTTAGCTACTTCTTCGTCACCAACTACAACGATCATAGGTACTCTTTTCTTCTCAGCCATTCTAATTCTTTTATTTAGTGATTCATTCATATCAAAAATCTCTGAATCAATCTCTTCATATAAAAGCTCTTTGTGTAGCTGTTTTGCATACTCAACATGAGTATCTGCAATTGGTACAAAGATTACTTGTGTTGGAGCAATCACAAATGGAAACTCTCCAGCACAGTGCTCAGTTAAGATACCAATAAATCTTTCAAAAGAACCTAAAATAGCTCTATGAATCATCACAGGTTGCTCTTTTTGTCCTTCATCGTTGATATACTCCATTTCAAAAGATGATGGTAAGTTCATATCAACCTGAACCGTACCGCATTGCCATTTTCTTCCAATTGCATCAAGAATCTTGATATCAATTTTTGGACCATAGAATGCTCCTCCACCTTCATCAATTCCATATGCAAGATTTTCAGAATCTAAGGCATCCATAATACTTTTTGTTGTTGTTTCCCAGAACTCGTCTGAACCTATAGCTTTTTTTTAGGTCTTGTTGAAACTTCCATTTCATATTTGAAATCGAATAGTTTCATTAAAGAATCTACAAACTCTAATACATCAATAATAACATCTTTTACCTGTGATGGTAAACAGAAGATATGTGCATCATCTTGTGTAAATTCTCTTACTCTAAATAGTCCATGCATAGCACCACTTAACTCATGTCTATGTACAACACCATATTCAAAGAATTTCTTTGGTAAATCTTTATATGATACTAAATCATTTTTATAAATTTGAATATGACCAACACAGTTCATTGGTTTGATACCATATTCCTGCTCATCAATAGTTGTAAAGTACATATTCTCTTTATAGTTTGCATAGTGTCCAGATTTAACCCATTGATTTGCTTTTAAAATCTCTGGACCACGTACAGGTTCATAACCTCTTACTCTATGTGCTTTATAAAGAAGTCTTTCTAGTTTTCCTCTAAGTCTTGCTCCATTTGGAAGCCATAGTGGAAGACCTGCACCAATATCTTCATTAAAAGCAAATAGCTCTAACTCAGTTCCTAGTTTTCTATGGTCTCTTTTTTTTAGCTTCTTCTAACATTTTTACATAATCATTTAACTCTTTTTTGTCAAAGAATGCGATACCGTAGATTCTAGTGATCATCTCATTTGCTTCATCACCACCAAGATATGCACCTGCAGTTCTTGTTAGTTTAAATGCTCTAATCATTCTAGTATTTGGTAAGTGTGGACCTCTACATAAATCTTCAAAGTCACCTTGCTTATATAAGGTTAATGTATCATCGGTAATATTTTGTAAAACAGCTTGTTTTAATTCATCATTTGCAAATTTTTCTAAGATTTCTGTTCTATTTGATTCATATCTTTCAATAGGTAGTTTTCTATTAGCTATCTCTTTCATCTTCTTCTCAATAGCTGGAAGATCTTCATCTGATATTTTTGAATCTACTTTAAAGTCATAGTAGAATCCCTCTTTTACAACAGGTCCTACGAAAAATTTTGCTTCAGGGTATAACTCTTTGATAGCTTGTGCCATCATGTGAGCACATGAGTGTCTAAGTATTTCTAGAGACTCTGCAGAATTATCAGCTTTTATAACATCTCCTTCGATGTTTAAAGCTTCAGCAGTCTGAAGGTCGAATATCTCACCTTCACTTAATACACCAATTGGTTCCAATAATTTCCTTTATATATAAGTTTTTTAAAAATTCATACATTTTATCGCAAATGTACTTAAAATTAATCTTAAGTGTATTTTTTTAATATATTTTTGTTAGAATAGGGGGGGATGATTTTAAACTTATCTAAAATAAAGACAGAAGCTTTACTAATTTTTTGCAAAGATTTAATATCTTCATATAAAGATAAAGAAGAGAAACTTTTTGATATCGATGATGAAATAGATAAATATATAAATGAAATATCAAATGATATGTATAAGCAGATGAATAACTGCACTTTTCCAAATGATTATTACATGAAAAATAGAACTCATTATAGAATTAAAGCTGTTCTTGAAGCATACAACTTTATAAATAATGAGATTACAAAAGAGTTATCAGAAGAAGGAAAAGGTAAACTTTTTAATCCTGCAATGTTATATTTTTCTTTACTTGCTGTTTGGTTTAAAGAGTTGGATAAAGAGAGTAGATCAAAAGAATATATTTACTTTACAATATATCCATATGCAAATGTTTACGATAAATTATTAGTAAATATAAAAAAATGAAAAATTTAAGCTTTTAAATATAGCTATGCTAGAAATTGCTGAAAGAGTAATCTACAAATTAGATAAAGTCTCTTTTAAATAAAAAGAGGAAAACTCCCCCCCTTTTTACTTTTTATTTAGAATCTATATCTCATATATGCTTTGATATCTTGAGCAGATTCAACTGCATTTTGTGCATCAGCTGCAGCACTTCCGATTTTATTAGGAGTTCCTTCAAGTCCGAAGAAAGAGTTACTTCCTGTATAGTCGTAGTCAATATAAGTATAACTTAGACCAAAGCTAAGTGCTTTTGTAAGTTGTTGATGTCTATAGATTTCCCAAGCTTGACCTCTAGCTGCAATTTTAGAACCAGCCATAGTATCTTCACCATAAGTCATAGATCTCCAGTATTTAGAACCTTTATTCCATTCAAAACCAATTCTAGCATCATCAGGAGTGATTGGACAAGGAGCATTTACACCTATCCAGAAAGAGTGACCAGTTTTTGAATCATCTTCACCTAACATAACTTGATCTCCTGTTGGTCTTGTTTTAGACATAGCGTATGAAGCAAAGAATTGTGTTTCATCTAAATAATCAGAAATACCATCACCAATACCATCAACTTTGAACATAACTGTTGCTAAATCCATATCTCCAACATCATTGAATGATGGGTTTGTAGTTGGATCTGCATCCATCATTGTTCCAATATCAGCTGCATCAAATCCAATTAAGTTCCATGCTCTTGCATAGTTTGTATGAATTGAGTATTGCCCATCATCATAAGGTACAAAAATAAATCCAGCCATATCAATATCAGGATTTAAATCCTTATCCTCTGAATAATCAGTTCCATCTTGTGAGAATCTAGGTTTTGCATTTGTTAAACCACGACCACCACAAAATTTAAGCCACATACCTTCAACACCAGTTAACTTATCTAAGTTAAATCTAGCACTTGCTCCATCAAACTCTACATTTACAGTATGAGAAAGAGGTGATTTTCTAGGTTGGTCAGCTCTTAAGTTGATACCTAATCCATCTGTTGATGGTCTTCTACCAACTGATGCAGTCCAAGACACGTCTTTATTACCTAAGAAAGAATTATTCTTATATAACCAATAAGCCTCTTTTACTTTAAGGTCATTATCTAAAGCATTTTCACTTGTAACCCAATCAAAATTTCCGTATCCAGGATTTGTATTTGCTTGTTGATGATTTGCACTATCACCAAATGCTTTATGATAAGCTAATGTTCCGTAGAAAATTGAGTTCTCATCAGCTGCATACTTCATACCTAAAAGTAGTCTATTTGTCATAAGCGCACTATTTTTAGATTTTGAACCATCTGCATGTTTATACTGAATATTATCAACTGCTGTTCTAAAGTCAACATTCCATTTTAGATTGTCTCCTGCACTATTTGCTTTTGCAGCTTGTGCAGTTTTTCCAATACTATTAACTTTTTTTTCTAGTTTTTTAAATCTAGAGTCACTAATTGATGCAGAATCAGTACTCATCATTTTTTTCTAATGAGATTTTATTCTCTTTTGTTGCAGATTCTGTTGCACCTAATTTATTTTCAAGAGCACTAATTTGAGCTTTAAGTGCTTGTATCTGTTGCATCATATCCGCATGTGTCACTTTAGCCGCGAAACTTGAAGTAGACAATGCAGCAATTGCACTAAGTGCAATTATCGATTTCTTCATTTTTTTTCCTTTGTGTATAAATAAGATTAACTTATTATATTACTTTTTTTATTTAAGCTAATATTAAGTATGAATAAGAGTTCATTATGATTAAAAGAATGCAAGCTTATAATAGTATTTGAAAAGTATAAATAGTGATATTAAATATAAGTAATTGTAATAAAATAGATAAGAAAGGAGTAGAGAAGAATCTACTCCTAATAAATTTTAATTGAATAATCAGATTAACAAGAAGGAACGTTTCCAGAATCATTTGCATATTCATAAGAGAAATCATAAATATGTTGCATATATTTATCTTTGATTTCACCTTCATTTAAATCTGGACAAACTTTCATTAACTCTTGTTTCATTCCATCTACACCAATTGCTTCCCATTCAGACTGAGAATGTTTAGATGCAAATTTAGCGCCATTAAATCCACAACCTTTTTTAAATTTTTTAATAAAAATCTTTTGACCTTTAACTACATCTGCAGAAGCAGTTGTTGAAGCAACACCTAAAACTAAAGCACCAGCTAAAGCAATTTTTAATAATTTAGTCATTATTATCCCCCCCTAATTTAAATTTTGTTTGGTATCATTATATCACATGTATATAAAATAACTCTTATAATTTAATAAGTTAAAGTGAATTAATCGTGAAATATTTTTTATTAAAAGAGGTAGTAGCCTATCTATCAAAGAATGCCCATAGTATCAAGTATCTAAAGAGAATTGATAATAATATAATTATAATAGAATTTAATAATAAGAACATCTTATACTTTGATATGTCAAAGGGTAAAAGTACTATTTATAAACGTAAAGAAAATCAAAAATCAAAGAAAGATTTTAATGCTCCCTTTGATGTAGTTCTTCAAAAGAGGTTCAATAATTCAAAAATTGAAAATATTGAATTATATAATGATGATAAGATTATAAATATAAAAGTAAACTCTTCTTCGTCATATAAAAAGCTTACTACAATACTCCAACTTGAATTTACAGGTAAACATACAAATATAGTAATTTTAGATGAAAATAGAGTAATCCTAGAGGCTTTAAGACATATTGATGAGTTTTCATCAAGTAGAGTTGTTAAAGTTGGTATAAAATTAGATGAAATACCAAAACAAGACTTTATTCCAAAGATA
>JDSG01000055.1_pt1 | contig 51238 bp, 81 predicted proteins | sample 199341 | NCBI WGS metagenome assembly JDSG01 (sample SAMN02584197, study PRJNA231836) | bioreactor metagenome | isolation source: continuous culture bioreactor short generation time transfer1 day 52 after... | place: Germany: Bremen | reverse complement strand
ACCTTGTTGGACGATCACCTTGTCTGTAAGGCGGTCTGTCACCTTGAGGACGATCACCTTGTCTGTATGGAGGTCTATCTCCCTGTGGACGATTTCTGTCGCCTTGTCTGTATGGCTGTCTATCCCCCCCTTGAGGACGATCACCTTGCTGTCTCGGAGGTCTGTCACCCTGCGGACGATCACTTTGCTGTCTCGGCGGTCTGTCGCCTTGCGGACGATCACCCTGCTGTCTCGGTGGTCTGGCTTCGGCAGTCTCTTTTTTAGGAGCTTCTTTCTGCTCTTCTTTAGCAGGTTCAGGAGCATCCGCCTTCTTGGCAGGCTCTTGTGCTTTAGGTGTCTCTACCTTCTCTTCAACCACAGGCTTAGTCTTGACAGGAGCAGGTTTCGGTGCTTCGGTCTCTACAGGTTTCGGAGTCTCAGCGGCTGGAACTGCCGGCTCGTTTGCCTGTTCTTCTCTATGGGTTTCTCTATGCTCGTCAACCTTTCTGATGGTCTTTTCAAGCTTTTTCTTTCTATCCATAAGCTCTTGTTTTGATATCTTTTTAGGAGCTGTCGGCTCATCGTTTGAACCAACTTTAACCTCTCTGGACTTAGGGTGTCTTTTATGTCTTTCCATAGCTTTTTTTTAAGCATCTCTTGTCTTCTATCTAAACGAAGATGTTTAGGGTCTACGCCAAGAGACTGCACAGCGGCATCGTTCACTGTGTTATCGTCAGCGATCTTGTGACCACCCTCTTCAATCTTCTTCTTTACTTCTTCTTCACTATTGCCAAGCTTCTTTGCTACGTCGGATATTTTGATTCCAGCCATATATTTCACCCCCCCGTTTTACGGTTGCGTCCTTTTGCGAACTTAAGTAGAGACCTTTCTAATCTGTTGTGTTCGATTCCGGTTTCCCTACATTTCTCATTCTCACAAACATAAGCACCACGCCCATGTTTTGTCTGGTCCTCATCTATACATACACCGCCATTCAGCACAAACCTAATCATTTCTGATTTTGTTTTTTTTATGCCGCATACGACGCATGTTCTTATCGGAGGTTTACCCCCCCCATCATTATTCTTCTTCTGTGTCTGTTTTTGTCTCCGCTTGTTCTTCAGTCTCTTCGTCTATTTCTTCGTCGTCAAGCTCCTCGAACCTGCTGGCGAGATAATCAAGAGCCATGTTTATAATAGAAACAGCCTGATCATCACCACTCTCAAGTACTTGAGCTATCTCAGAAAATGTAGAGTTGGAGAGTTTCTCTATATCATCATAACCACCCTCGATCAGCTTTGATATCGTATCCGCATCAAGCCCTTCAAGGTTTTCAAGGTTATACATTTCATAGAATTCTTTCATCTCCTGTTCCTGATCCTGCATACGCTCTTTTCTTATTTCGGCGTATTCAGACTCTTTCAGAACGTCCAGTCTCCAGTCGGTCAGTTTCGCAGCGAGGCGAACATTCTGCCCTTTCTTACCTATGGCAAGTGAAAGCTGATCGTCAGGAACAACAATTTCAATCGTTTCTTCATCTTCAAATATATTGGTAAGCACTACCTCCGCTGGAGATATAGCATTACATACAAACTTAATAGAATCAGGCGACCACTCAATAACATCTATCTTTTCGCCGCGAAGCTCATTACTGATAGAGTTGATACGGCTACCTTTTAGACCTATACAAGCACCTACAGGGTCAATACTGCTGTTAGTAGTATAAACAGCAACCTTAGCTCTGTCCCCCCCCGGCTCTCTGGACACAGCCTTTACCTCTATGATACCTTCGAATACTTCAGGAATCTCTGTCTCAAAGAGCTTTCTCATGAACTCAGGGTGAGTTCTGGAAAGGATAAGCTGAGGCCAGCCTTTTACTATTCTGATATCAAGAAGGAGTGCTCTGACATAATCCCCCCCTCTGTTAAAGAAATCACCGTTGATCATCTCTCTCTTAGGGAGGATAGCCTCTGTTTTACCGATATTGACGATAAGGTTTTCTCTGTCAGTCTTGAGAACAACACCGTTGATAATCTCACCGATCTATCCTGAAACTGATCAAGAACAACCTGTTTTTCAGCATCACGAAGTTTTTCAAAGAGCTTCTGTTTAGCCACAAGAGCGGCCTGTCTGCCGAGATCCTCAAGTGTAGCAGGGATCATTATAATGTCGCCCAGCTGCGGATTCTCTTTATACTCGCCTGCATCATCGATGTGTATATCTGTCCACTTATCATCCACAGACTCGCAGACTTCCTTCGGAAGCATGATATCTATGATACCTTTGTCTATATCTATCATTACGTCAGGTTCAAGGAGTTTGCCGATTTTTCTTGCAACAGCGGCCAGTACCGCTTCTTCGAGGGCTTCGTGTAACAGCTCTCTGGCTATACCTTTCTCCCTTCCGATCTCATCGACAACTTTTGTCAGTTCCTTGCTCATCTCTCCTCCTGAAAAACAGGCTAAAAGCCTATAAGAATCTATTTGATTTTGATTAACTTTAAACACAAAAAAAGTGGGCACAATGCCCACTTCGATTTATAGATATCACACTGTTCCAGTTTATGCAAGGTTTTTCTTCCTTGCGGCTGTTATGCTACTCGAACTCTACCACCAGATTTGCCTTAGCAATATTATCTATGGATATGGTGAAGGAGTTATTCTCTTTTTCAACGAAAAGAACAACTGCATCCTCATCCACCTTGTCAATTTTACCGGTATAGCTTTGTCTGCCTGTGGAATCTTTCTCTTTGGTCGTTATCTTGCACTTCTTGCCCTTGAAGCGATTGAAGTCTTTCTCATTTCTGAGAGGTCTTTCAAGCCCGGGGGGGGTGGATACTTCCAGATCGTACCTGAACTTGATAATATCGTCGTTTTCGTCGAGATAGTCAGATATTATCTTAGTGGCTTTTGTGCAGTCGTCTATCCCTGCACCACCTTCTGTATCGATAGACACGCGAAGTATCTTCATCCCTTTTTCGCTCTTCATAACAACATCAAAGAGCTCTATCTCCGTACCTTCAAGAAGTCTTTCTATCTCAGGCTTAAGCCTGTTTGCAATATATCTGTTTGAACTTTTCATTATATAAAAAAATACCCGTTTTCCATTGAAGTAAATCTGTCAACCAGCTTATTAGCTACGGTGATATCCTCTGAGCCGTGTCCGCCAAGAAATATCCCCCCCGGCTTTATCCTGTCACCATGGAAATCACTCCCTGCAGTAACAAGAAGGTCATTCTTTACGGCATAATCCAAATAGAAGTCAATATCATCATCCTTATGATATGATGAATAAACCTCTATACCGCTTATCCCGTCACCAGTAATCTCTGATATATCCTTGCCTTTATAAAGCGAAGGGTGTGCAAGCACCAAAACAGACCTGTCTTTCAGCCTATCCACCGTCTCATCAAAGTCCAGTAGCGGAACATCTACATATGCCGGACCGCCTTTGGTAAAGTAGTCGAAATAGAAGTTGGTATAAGGTGACTTGGACTTTTCGCCCACAAGGTAGTCTTTTAAACCCTCTTTATTTTCTGCGTATTTGGCAAGAACTTTAAGGAACGTCACCCCCCCAGAAGGGAGCTTACCGCCTGCGGCTTTTATTACCTCGTCATAATCAACCTTAAAACCCATGTCCTGAAGTTTTTCTACACGCAGTTCAGATTGAAGCACTCTATTTCGGTGATAAGTCTCAAGAACACCTGCCATTATGTTACAGCTGGGGGGGTTATACCCGTATGAAAGCACATGTATCTCTCTGTCACCGTGATAAAGCGACAGTTCTACACCATTTACATACAGAGTCTTGCCGCCGTATTTCCCCCCCTCGTACCACTTCATAACATTAGCTGACGCTACGGAGTTATGATCCGTGATCGAAAAGAAATTAATCCCTCTCGACCTCATGATAGTAAGTATCTCATAAGGGGGGGTCAGCACACCGTCAGAACTGTGGTCTGAGTGCATGTGCAGATCAAAGGCGTTTACTTTAAAGTTCAAGTATCACTCCATAAAACTATATATTATAACCTGTATCAAAAGCTTTCAGGTTCATTTCAATGGTTTTTGGCGGAACTCTGTCCCTGATAGCCTGTTCCCAAGCTTCCTTTTTAAAAGGAACATTCTTGGCAAGGATACCCAGAACGATCATCCCTGCAATCTTAGGATTGCCTATCTCCATAGCCTTTGAAATGGCATTCGTTTCATAAATATTTTTAAATTTCTTTTTAGTTTCAACAACCTTTTCTTCAGGGTACTCAAGAGTACCGTCAGCCACAGTCATAGGAGCTATGACCTGAGTATTCAGAATAAGAGTCGTATCCTCTTTATGATAATCCATATATCTGAGAAATTCCATTCTTTCAAATGAAACAATTACGTCTGCACCATGGTCGGGTATAGTGGGTGAAAATACTTCATCACCAACCCGTATATGAGTCACAACAGACCCGCCACGCTGAGCCATACCATGAATTTCACTCTTTTTCACATCGAAACCGTTTGCCAGAGCAACATCACACACGATATTACTTGAAAGGACAGTCCCCCCCTGTCCGCCGACTCCAACCATAAGTATATCAAGTTTCATTTATTTGCTCCTCTGCTCTATTGCACCGAACTTACACACCTTAATGCAAAGGTGACAGCCTGTACAAAGTGTTTCGTCAATGTATGCAACCCTCTTGTCCTCTTCCCAAAGGATAGCCGGACAGCCGAGTTTCGTACAGATTTTACATCCCGAACAATCGTCCTCTTTGATAAAGTATGACGGCTCTATAACCGACCTGTCGGCAAAGATACAGGGCTTGTTGGTTATGATAACACTTGGCTCTTTTTTTTAGCTGTCTCCTCTTTAAGAACTTCCATGCAGGCAACAACGTCAAAAGGGTCTACCACTCTGATGTTGTCAGGATTAACGCCTATGGATTTGCAAAGGGTTACGTAGTCGATTTTAGGAGCTCCGCCGCCACGGATATCACAGCCTGAGCCGGCATTCGGCTGGTGACCTGTCATACCTGTTATACCGTTATCAAGGATAATAGTAGTGGAATTCCCTTTATTGTATACGGTGTTTATGAGTGAGTTGATCCCTGTATGAAGGAATGTTGAATCACCGATAACACCGACAGATTTTTCTGAAACACCGTCAAGAGCTTTGTCAAGACCGTGAGCCATACCTATAGAAGCACCCATGCATACAGTCGTATGTATAGCCTGAAGCGGTGGGAGCAGACCGAGTGTATAGCATCCGATATCTCCCGTAACAAACAGCTTAAGCCTGTTTATCGCATAAAACATACCCCCCCTGTGAGAACAGCCTGGACACATTACAGGCGGACGGAAAGGAAGAGACATATCAGGCTCGACCTCATACTCCTCACCTGTGAAGAGTGCCTTAACAGCATTTACAGAAAGCTCGCCACAGAGGCTTCTGTCAAGTTTTTCAATCTTTATGCCTGCCGCTTTTATCTCAGTCTCAAAGAAAGGATCAAGCTCTTCCACTACATAAAGTTTATCTACTAACTTACTGAATTCTTTTATCTTTTTCATAGGTAACGGCCATACCATATCAAGCTTCAATGTAGAAGCTTCCGGCTGAGCCTCGCGAACGTAGTTGTATGTCACACCTGCACAAACAACCCCCCCTATGCTTTTATCTCTGATAGTGATTTTATTATATTTATCCCCCCCTTCTGCAAGCTCAGTGAGCTCCTCGTGCCTGTTTTCGACTATTCTGTGTCTCTTGCGGGCATTCGCAGGGATCATAACCCATTTAGGGATATTCATTTCATGAGTAAATACGGGTGCTTCGACTCTATCCATAAGCTCTACGACTGTCTGAGTGTGTGAAACCCTTGTGCATGAACGGATAAGCACAGGCGTATCATATTTCTCAGAGATAGCAAAAGCCTCTTTAGTAAATTCTTTAGCTTCCATACTGTCACAAGGCTCAAGCATAGGCATCTTGCCGAATCTGGCGTAATGTCTGCTGTCCTGCTCATTCTGTGAGCTGTACATATTCGGGTCGTCTGCAACAATGGCTACGAGACCAGCGTTAACACCTGTGTATGAGAGTGTCATAATAGGGTCTGCCGCTACATTAAGACCGACATGCTTCATACATGTCATCGTACGTTTGCCGCCGAGAGATGCACCTATGGCAACCTCCATGGCAACCTTCTCATTTGTAGCCCACTCTGTATAAAACTCAGTGTAATGAGCACAATTTTCAGTAATCTCTGTACTAGGAGTACCCGGGTATGAGCTGACAACGCCCACTCCGGCCTCGTATGCGGCTCTGGCGAATGCCTCGTTACCGCTTAAAACTTTCTTCATTAACCATCCCACCTTTCTATCTGCTCCAGCAGTTCATTATTTGGATATTTAGCTTTAAATGTTTCAAGGATCTCTTTCTTTTTTTCATCGGATGCACTGAGGTATGCTCTGTAGTACCATAAAGCACCCATCTTACCTGCAGTTAAATATGTCTCAGGGTTTACGCTGCCTATGCCTGCGTCAAAAGCCAGTCCGTCGGCAAGCTCTTTATAATCCCCCCCCTGCATTCGCAAGTAGAGGTGCAGCACCGTCTTTATCTCCGCCTATGAGAAGTATCTCTCCGGCTCTGAGGTTTATATAATCACCGGCTTTCGGGTATTCGTCTGCCATGGCAGATAGTTATCGAGCTGGCTTTTACCGCCTGACATAGCAACTATCATCTCAAGCTGACCAACCTTGCTTGCGAGAAGATCGTTTTTCGATTTCTGCATATTGTTAAATGCGTACCCTGCAAGGAAAACAATAAGGATTGCAGCTATTCCTATGAGGATTTTCTTATAATGCTCTGCTAAAAACAGATCCATCTTATCTACAGGTACTTCTTCAACTTGTTGTTGTTGTTTTTTTTCTGCTCACTTAACCCTCCAAAGAACGCGAAAATATTTTTCTATTATTATCAAAAACTTTCTCTATTTCTAACTTATTTAATCCTGCTCCGCTGAGGATTTTCACTGCCATATCGGCAGAAACCCTGTCGCCCGGGGGGGCGTGGTAATCGTTGTTTATCACAAGCTGACCGCCGAGTGCAAGCACCCTTTTGGCAACATGCCCGTTTGTTATACTGTGCCCCCCCTTTCTGGTTGTCATCTCGAAATGCACACCGTTATCTATACCTATTTGAATAACTTCATCGGTAATAAGCCCGGGGGGGTGGGCTAATATATCGACACCTGCCTCTACGGATGCCAAATTCGTCCCCCCCTCTTCCACAGGCTCAGTGATGGTCTCGCCATGCACAACAATCAGGTCAGCACCTGCAGCTCTTGCCTTCTCAGTCAGATCACCGATAAGTGAAGCTCTGACGTGAGTAAGCTCCAACCCGACAATCACTTTAAAATCGTCGTTCATGGCATTAAACTGCTCTTTGAACCTCAGCTGGTTCTCCAGTATGTGCATATAGTTTGATTCATCGGCATGGTCGGTGAAGGCCATACCTGCGTATCCGTCCATTACAGCTCTTCTTGCCGATTCCGCCGGAATCAGAACACCGTCGCTGAATGTCGTATGCGTGTGCAGATCATACATTTTATACATTAGCTCATCCTGCTGGTTTCTAAAAACTGCTTTATGATAGCCATAGCTTCATCAGCAGTGTCTACCACCTGTATATAATTCAGATCGCTCTCTGATATATATCCCATCTCAAGCATACGCGCCTTCATCCAGTCGATCAGACCGCCCCCCCAGTAACTGCTGTCTACGAGTATCGTAGGGAAAGGCATTATCTTACCTGTCTGGATAAGCGTGATAGATTCGAAAAGCTCATCCAAAGTACCGAATCCGCCCGGAAGGATAACGAATGCATTAGCATATTTGACCAGCATAACCTTACGCACAAAGAAATAATCAAAAGTGAGTGATTTCTTAACATAAGGGTTGGGCTGCTGTTCGAAAGGCAGCTCGATATTGAGACCGACAGACTGACCGCCTGCTTCGAATGCACCTCTGTTTGCGGCTTCCATAATACCAGGACCGCCGCCTGTAACAACAGTGATACCCTCTTCGGCAAGCTTACGCCCGATCTCGACACCTAATTTATAGTGTGGGTCGTCAGGCTTGACTCTCGCAGAGCCAAACACGGTGACCGCAGGGTCTATTCTGGATAATTTTTCAAAACCTTCAACAAACTCAGCCAAAATCTTAAAAATCCGCCAAGTGTCTCCTACCTTCATATCGTCTATAAGGTACTGCATATCATCTTGATTAAAACAATCTTTCATTAAACACCTTCTGAATCAATTAGAACTTAACAAAATACACAATCTATCATTTTTTATCAACTCCAGTTTTCATCTCATTTATAATAATCTATACTAATAGGGAGATTTACATTAATTAACATTTCACCGTATTGACTTTTCAATGGCATAGTAGATTAGGTTTAAGAAAATAAATAATTTTAATGCTAATATTTGTAAATTTATTTAATTTACTAAACTATTTTCTTGACAACTCAATATTAGCACACTAACTTAGCATCATGTTACTAGACGACTCAATTATATTTTTAGTGAACCGAGCGGCAACACTCGCTAGGCAGGAATTCGAGGCAAGACTTAGAAAGCTTGACCTTACCCCCCCTGCACAGTGGGCAGTTCTCATCAGACTCTCTGAGCAAGATGGGCTCAATATGACCGAACTTGGTAATCTTCTTTACTTCGATAAGCCGACCACAACAGGCGTTGTGAACAGGCTTGTGAAGAAAAAGTATGTCAAAAAGGTGAAAAACCGCAAAGACAGAAGGGTTACACATGTTTTCATAACTGACGCAGGGAAAGATGCTTTAACACCTGTTGAGCCTATTTTAGAATTCTACAAGGATAACTTCCTTAAAGGTATCCCAACAGAAGACTATGAAACTGCGAAAAATGTCCTCAGAGTTCTCATTAAAAATATCAAACTAATCGACAATAACTGATAGCTAAAAGGAACTTTAGCATGAGAAACTTATTATTATGTTTGGTACTATTCGGTATTCTAACATCCAGTACCTTTGCGTCCGATGAAAAGCCCCCCCCTGCTCAACCAGCCTCAAATGTCGTTGTAGAGACCACTACATCAGGGATGCTGGCACCTACTTCCCCCCCGTTTGTCGGGACTGTAAAATTTACAGATATCTCAAGTGTCGCTGCCGAATCGGCCGGCAAGATCAAAACCGTCAAGTTCGAAGAGGGAGACATAATTTCCAGAGGGAGCATACTCGCAGTTATTGACAGTGAAATTCTGCAAAAGTCTATCGCAGAAGCCGTGGCGGCTCTCGGTCAGATCGAAGCCAATCTTCAGCTCGCGAAAAATGACTTTGAAAGAACAGAGAAGCTATACAAAAGTAATGCTACATCTGAACAGTCATATGATAATAAGAAATATACCGCTATAGCACTGGAGAAGCAGAAAGCAGCTCAGTACGCAGCTATAGATAATCTCAAAGCACAGCTAAATAAAAAGATAATCTACGCCCCCCCTTATGACGGCATAGTCGTATCCAAGAAAGCGTCTGTGGGTGAATGGGTCGGCTCTGGGTCTGTTGTTGCTGAGCTTGCCAGAACAGGTGCTATGAACATAATAGTAAACGTTCCTGAAAAACTCCTGTCCTATCTTAATAAAGGAATGACTGTCGATATCGAAGCAGTAGGCAAATCCGCAAAGGCTGATTTTGTCTCTGTTATACCTTCAGGCGACGTTACAAACAGAACTTTCCCTGTAAAATTTATAACCAATAATGCTGACACCCTCCTTCAGGGGGGGATGGAAGCTAAAGTATATTTACCGACCTCTGCACCGACAAAGGTTCTCTTTATCAATAGAGATGCTGTTGTCAAATCACCTCAGGGATGATCTTCGCATACACTGTAATGGAGAATGCCGCAAAGCCTATGCCGCTTAAAGTTGTAGGCTATAAAGGTAATCTGGCAGGAGTTCAGTCTCAGGCATTGCAGGCAGGTATGCCTGTAATAGTCAAAGGGAATGAAAGACTGAGACCCGACCAGCCTGTAAATATAATCGGTAATTAGATATGAACTTCATAAAATTTTCGATACTTAAGCCTGTTACTACTATAGTAATAGTCATACTTATACTTCTGTTTGGTTTTATCAGTATCAATTCTCTTTCATACCAGCTGACACCCAATGTCAGTAAGCCTGAGATTACTGTTACAACCATATGGCCTTCTGCCACACCCTACGACATAGAGAGTGAGATCATCAACGAACAGGAAGATGTTCTCAAGGGTGTTTCAGGACTTAAAGAGATAGAATCCAACTCGTATAACAGCCTCGGGGGGGAGATATCTCTGGAGTTTGAGCTGGGGGGGACAGATATCAACGATGCTATGCTGTTGGTATCCAACAAGCTGGACGAAGTCTCATCATATCCCGATAACGTGGAAAAGCCTATCATAAGTGCTTCCGGTTCGGCTGCCTCCCCCCCTGTTATATGGACTATCATAAAGTCTTTAGACGGAAACCCTAAACCTGCAAACTACTACATGACATTCTTTGAGGATGAAATAAGACAGTATATCGAGAGGGTGAAAGGTGTTTCTTCACTTTTGGTTTTCGGCGGTGTTGAAGAGGAGCTTCACGTTCTCGTAGACACTAACAAGATGGCGTCTTACGGTCTCACGTATGACGATATCATCAATGTTATAGGGTCGGAAAACGTAAACACCTCTGCAGGCGTTCTTGGGGGGGTCGGTAGAAAGAACTATCGTATAAGAACGACAGGAGAATTTACTAAGCCTGAACAGCTCGAAAACCTTGTACTTCGCTCCGATGGACAGCTTCGTATAATCCTGTCCGATATAGCCGAAGTCAAGCGTGACTATAAAAAGCTTGAGGACGCAATGTTCCATAACGCCACTCAGGGTATCGTTATGGGTGTTAAACCTGAAGCCACTGCAAATATTCTTGAAATGACAGACGCTGTCGAGAAGGTTGTGCAGGAACTTAATGCAACAACAATGAAGGATAACGGTCTTGAATTCAGCTGGGCATACGACCAGAGACCATACATTAAAGGTTCTATCGATCTCGTTAAAAGGAACATCCTCATAGGTGCTATACTCGCAGTTATTGTTCTGCTTTTGTACCTCAGAAGTGCGACATCAACTATTGTTGTAGCAACAGCCATCCCGATCAGTATTATAGGAACATTCATATTCCTGAACCTCATGGGCAGATCATTGAACGTTATCTCTCTGGCAGGTATCTCCTTTGCGGTCGGTATGCTGGTGGATAACGCTATTGTTGTCTTAGAGAATATAGACAGACACAGAAATATGGGCAAATCTGCTTTTGATGCCGCATATGACGGAGCGAGAGAAGTATGGGGGGGTGCTGTTATAGCCTCCACAGCCACAACAGTGGCGGTCTTCCTCCCTATCGTTTTTATGCAGGAGGAAGCTGGTCAGCTCTTTAAAGATATAGCCATAGCTATCACATCATCAGTTCTGATCAGTCTGTTCGTTTCAATATCAGTTATCCCTGCTTTCATATATCAGCTATTGAGACTGAAAGAGAATAAACCGAAAAAAGCAGCCAAGAAGCTTGGTGTAGTGGATAAATTCAGTGGTGTAATGGCAGACGGAATAATGGGACTGCTTGCATTATGTACAAAAAAATGTAATGACCAGAATACTGACAATAGTTCTGCTTGTAGGTTTTTCAGTGGGTATGACTTTTGTACTCTTCCCACCTAGGGAATACCTGCCGCAAGGTAACAGAAACCTGCTCCTCAGTATCTTTATCCCACCTCCCGGGCTTTCATACGAAGAACGGACAGAGATAGGTACTAACCTCTTTAAATCAACAAATAAATATAGAGAACCTCTGGACGGTCTTCCTGCCATCAAAGATATGTTTTATGTCGGTGCGGAAAGATTTATGATCGCAGGTATAATCAGCAGTGAAGAACAGCGTGCCAGAGAGCTTCTCCCTGTTCTGAACAGAGAAGTAAACTCTGTACCAGGTATCTTTGGTGTTACGATACAATCCAGCATCTTCGAAAGCGGAATCGGCGGTGGACGTTCCATAGACGTTAACGTATCAGGAACGGACCTTAACCTTATAGCAGGTGCTTCAGGAATGATGTACGGAATGCTTTCTCAGGCAATCCCCCCCGGTGCTCAGATCAGACCTATACCTTCCATGGAGGTCTCCTACCCCCCGAAGTTAACTTTGTCCCGGACAGAGACAGACTGAAGTCTGTGGGCATGTCTACAGCATCACTCGGTAAGGCTATTGATATTATCATGGACGGTAGAAAAGTCAGCGAATTCAAAGAGCCGGGTAAAAGCAGTATAGACCTTCTTGTGAAGAATAAAGACTCTGCAAACCTGACACCTGAAGATATAGGTAACGAGCTCATAGCGACCCCCCCTAAGGGCGACATAGTTCCGTTAAATACATTGGCGACCCTTACCCCCCCTAGCAGCGGTATCCAGCAGGTACGCCACTACGAGATGGACAGAACAATAACTCTGCAGGTAACTCCACCCGAGACTACACCTATAGAGACAGCTATGAATATTATAGAAACGCAGGTAAAGCCTGCAGTTTTAGGAACACCGGGTTTTGGAGACCTAAAAGTAAATATGAGCGGTACAGCGGACAAACTTACTGAGGCTATCAGCAGTCTCTCATGGAACTTTGTACTGGCGGCGATTATCACTTATCTGCTTATGGCAGCACTGTTTGGTAATTTCCTTTATCCTCTTATCATCATCTTTACTGTTCCGCTTGCTGCGGCAGGAGGTTTTATCGGTCTGAAACTGGTTAATGTATTCCTTATACTTCAGCCGATGGATATCCTTACTATGCTTGGTTTTATCATCCTGATAGGAACAGTTGTAAACAACGCCATCCTTATAGTCCACCAGTCTCTGAACAACATCAGAGAACACGGAATGGATTATAAAGAGGCTGTGATGGATTCTGCAAAAACAAGGCTTCGCCCTATTTATATGAGTGCGACTACATCCCTCTTCGGTATGCTTCCGCTTGTCCTTTCACCGGGAGCAGGTTCAGAGCTTTATAGAGGGCTTGGTGGTGTTGTACTTGGCGGTCTTGCACTTTCGACTGTTTTTACAGTTTTTTTTAATACCGACTATGTTACTTTTTGTTATAAAATTTGAAAAAAAGAGAGGTATAGATGTTTAAGGTTATATCGGGTATAGCAGTCGCTCTGCTTATTAGCTCAACAGGCTTTGCTATCACTATAGACGAAGCTGTTGACAGTGCTCTTAAAAACAACTTTGAGATACTCGCCAGTCAGCATAAGGCTGAATCAAGCAAGTATAAAGTCAAGGCAGCAGAAACCCCCCCCTATCTTCCGCAGTTAGACGCTAAATATGCATACGTCAAAAGCTCCGAAAAAGCTTACGGTCCGGAAGATGAGATTTCGACATTCAGCCTCACGCTTGGCTATAACCTCTTTAACGGTTTCAGTGACAAGTTCAACGTTGAAGCCGCCAAGAGCGCACACGTCGCAGCTAAGCACGACACACAGGCAACCAAAGAGGATATCACTCTTTCCGTAAAAAGAGCCTATATAAACGTGCTTGCAGCTAAGGACGGCATAGTCGTGGCAGAGAGAGCTATACAGCTTCTTAACAATCAGCTGAAAGATATTAAGCTGTCTTATGAGGTTGGTTATGTTGCCAAGAACGAAGTGCTGAAAGTTGAATCCGAACTTGCATCAAGCCAGCAGAATGTCATTTCAGCGGTGAGTGCATATAAAATGGCTGTATTCAACCTTGAAAAGCTCACAGGAACAGACATACCGTCTGATGAAACCTTCGAAGAACTTACATATTATAGCGGCAGTATTACAGATATAGAGTCACTCAAAGCCGATATGATGGCGAACAGAAGCGAGCTCAAATATCTTACAGAGCTCATCAATGCTCAGCAATACAGCATTAAAGCCAAAAAGGGCGGATATATGCCGAAGGTGAACCTTGGTGCTGCTTATAACTCTTATGGCGAGGATTTCTCACCGACCGACAGAGGATATTCCTACGACAATGAGACAACCCTGTCCCTGACAGTGGACCTGAATATATTTGACGGATTCAACAAGTATAACTCTACTAAGTCATTGCAGGCTGATAAGATGTATATGATGTATATGCTGAGAAATACAAAGGCAAGCATGACCCTTCAACTCAAAAACGCTGTTGAAAATCTCGACCTTGCCAATGCCAGCCTGAAGGCCGCTGAAAAAGAGCTTGCATCAGCACAGGAAAACTACCGTATTACACAAAACCAATTTAAGCAGAAGGTGACAACAAACACTGACCTCATGGATGCCAGAGTTATGCTGACCAGAGCTGAAAACACATATAACAATGCCAAGTTTAATATCCAGAGAGCTGTGGCAGACATAGAACGAATCACCGAACAGAAACTTTAATCTATAACAAATAAAGGGGGGTGCTTGAAACACCCCCCCTTTTTCTTATTCAATTTAACGTCATCATGAGGAGAAGCCTGCTTCGACGTGATGATCTATAGCTACTGCTTATATGACTGTTAAGGATTAGTCCTGCATGCCCTGACCACCTGATAGCCGTAGATTCTTACGTCACTTCGTTCCTCAGAATGACAAAACAAGAACGTCATCCAATGACAAAAACTAACCGACCTTTTACAGCCCCCCCTCTCTCTTGATAAGCTGTTTGATCTCTTCAGGGTAAGTTGCTCTGTTTATAGCCTCTTCTTTAGTGATAAGACCATCCTTCAGAGCTTTTATAAGTGACTGACTCATAGTCTGCATGCCGTGCTCACCCTGCCCTGTCTGCATAGAACCGTAAACCTGATGAAGTTTATCCTCACGTATAAGGTTTCTTATGGCTGATGTGGGCACGAGAACCTCACAAATCATCACTCGCCCTTTGCCGTCTTTTGTCTGAACAAGCTGCTGTGAAATAACACCCTCAAGCACAAACGAGAGCTGTGCTCTGATCTGCGACTGCTGATGCGGAGGGAATACGTCTATGATACGGTTAATCGTCTGTACAGCTCCGTTGGTGTGCAGAGTTCCCATACATAAGTGACCTGTCTCAGCGATAGTGAGTGCCGCCTCTATGGTCTCTGTATCACGCATTTCACCGATGAGACATACATCAGGATCCTGCCTGAGAAGATATTTGAGTGCTAGTTTAAATGACTTGGTATCAGCATTCAGTTCACGCTGATTAACAGTCGCAACCTTGTGCTGGTGCACAAACTCAATCGGGTCTTCAATTGTGACGATATGCACTGGTTCTTCGCTGTTGATCTTATCAATCATAGCGGCAAGAGTGCTCGATTTACCACTCCCTGTAGGACCTGTAACAAGAACAAGTCCACGTGGTCTATTACATAGCTCTGCCACTACAGGTGGGACATTCAGTTTGTCGAAACTGCGTATTTCGTAAGGGATAACTCTGAAAGCCGCCGCAACAGCACCACGCTGCATAAAAACATTTGCTCTGAAACGGCTGACATTCTTTATTCCGAATGAGAGGTCAAGCTCCCACTCCTCTTCGAACCTCTTCTTCTGAGCTTCGTTTAATATGCTGTAGCATAAAGCTCTGGTGTCGGCAGGTTTCATCTCTTCCCCCCCTTCCATACGCACCAGATCGCCATTTATACGCAGAACAGGGGGGGCAGTTCCGGCTGTGATATGCAGGTCACTGGCACCCATCTCTACCATTTTTGATAAAAGTTCCTGTAGACTATACATATCTTTCTCCTTATGTAAGCCCAAGCTCTGCGGCGATTGTCTCCACAGAAAACTCGGGATAAACACCTGTCCATATCTCGAAAGCTTTTGCACCCTGATGAACAAGCATTGAAAATCCATCCAGCTTATCGCATTCAGAGTGGTTCATTGCTCTCAGAAAAGGGGGGGTTAGCCCTTTTTTGTATTGCAGATCGACTGCAACCCCCCCTTTACAGATGACGTTTTCCATATCGGGAAATCTGCCATCCTCCAGCCCAATGGAAGTCCCATTAATAATACAGTCGAACTCAGCACCATCCTTTATTAAATTATAATCCTGCAGGTTAACATTGTCAAAGCTCATAGCTTTTAAAACTGCCTCAGCTTTATCCATGCTGCGGTTCACCAAAGTCAAATTGACGTTGTACTTCTTGAGAATATGAAGAACTGCCATGGAAGCTCCGCCACAACCAAGCAGCAAAACATCCTTGTCGGTAAGGTCGTGCCCTGCATCTTTAACCATGGTTTCAAAACCTATCGCATCAGTGTTAAACCCTTCCAGCTTATCACCTATCCGCACTGTATTAACAGCTCCTATAGACACAGCCGTATCGTCACAGGTGTCGACCAGATCAAAAACTTCCTGCTTATGTGGGACAGTAACATTCACCCCCCCTTTAAAGGAGTATCTACGCAATATATCGAATGTCTCTTTTAACGCCTCACCGCCATCTGTTTCAAAACAGCAGTATCCGCCGTTGAGACCTGAATTTCTAAAAAAACGTGTTTGGATAAACGGAGAATATGAATGCTTCAGAGGCTGTCCAATTAATCCAAGATTAATAAACATTTACCCCCCCTCCGAAACCTTTTTCTTTACATTGTTTGCCACAGCATTCCGATCCTGTGCGGCAAAAGGCTCAACAAGCCCTGCCGAAATGATAAATTTGATACCGTGTTCAATAGGTATCTCAGGGTCTATAACTTCAGACTTTGGGACTATAAGGATAAATCCTGATGTCGGGTTAGGTGTTGTAGGGATAAAGATATTAACGCAGACCTCACCCGTAGCCTTATTAAGAAACTCAGATGAGTCTTTAGTGATAAAACCAAAACTGTATAACCCTTTGCGTGGGTACTCTATCAGAACTACTTTTTTAAAGCTTGAACCGCTTGTAGTCTGAAAAGCATCGACAATCTGCCTTATAGAAGAATATACACCGCGGACTATAGGAATATTCTCAGCGATTGACTGGATCATGCCGAGTATTTGTCTGCCAATAAAGTTCTTTGCTATCAGCCCTATAAAAAAAAGAGCTATGACTATAACAGAGAATGATATTATCCTTTCAACATATAAAGGGATTACAATATTGAATTTTGTAGTCAGCATAACAAGAAAAGGTTGGAAAAAACCTGAAAACTTTTTAAATATAAATGTTATAAACCAATAGGTCACCGCAAGCGGGAGAGTAGCCAGCACACCCGTTATGAGCGCACGCTGAAAAAACATTCTGATCCTAGCGAGCATATTGCCCTCCATAAAAAGCCTTATTTGTGCTTAAACAATTGCCTTTCTAATAATCTGTCGTAACCGCTCCAGCCTTTTTCTACACCCTCTTTTTCAAAAATTGATGAGAAAGTGTTAAGCTTTGCGTCAAGATCATCCAGATGGTGCAGTATAAATGCCTCAGGAGTTTTCGGTTTTTTCGGCGAACCATACTCAAGTAGCCCGTGATGGCTGAGTATCAGATGGTTTAAAAGGGTTTTAGTCTCTGCATCAAAACCTTCGATTCCGTCAATATATCTGTTCATTATCTCAACACCGAGTATAAGGTGTCCGAGGAGCTTACCGCTGTCGGTATATTCCAACCCTGTTTTAGCCGCAAGTTCCTTTGTCTTCCCTATGTCATGGAACAGAGCACCAAGGACGAGATGTTCCTTATTCACAGTATCTTTATAAAAATCCGCCATCATTACAGCCATTTTCATTATGCTGAGTGTGTGTTCCAGCAAACCTGAAAGATATGCATGATGAACAGATTTTGCCGCAGGCATCTTTTTAAAGAGCTTAACCGCCTCCTCGTCGTCAAGAAAAGCTTCAACCAGCTTTACAAGGTGAGGGTCTGTTACATTGTCTAAGAGTATCTCTGTCATCTCTGTGAAGAGAGCCTCTTCGTCCAGCCCTTTTTTAGGTAAAAAAAATCTGCCGGGTCAGCATCTTCGATAAGCTTCATATGGTTTATCTTTAGTTGATCCTGTCCTGCGTATTGCTGTATAACACCGATAGCCTCGACTATATATCCATTCTCAGGGTCGAAGTCAAGCTTATCGGTATCAAACATAATACCCTGTCTGCGATTCCCGTCTCTGTCGCACATGATTGCACGCAGATAAGGTTTGCCGTCTTTGGTTTTACTCTTTATCAGGTCAGTTATCATATATTTAACAGGTATTTCCACTTATCTTCCCCCCCCTACTGTTATCTCAGGTATCCGAAGTGTCGGCTGAGCATCTGAGACAGGCACACCCTGCCCCCCCTCCTTACCGCATGTTCCTATGCCAAAGCCAAGATCATTCCCAACCATATCTATATCACTCATAACCTTCGGACCATTCCCTATGAGTGTAGCATTTTTAACCGGTTCACCCAGTTTACCATTTTCTATCAAAAAAAACCTTCCGTAACTTCAAAAACAAAGTCGCCCGTAACCGTATTGACCTCTCCGCCGCCCATTTTGGTGACAAAAAGTCCTTTCGGAACAGATTTAATTATATCATCAGGATCACTTTTACCTGGCAATATCATTGTATTTGTCATTCGCACAATAGGTTTATGTTTGTAGCTCTGTCTGCGTCCGTTCCCTGTTAATGGTCTCCCTTCTTTACCTGCATACAATCTGTCATACATGTAAGTTTTGAGGATACCGTCCTCTATAAGCAGATTATCGGATGCTTTCACACCTTCATCATCATAGATAAAGCTACCCCCCCTTTTACCGTTGAGAGTCCCGTTGTCGGCGACATTTATCAGATCGGATGCAACCTTTTCACCTGTTCTGTCTGCATATACGCTCATTCCGTTGCAGGCAAGATCAGCCTCAAGTCCGTGCCCTACAGCTTCGTGAACCATAGTTCCGCCGGCCGTTGCACTTATCACAACAGTCATTAATCCTGCCGGAGCATGTTTTGCTGTCAGATTTTTCAGTGCTAATTTCGCTGATTCCTCTGAAACACCTATCAGGTCAAGTTTAGAAGCTTCCTCATGACCAAAAGCACCGCCGATAGGTATATAGCCCTGCTGCATATCTTTTCCGTCCGATGCCACAGCGGCTGTATAACCTGTAACGTAACACAGACTCTGGGTAATATCTGCCCCCCCGTCAGAGTTTATTATCCTCGTATCCCGAAGATTCTCGGCATATAGGCTAGTTGATTGAATAATTTTGCTATCCAGTCTCGCAGCTTTGCCCATATCGGTGACAAGCTTTATCTTATCCGCAACATCCGTTTCGGATTCAGTATTGTAGTATTTTACATTGTCTTTTGTCCGGATGGATATGTCACGCTCTGAGCCGATTTTAAGAGCCGATGTAAGCTCTGTGACCGTCTCTTTGACAGACTGCTCATCAAATGAGTTTGTATAAGCGAAATAGGTCTTATCGCCCTCTATAACTCTGAATGCAATACCGCCGTCGATAGAGTTATCCACCCTGTCCAGCCTGTTGTTTTCAAACACGGCAGACTGCTTCTTAGATGTCTCTATGAAAAGCTCGGAATAGTCTCCATATTTAGAAAGAACCTGAATGGTCTCATACAAAAGACCATCCGACACCTTACCAAGCATCGACATCTTCGCTCACCTGTGTTTTGATATTCTCGATCCTGATACCATCTTTTATGAGATCGTCCAGAACTTTTAAGACAATTTTATATGTGGCATCAGTAGCATATATAATAACCAAACCCGCAGCAGCATCCACCGTGCGAACTATCCCTATTCCTTCGTATGCATCTATAAAACTGTTTAAGATTAATACATCCTTTTTGGGGGGGATGTTCAGTATGACCTTAACCGTGTGAGGCATCGTCGAACTCCAAAAGCTGTGCTCTGCAAAAGTTCAAAGCACTGACGACTTCTTCCATTTGAAAACGTTTAGAGTTTTCAATATATACAACCTCAAGGTTCATCTTTTTGATTTTCTCTACAAACCTGTCTATGTCCTGAAGAAGATATTTAAAATCGAAAAGGAAAAAAACCACTGTCAAAGAGCAGCTCTGCCTTACGAATAAAGATCCCCCCCTCCTCTTTAGCGAACTTAAGATCATCAGGTTTTAACCTGCTTATCTCATCAGACAGAGCACCATAGCTGAACAGATCCAGTTTTGTGCTCATACCTCTGCATTTCATTTCATCTATGTCGTAATCGATGAAAACAGGAAATCTATCCAAGCAGTTAAAATTGATCTTTAATAATTTGTCACCTGCGATCAATCTTCGTCCTCCGCAATGTTATAGTTTTTACGGATATTTTCTAAAATACCGTTAACAAGAGATGCGGATTTTTCATCATTATACTTTTTAGCAAGAGTAACGAAGTCGTTAATGATGGCGTAATACGGAGCTTCTTTTCTGAAAAGCTCATATACTGCAACACGTAATATATCCTTATTCACCTCGCCCATTCTGTCGAATGTCCAGTCGTTGCGGATATATTTAGTTATTATCTCGTCATTAGCATCTATAGAAGCCGCAGCACCCGTGAAAAGCCTGTTAGCAAAATCTATAACCTCCTGATCTGTCTCCTTGACAGAACCCCCCCAGAAGGTCGTTGTAACGTCGGCAGGGTCAAAATCAGTCATAATATACTGATACATCATCATATAAGCGAACTTGCGGCCTTTGGTACGGCTTTTAAAATTTTTCTTCATTTATACCATCTTTAAGACGCTGACCATCTCTAGTGCAGTCATAGCTGCCTCAGCACCTTTATTTCCGTGTTTTGTGCCAGCTCTCTCTACAGCTTGCTCTATTGTATCTGTTGTGAGTACACCGAAAACCACAGGCACACCTGTATCCAGTGATACTTTTGCAACACCCTTAGCCACCTCAGAAGATACGTAATCAAAATGAGGGTAGAACCTCTGATAACAGCACCAAGAGTTATAACAGCGTCAAATTTACCGCTTTCAACTATCTTTTTGCTCATGAGAGGCATTTCAAATGCACCCGGCACCTGATATACTTCTATGTCAGACTCGGCTACTTCATGGCGTACGAGTGTGTCAACAGCCCCCCCACCAACAAGACTTTTAGTTATAAAGTCATTAAAACGACCTGCAACTATCGCGTACTTCTGTCCTTTTCCGTTGTAAATCCCATTATGAGTTTTAACATTCATACCCATACTCCTTAGTCTATATCCAGATGGTGTCCCATCTTGTCTTTCTTTGTTTTAAGGTAGTATTCATTGTGCGGATTAACGTCACAAGTGATATCCACCCTCTCCACTACCTGCAGACCGAAACCTGAAAGGCTTCTCATCTTTTTAGGGTTGTTGGTCATGAGCCTTATATCTTTGATACCCATGTGACGTATCACCTGAGCACCAAAACCATAGTCTCTGAGTCTTCCTCGAAACCAAGTTCGATATTAGCCTGTATCGTATCCATACCTTCATCCTGAAGGTGGTAAGCGTTTATCTTATTAAGTATACCAATTCCACGCCCCCCCTCTTGGAACATGTAAAGTATAGCTCCACGCCCTTCAACCTCTACCTGCTTCATCGCTTCATGCAGCTGAGCACGGCAGTCACATCTGGCTGAACCGAAAACGTCCCCCCCCGTAAGGCACTGTGAGTGCACTCTCAGAAGGACAGGCTCTTTAGATTTAATATCACCCTTCCAGATAACGACAGCTTCCTGACCGTCAACAACGCTCTTATAGCCTGTTATGTTGAATTCGCCGAATCTAGTAGGCATTTTCGCAGATGTAGTCTCTTCGATAAGCTGTTCGTGTTCCATGCGGTATTCAATCATAGATGCAATAGTGAGTATCTTAAGGTCGTGTTCTGCAGCAAATATCTCAAGCTGAGGCATCCTAGCCATAGAACCGTCGTCATTCATGATCTCACAGATAACAGCACCGTGATTGGAAAGCCCTGCCATTCTGGCAAGGTCAACAGAACCCTCTGTCTGACCTGTACGCACCAGCACGCCGCCGTCTCTCGCACGGAGAGGGAATATATGCCCGGGTCTAGCAAGGTCTTCAGCACCCTTTGTAGGGTCGTTAGCCACTCTGACCGTCTGAGCTCTGTCATGGGCTGATATGCCTGTGGTGACACCCTCTTTCGCCTCTATGGAGACTGTGAAGGCTGTGCCGAATCTTGCAGAGTTGCTGTCCTCTCTCACCATCAGGTCAAGCCCGAGTTCATCACATCTCTTAGACGGCATAGCCAGACATATAAGTCCGCGACCATACTTCGCCATGAAATTTATCTTCTCAGGTGTGACAAAGTCAGCAGCGAAAACAAGGTCACCCTCATTCTCTCTGTCTTCATCGTCCACCAGTACTATCATCTTACCGTTGCGGATGTCTTCCAGAGCTTCCTCAACAGTAGCCAGTCTGCTTTTAAGCATTAAAAATCCTCCTGATTCAACAACCCATTAAGGTTGTCCATCAATGTATCTGTCTTTTCAGAACTTTTCAATAATTTCTCAAGATATCTAGCGATCATATCCACTTCAAGATTGACCTTTGCACCCTGACGTTTCCCTTTCAGCGATGTCTCCTCATATGTATGAGGTATGACAGCTACTTCAAAAGTGCCGTGGGAGCATTTTGCAGTGGTCAGGCTTATGCCGTCTATGCATATAGAGCCCTTCTCTGCAATATATTTATCTATCTCGGCAGGATACCTGACAGTCAGCAAATATGCCGACTGGTTCTGCACCAGCTTTTCTATAACACCCACAGCATCAACATGACCGCTGACGAGGTGTCCGCCGAGGCGTGTCGACAGGGTGAGTGCTCTCTCAAGGTTGACGATAGAGCCGCCGGAAATATCGGCAAACGAACTCTTTCTGAGAGTCTCGTATGACAGGTCTGCACAGAATGTATCCGAAGATAAAGACGTAGCAGTAAGGCATACTCCGTTCACGGCGATAGAATCACCTATCTGAGTACCTTCGAGCACTTTTTTTTACACTGGATAGTCAAAACAGCAAAATCACCCTTCCTCTGGATGGATGCGACTTTGCCTGTCTCTTCTATTATACCTGTAAACATTAAGCGTTATCCCTCGCACATCCGCACGCACAGCATCCTCTGATATACTCCGTCCGGTCCAGTATAGGCTTTTTATAGTCCTTCACTTTTCCGCTGATGAATAAGTCTGACTCAAACTGTTTGGATTGTATCTCTTTTAATCTATACCCTTCCGCCACTGACGCAACACCTTTTCCGCCTATGGAAACCGCATCTCCGCCGAGTAGCACAGGGGGGGCTATGAACATATTCACTTTATCTATCAAACCTGCATCGAAAAATCTGCCTGCAGTTTTACCGCCGCCCTCTATCATAACGTTCAGGATATTCCGCTTTACAAGCTCATCAGAGAGCTTATTAAGATCAAGCTCACCATCACCGCCGAGAGTTATTATATCAGCACCCAGACCGTTCAGCCTGTCAGAGACATCGTTATCCTTACAGGTGACATAAATAAGCTTATCCGCACTGTTTTGGACAAGTTTTCTGTCGAGCGACATTCTGCCGTTCGGGTCGAGGACAATTTTATACGGGTCTCTGTTTGCTTTAATATGTCTGATATTAAGCTCAGGATCATCCGCATTTACAGTGCCTACACCGACTAAGATTGCATCGGATACTGCACGCATATAGTGTGTATACTCTCTGGATGCTTTACTTGTGATCCACTTGGAATCACCCGTGGAGGCTGCTATCTTGCCGTCGAGCGACTGAGCAGTTTTGAAAGTATAGTAGGGTTTCTTTTCAGTAATATATTTAGCAAAGTCCTCTATTATAGAGGCACAAAGGTCTTCCATATAGCCCACATAAACCTGCACACCGTTCTTTTTAAGATACTCAAGCCCCCCCTTCCCTGCATTTACGGGATTAGGGTCGATAACACCTATGAAGACACGCTTGATACCGCTTGTGACTATCTTTTCAACACACGGAGGAGTTTTGCCCTCATGAGAACAAGGCTCAAGTGTCACATATAGATCAAGCCCCCCCTCAGTAGGAACGGGGGGGCAGTTATTTATCGCATTAACCTCAGCGTGTGCACCGCCGTAAACCTCATGCCAGCCCCCCCTTGAGATAATCTCTGTCCGGTTTGCCACTACAGCACCGACGACGGGGGGGTTAGTCTTCGTATATCCTTTACCGAGGAGTGCAAGCTGAGCACACTCCTGCATAACATCTAAAGGGTTAAGCAGATTTTTTTTCCAACTTTATTCTCCGTTCCATTCATTATTCTCTGAATGTTGCTTCTATGTAAGTTTATGATAAGTATAACTATAATGATCGTAAAATATTTCAGATTAACCCAATCGTATATAAACCAGTTTGCTATAGCCAGAGCCACAGCGGCGGTCATTGAGCTGAGGGATATCATCCTGAATGCAAGTAAAACTATGCCGAAAACGCCGGCGGCTATCAGAGTGGAGATAGGTGCAAGTGCGATAAAAGCACCCAGACCCGTTGCAACACCTTTACCACCTTTGAAATTAAGGAATATCGTAAACGTATGACCTAAAACAACAGCCGCAGCACCAAGCAAAACCTTGTCACTCTCACCATACCAATGCATAAGTAGAAATACGGGTATAAAACCTTTCAGGGTGTCGATTAATAAAACTGTAAAAAAAGCCGAATTTGCCAAGGACTCTGCCAGCGTTGCTCGCACCGACATTTCCGCTGCCGACTGTACGGATATCTATCCCTTTAAGCTTAAGAGCCAGAATATATGCCGTCGGGATAGAACCAAGGTTGTAACAAAGTACAAAAATATAAAGTTCCGTCATTTCTTCACCATTACCTTATGCAGCCACGACCTGTCCAGCTCGATAGAGTCAGACTCGCATACCTCGTGACAGCAAAAACATTCTATACATTTCTTTTTATTTACAAAAGGATAATCGTTAACCATAGATATGGCATCCACGGGACAGCTCTTTACGCAGAGCATACACTTTATACATTTTTCATTGAGAATTCTTGGTTTGACGTATACCTGCTCAGCAACCAGCCTCTTTATAAATGCAGGCAGAAGCAGTTTCTTAGACATAGGGAGTTTTAAGAGAGGAACATTCGTCTCAGGTATTTCTATGTGGCTCTTGTCATAGCCGCTGTCTATTGCCGCTTTGCTGGTTAGGCAAAAATCGTCTTTGAACCCTACCATACGTGTGACTGCAATATCCAGCCCCCCCACAGCATCGCTTGATGCAGCTACGATACCAAGCTCTATAGGTGTCCCTTTGGACGGTCCGTCCCCCCCTTCGTGTGCCAATATCCCGTCGATGATATTCATCGTCTTATCACCGAGAACCGAGAAATACTTATAAATCTGTTCTCCAAGCAAGGTATCAACAGGGTAATCTCTATGGTAGCCGACTTTTGCAGTACCCGGGACAAGCCCGAAAAGATTCTTCACTGCCAATGTAAGCCCCCCCGTAAGGGAATGAGTCTTCAGTTTCGCAAGGTTTAGTATGATATCCACTTCATCAGCCAGTGACGAGTATATAAAACCATCTTTACTGACAGGTTCAAAGCTCTCCACACGGACAACTTTAACTCCGCACTCCTGCGCGACTCTGCCTATCTCCGTGATTTCCAGAACCTTGTCATATCTGATAAAATTTGCACCTGGACTGTCTCCGAGCCAAAGCTCGGCTTCTGTGTATTCTTTGAGTTTATTGATTACTGTTTTAACGAAATCCGGATGTGTGGTCACTGCCATGTTAGGCGGGGGGGTCGCAGAAAGAAGGTTTGGCTTTATTAGGATAAGCTTAGCCCCCCCTTTGAGCCTCTCTGCTTCGTTTCTGAAATAACTGTCTATCAACTCTGGCAACGCCGTATCATTGTAACCAGTGCAATGTGCTGTAATTATATTATTCATCTTCCGTGGTTTGCAGCTGTTTTTCTGTTTCCGCATAGTTCTGGAAGTAAACCCAGCCGGAATGCAGAGACAGAATCACCGATGCATAAACTATTAATTGACCGAAAAGCAGAATATTAATGCCTAACAGTTCATTCTTCCAGATAATCATGCCTACGCCAATCATCTGAAAGACAGTTTTTATCTTACCGCCTGCTCCGGCTGCGATAACAGTCCCTTTGCTGGCGGCAACATTTCTAAGAGCCCCCCCGATCAACAGGTCTCTTCCTATCAGTATTATAACAACAACTGCACCGAGCCTGCCCATTTCAACAAGCAGAACAAGTGCCGCCGTAACTAATATTTTATCTGCCACAGGATCGAGTATTTTACCAAGATCCGTGACTATATCATGTTTGCGGGCTAAATAGCCATCAAGCAGGTCAGTAAGTGCTGTGATGGTGTAAATAACTGTTGCCGCTATATTTGTCCAGTACCTATCAAAATAAAGCAGTACCACAAATACAGGAACAAAAGCTATCCGAGCCAGTGTTATCTTGTTTGCTATATTCATTTGATTACGAAACGGCATAATAACTCCCTCTCAAGTGAGTGGATTATACATAGTTAGATGAGATATTTCCAGCATATAATTGTAAAGATATTAATGGAAATAAACGTTTGAACACTTCTCATCTATAAATTTTTCGACACGCTCTTCTGCAAGCCTTGCGATCTTGATTTGAGACAGCTCTTCGACGAGCTCCTCGCAATCAGACATGTCCAGAGCACGGATTATCATACGAGCCTTCAAAAGGAGAGCAGGACTCATACTCAGGTGTCTGTAGCCAAGCCCCCCCAGCAGGAAAGGTATGTATTTAGGCTCACCTGCTATTTCACCGCATACGGTACACTCTATCCCTGCATCCCTTGCACTCTCTATAATCCTTTTCAGGGTTCGGAGTATTGCAGGGTGCGACGGTCTGTAAAGGTAAGCTACAAATTCATTATTTCTATCTATACCAAGGGTATACTGGATCAGATCGTTAGTTCCGACACTAAAGAAGTCTACCTCTGTGGCTATAATATCACTGATAACAGCCAGAGAAGGGAGCTCCATCATGACCCTATCTTTATATCGTCATTAAACTCGATATTCTCAGCCCTCAGCTCAGCTTTAGCAAGATCGAGAGATGCCTTACACTTATAAAACTCCTCCATCCCCCCCGATATCATAGGGAATAGAATCCGTATATCCCCCCCGTGTACGGATGCACGAAGGATAGCCCTTAACTGCTTATTAAAGAATTCACTGTATTTAAGCGAGTATCTGATCGCCCGAAGCCCCCCCATAGCAGGGTTTTGCTCATCAGGATGAGGCATATATTTCGACAGCTTCTCAGCCCCCCCCAGATCAAATGTCCTCACGACTATGGGCAATCCCGTATTAAGCTCAGCCGCCTCTTTCAGTATAGAGTATTGCTGTTCCTCGCTTACATCTCCGTGAGTCATATAGATATATTCTGTACGATACAGCCCTACCCCCCCGTCATGATTATAAATCTCTGACAGGTGTAGTTCTTCGTTCAGCTCCACATTGCTGTATGTATATATTCTCGTGCCGTCCTTTGTGGCAGACTGCTCATCCTTAAGCTTAGAGAGCTCGTCCACATAATCACTATAGCGGCTGTCTTTATGTTTATAACTATTAAGAGTCTCTTCGTCAGGATTGACTATAACAACCCCCCCTTCGAAACCATCTATGATAACAAGGTCGCCGTCCTGTACGGCAGATGCGATATCCTCCAGCCCAACCACAGCAGGAATGCCAAGCGATCTCGCCAGAATAGATGTATGTGAAGTTCTGCTGCCTAAATCCGTAGCAAAACCTTTGATATTCTTCTTGGTCATCTGCGAGGTGTCGGATGGTGTCAGGTCGTGTGCAATGATAATATCGGCATTTTCAGCATCAAGGACTGTGTCCATCTCTTCGTCGCTCATAAATCTGAGAACCTTCTGGACTATATGGTTGATATCTGATTTTCTTTCGCGGAGATATTCATTATCCGATTTTTCAAACTGTGCCATAAGTTTAGCACATGCAAGGCTAAGTGCATATTCAGCATTGACCAGCATCTTTGATATAGTCTCCTCCGCTTCCCCCCCTATGAGCATATTGTCCCTTAGAAGCATGAGGTAAACATCGAATATGAATGAATGCTCTTCAGTTAAAGAATCCTCACTAATAGATTTGGACGTGTTTATGAAATCTGCTGTCTCGGCAACACTCTTTTGTAGTCTGGCTATCTCTAATGGAACTTCTTCGTTTGATATGAAGTAATGACGCACCTGTATTTTCTGCCTGTCAAGCACATAGCAACGCCCTATAGATATACCATCACTCGAAGGAATCCCACTAAGTTTTTTCAACGCTCTTCACCAAACTTGTTATCAATAAGTCCTTTTAATGCATTAAACGCATCCTGTTCATCTTCACCTGATATCTTTAACGTGATAGTAGATCCTTACTGGCTGCCAGCATCATCAGCCCCCCCATAATACTCTTACCGTTCACGTCCATACCATCTTTGGAGACTTTGATGTCAGATTTAAATTTCTCCGACATTTTCACAAAAGCACCCGCGGCTCTTGCGTGCATCCCCCCCAGTTCATTAATAATATTAACCTCTTCTTTAACTCCCAAAGCTATACTCCTGTAAAATAAAGAAAAAAACCCCCCCGTAACAAATAACATCCCCCCACTAACCCGAAAACGATATCAAGCTTTCGTGCTAACGCAAGCCCTATCAGCAGATAAACCGTTAAAACACCAAGGACCAGAGGGTTAAAACCCACACTCTCTTTGACTAAAAATGAGAGCAGGAAACCCAACAAAAAAAGTCGAGACATTATCTAAATATGAAGACCATTTATTGAAACTTATCCTATTAAAAAAAACTATTACATCACGCCCCCCCAGCTTATAACCTATCGGAAACCCTGCAAATCTGAACGTGAGGCTGAACATATTATACAAACCCAGATACGCTATAAGACCTGCAATGGGTGAGTGATACCCCCCCAGAATAGCAGCAACGATAAAGCATAAAGGTCTGAGCGAATGCCAGAAAAAACTGTCACCGAGAGCTCCGAAAGCTGACGAATAAACCTTCTTATAAAAATCCGGCTGTCCGCCCTTTTCATATTCCTTTACCCACATACCTAAAATAAAGTTAGCAAGATAAGGGTGCGTGTGAAAATATGACGTTTCATTAAACAAAGTCGCCTCATCCAGTTCCACGCCTTTCGCCTTGGCAGCAGACTTAATCATAAACGAGAAGCCTGTCCCCCCCTGCATATTTTCATGGTTGAGGTTTGACTGATAAAAAAAGACTTTTCAGTGCGAGCCATATCAGCTTCATAGCATCACCCACCCTGCTAATAGTCCGCACGCAAACATTATATATTTCGCAATTGACCTTACGGAAAGAAACCTAAGCACGTATCCCGAAAGGAAAGTAAATATCATGATTGAAAAGAGTAAAAGGTTGATATGCTTACCAAGATAGCCGTGTACATGGTTATATATCAGATATATCAACCCTGTCCCGAGCCCGTAAACGACAACACCACGGATAAATGCGACCATCAGCCCCCCAGAAAGAGCAGTAACTCTGTATTGACCTTCCCTTTTTTTATGCTGCCACAGGAAAAGTTTTTTTTATTTATTGTTCTGCCGACTGAGCATGAAAGTGTGACAGGAAACATGAAAAGTATAGAAAGTAAAAAAACCCAGAACAAATTCATCCGCATGCTCAATAGGTAAAACAGCAAAGAGAGTACATGCCGCAAAAGTCCCGAAAGAGTCCTCTTTGGGGGGGATACGAGTTCCGAAAGGGACATCTATAAGCCCTACCGCTTCGAAAACCAAGCCGATATAAAAACATTCATCTGGATTACCGAAGATCAAGCCAAGAATAAGAGCAACAACTATAGGTCTGGACAGCATAAGGTTGAAAGCCGCGAACCTGTCCACAGAAATCAGACCCGCAAACATTGCTGCAAGGACAAATGTCACAGATTACCCTCCAAAAGGTCTGTAAAATTGCGTATCTCCACGCTGGTTTCCCATGGAACTTTGTGTATAAATACTTCATAGTCATCTCTTATCTGACAGACTTTGCTTATCTCTTCAGGATTAAGAAAGACTGTATTTGAAACCTCTATCTTATGCTCTCTGCAGGCAACACAGCCTATATTGATATAAACATCATCACTGAGCATATCTTTTGCTTCATACAGGTCGTCTATAGACTCTACGAGTATCAGCACATAATCTTTATTGTATCTTTTAAAACTGAAAGTAGTCAGAAACTCAGCCATAGTACATATAGTCAGTTCAGTTCCGGGGGGGGAGCGAACTACCATATATCATGGTTTGCAGCGGGTCACCTTTCACCCTGTCACTGACAAGAATGACGTGATTGATCTTAAAGTATTTTACCCATCCTTCGATAACTTGCCCGTGGATGAGCCTGTCGTCTACACGAAAGATTATTTTTTTTCATGATTTACCTTGTAACAACTGTCCTGCAATAATTATACTTGATTTTCCTGACTCTGCACAATCTTCACATATGGCGGATAAGGATTTATTCTCTTTCCTGACGCTGAAAGCTTTAATCAGCATAGGTAAGTTTACACCTGATATGACCTCAACATTCTTTGCCCCCCCAAGATAAGCCATAGAAATATTTGAAGGCTTCCGCCAAACATATCCGTGAAAACAATTGCACCCGTCTCAGCATACTTTTCAATCGAGACCTCGATTTCATCGGCAATATTTGCCAGTGACGAGCCCTCCTGCATTGATATTGTTTCTATATGATCCTGCTTGCCGACTATCATCTCCGCAGTTTTTATAAGCTCCGAACCGAACGAACCATGCGTAACCAGTATAATTCCGATCATTTGATCACCTGTCTATGTCCCTATGTCTTGTATTTACTTTATGGGTTGTCTTCTTTTCAAGATACTCCGCCATAAACTCCACATTAGCTACTGAGCGGTGCTTACCGCCGGTACAGCCAATGGAGATTGTAAGAAACTTTTTACCTTCGCGTATATAGTTAGGGATAAGAAATCCCAGTAAATCCTTTAATTTTTTTTCAGAAACTTTTTAGCTGCCGTATCGGAAAAGACATAATCTCTGACAATCTCGTCCTTCCCTGTCATGTCCCTGAGTTCCTCCACAAAGTATGGATTTTTCAAAAACCTCACATCAAAAACCAAGTCCGAATCCTGCGGCAGTCCATACTTAAAACCGAATGACTGAATAGTAATAATCATTTCCGCATCAGAACCTTCGGAAAAGGCATCCTCCAGCCTCGCCTTCAACTGATGTACATTGAGCTGAGACGTATCAATTGATAAATCCGCATGCTCCCTGACAGGCAAAAGCATATTACGCTCTGACGTGATAGCGTCCATAAGGTTTTCACCCATAGGGTGTTTTCTTCTGGTCTCTTTATACCTCTTAAGGATAACATCCTCACTGGCATGAATAAAGACTATCTTCGCTTCATATTTATCTTTGAGCTGAGAGATTTTATCTAAGACGGAGTTGATATCTTTGCTTCTTGAATCTATCACAAGAGCAACCTTATGGAGATCATTTTCAAAATTGACCATAAGCTCTACAAGTTTGTCAAAAAGCATCAAAGGCAGATTGTCTATGGTATAGTAGCCCAGATCCTCCATAGTGGAGGCTGCAATAGATTTACCTGCTCCGGAAAGACCGGTGAGCACAACAAGTGATTTGCTGAATCCTTTCATGATTACTCCACACTCTTCCTTCTGATAATACTATTGTCTTTTGTATTTGTCCTCTCTAATGCTGCCGAAGGGTTCATTGTCGCCAAAAGTTTCTCGGAAAAGGCCTTGGCAGAGTCATACCCCCCCATTATCTTCAGCAGATGATTACGTGCCGCAACTTCAACGATAACAGCCATATTCCGACCTGCACTGAGCGGCAGAAGTATCTTAGGCACTTTAAGAGCCAGTATCTCTTCCGTGTTATCGTCCAGCCCCCCCAGCCTGTCGTAGCTGGCTTCATTATCCCAGTCAGTAAATTCAACCACCAGCTCAAGCTTTTTCCGTTGTCTGATGGCTGTAACACCGAACATATCTTTAATGTTGATAATCCCCCCCAGCCCGCGAACTTCCATATGATATCTGAGCAGGTCAGAGCTCTGCCCCCCCTCCAGATATTCCTGTATCCTTCTGAACAAAACAGCGTCATCAGCAACAAGCCTGTGACCCCCCCGTTTAATCAGCTCTACGGCACATTCGCTCTTCCCTATACCGCTGCGTCCTGTTATCAGCACGCCTACACCGAATATATCCATGAATACGCCGTGACAATTCGTCTCAGGAGCGAGTTTTTCCTCCAGATAAGACATTATGCCTTCTATAGCTTCAGAACTCGGCAGATCGGTTTTAAACAGCGGAACGCCGACATGCCTTGCGGCATTCAACAGCTCTATGGGGGGGAGATGAAGATTTTTGGTTATAAGGAAACAGCTGATGTCCTTTTTACACAGCTTATGTATGGAGTCGAACCTTTGGGCAGGTTTGAGTGTCCAGAGATAGGACACTTCGGTATTTCCCAGAACCTGAACCCGACCGCCATGGATATGATCAGCAAATCCAGCGAGGGCGAGTCCCGGTTTCTGTATTCTATGACTATCAATGTACCTGTCTTTTAAGTGTTGTTTACCGTATAGAAGCTTCAGGTGCAGATGTTTTGCATCCTCACCCAGAAGATCGGTTACAGGCACTCTGTTCATTAGAGTCGGGCTTCCTCCTCTTTCAATACCTTGCTGACTTCAGCAGCACTCATATCACCTTCTAAAACTTTATTTTTGAAATCAGTCAGTTTTATCAGTCTGCTTATACGTGCCAAAGTTTTAAGGTGCAGGTTCATCTGTTTTTCGGGTGCTATCAGAAGGAAAAAAAATCTTCACCGGAGCTCCGTCGGATGCACCAAATTCTATACCTTCTCTGCATATACCCACAAGGATAGCTACGTCATCTAATTCTTTCATCTTAGCGTGAGGGATCGCAACCTGCTCACCCACACCTGTACTGCCCAGAGCCTCTCTCTCCAGCAATGAGGAGAGAGCGACTTCAGGGTTATTAATCTTACCATTTTTTTACTAAAGCATCCACAAGCTCTTTAAGAACTCCCTCTTTAGTGTCGGAGGAGATGCTTATAATACTATTTTCGTCAATATGTTCAGACAGTTCCATTCTTTTTATGCCTCTTAGGACTCGATGAGTCCAATGTTTCCATCATCACGCTGATAAACAACAGCGACTTCGTTTGTGTCAGAGTTTCTGAAAACAAAGAAAGACTTATTAAGAAGATCCATCTGCATAACTGCCTCTTCAGGATCCATAGGTTTAACAGGAATATCCTTAGAGATGATTACTCTTGTTTCACTATCTTCCACAGACTGAGAGTCGAGTACGTTCAGTCTAAGAGGTGTCTCATAGTCTTTGTCGTGGATTTTTTTTGTCTTTAAGCTTCTCTTTGTATTTAACCAACTGTTTTTCGATCTTGTCTGATGCGAGATCGATTGATGCATAAAGGTCCTCTGATTTCTCGAGTCCCTTCATAAATACGCCTTTAGCCGAGAGTAAAATTTCAACAATATGAACGTTCTTCTGTACTTCAAGAAGTACACTAGCTTCTGTTATATGGTCAAAGTATTTCTCAAGCTTAGAAACCTTCTTCTCAGCGTAACTTCTAATAGCATCTGTCAAATCAATGTTTCTGGCTGTAATTTGTATGTTCATGCCTACCTCCTGCTTCGTTTACGTTGTGATTTAGTAAGGATGTTCATTTCATCCCTGTACTTCGCAACGGTTCTGCGGGCAATTTTGATCCCCCCCCTACCGTTCAAAAGCTCGACTATCTTCTGGTCACTGAATGGTTTTTCAATATCTTCCGATTCCACAATCTCTTTGATCATATTTTTCACTTTCTGGGTGGACATATCCCCCCCGTCGTCGGTATCCAGCCCTTTTACGAAAAACGATTTCAGCTCAAAGAGCCCCCCCTGCTCTGTCATAGCATACTTACCTGCGGTAACTCTGCTGACAGTGGATTCATGAAGTTCCGTAACATCGGCTACGTCTTTCAATTTTAGTGGTTTTAGATAATTAACCCCCCCATGTTCCAGAAATTCTGCCTGAACTTCTGTAAGTACCTTTACTACTTTATATATTGCTTTCTGACGTTTGTTAAGACTTTTAATTAGCCAGATTGCATTTTTAACTTTTTCTTCGATATACTCTTTGGTCGTTTCGTCCAATTCTTTGTTTTTCAGAAGACTCATATAATAACTGTTCATCCTCAGAGTGGGCATACCGTCTTCATTGAGGATGATGTCGTACTCTCCATCCTTCTTTACGATATACACATCGGGGGGGGTAACAGAATGATTGGAATCTTTTGAAAAACTAAGACCGGGTTTGGGGGGGTCGGTTTTGCGGATAAGAAACAGCATATAATCAAACGTATCCCTCTCTATGCATAGGCTGTCCCGTATATCATCGTATCTGAACGCTATGAGCTCTTTCTCATGATTTTCAAGCAGTTCGGCAACCAGATCAACATATACCTGCTCAACATCAAACTGAGCAAGCTGCATAGCAATACACTCTCTGAGGCTTGTCGCTGCTATGCCTGCAGGTTCAAAGGTCTGTATCAGTGCAAGAGCTTCTTTTACTGTTGCTTCATCAACTCCCGTCTCTTCCGCGACTTCGGAAAACTCCAGATCGAAATACCCTTCGTCCGATAGGCTTCCTATAATATATTCACCGGCTTTTATCACATCAGGATCGCACCCGGTGACCTTAAGCTGATACATCAGATGCCCGAATAGATTGTCCTGACCACTGACAAACTTTTCTAAATCATAACCTTCGTCATCACTCGGTCTGAACGATATCTCTCCAGAATCTCTGTAGAGTTCGTCCCAGTCTATCTTTTCCAGATCCTCATTAAGCAGATCATCCTTAGTATCTTTCTCTTCAGCCTTTTCAGGCTCTTCCGGCTTGTCCTCTTTCGGCTCTTCGGGTTCTTGCTCCGTCTCTTCAAGGACAGGGTTTTCGGTTATAAATGTATTCAGCTCCTGCAAAAGCTCCGTAATGGGCATTTGCAATATGGACAAAGACTGCTTCATCTGCGGTGTTATGTGCAGCTTCTGAGAAAGTTTTCCGCTTATTTCGAGGTTAAGCCTTCCGCCTTTCAAAGTGTAAAGTCCTTGCCAAGGTATCTTTCAATCACCTGCTGATTCTCAACTATAGCTGAAGGTGAACCTTCCGTCAGAACATTTCCATCAGCGATGATATATGCCCGGTCTGTTATTTTAAGTGTTTCACGCACATTGTGGTCAGTAATAAGAACGCCTATCCCCCCCATGTCTTTGAGTGCAAAAATCATGTTCTGGATATCGGTAACAGATATGGGGGGGTCAATACCGGAAAAAGGCTCGTCAAGAAGTATAACTTCCGGCTCACCCGACATGCATCTGGCTATCTCCACCCGCCTTCTTTCTCCGCCCGAAAGAGCGTAACCCATGGAATTAACGACCTTCTGAAGACCAAAGCTCTCGATGAGTCTCTCTGTCTTCTCTTTTATAAGGCTCTTATCATTGAATTTAAGTTCCAGAGCAGCATATATGTTATCATACACAGACATCTTGCGAAAAACAGATGGTTCTTGCGGAAGATAACCAATCCCACCCAGTGACCGTTTGTGCATCGAGCTTGTTGTGATATCATCTCCATTGAGAAATACTGATCCGCCGTCAGGCTTTACCAGCCCGACAATCATATAAAATGTTGTGGTCTTACCTGCTCCGTTAGGACCTAGCAAACCTACTATTTCGCCCTTTTGAACTTCGATACTCACATTTTCTACTACGGTGCGTTTTTTTTATATATTTTAACTAAGTTTTCTGCTTTCAGTGCCAACTGCTTATTTCTCCTTCTGCGGTGTTAGAATGATCTTAACTCGTTTGTCTTTATCACCTTTATCCACAAAAAGCTTATCCGTCTCATTAAAGAGAGTAACCTTGTCACCCTCCAGATAGTTATCCCCCCCTTGCCAGACCCGTGCATTCTCAGTCAGAACTATCTTCTGCTCCAACTGAAAAATTCTCGCTTTACCTGCAAGTGCCAACAATCCTTCTTTCTCTATTTTAACATTACCTTTGCTGAAAATCTCTTTTACTTCCCTTGCCTCAGTAAAAAAAACATCCATCTCATCAGAGGTCATCTTCATCCCGTCTTTGATAACGATAACGTTACCTTTAAACTCAGACATCTGTTTTTCGCCGTAATATTTCATATTATCAGCTTCTATCTGTATCGGCTGCTCTTCCTTCTTCTGCTCCGCAGAGAAGACAGATAAAGGGATAGCGATCAGCATTACCGCTATGATGAATTTAGTTTTTGTATATAACTTTAACATTTCCATTAAACTCCACACTATTCTCATTTTGATAAATAGTTGCCTTATCAGCTAAAATAGTCCCTTCCACATTATTAACAACTACATTTCCTGTCATTACACCGATACTTGTATCAAAATCATAATGGAATGTGCCATTGTTATCCGTTTCAAAAGCAAGCTCATTCACTGTTCCTATGATTTTCCCAGCGACATCAACCTTTACCTCGTCTACCAGAGTCCCCCCCTTATCTGCTTTTGCAGCAAGATCAGTTTCACCCTTCTTATAAACCAGTGTAAAGTCCTGCAAATCTGCTACCTTAGCAGACCTGTTAATTACAGCTTTTTTTGGCATTTATCTTATAAAAGTTATTTTTGTTATCAACAACCTTTGCCATTTCGAAATTATCGATTATTATCTCATTCTTTTTGACACTTATCTTCATCCCTTCATTATCTTTTTTAAAGAATGAATAAACTGCCAGTATCAACAGTAAAGATGTTATGAAAAGAATGAGTTTTTTTATTTCTGACCATTGACCGTTTCTTTCAAGGATTTCTTCGATAAACTCCCTGACAGCTCCATCTCCGCCTTTTCTGGTTGTGATGAAGTCAACATTCTCTTTGATATAGCTAAAACTGTCTGCAACTGTAGCAGATAAGCCTATACGCTGCAAAAGAGCCATGTCGTTTAAATCATCACCGATATAGGCAACATTTTCATCTTTCAGCCCCCCCATCTCGGCTATCAGACCTTCATAACACTCCAGTTTATTTTTGACACCAGTGTAGACATGTTTTATACCCAGTTCATTCATCCGAAGATCAGTAACTTTTGACTTTCTGCCTGATATGATTGCAAACTCCAACCCTGCTTTCTGGGCAGTTTTGATCCCCCCCAGACCATCCTTAACGTTGAAACGCTTGGTCTCTAAACCGTTTTCGTCATAAATAATGCCGCCGTCGGTCAATACACCGTCAACGTCAAGTATAAGCAGCTTTATCATACGATACCTTCACGCAGAAGATCGTGCAGATGCATTATTCCGTCAGGGGGGGCGTCATTCTCGTCAACTGTAAACAGAGATGTTATCGAGTGCTCTTCCATTATATGAAGTGCTTTCGCTGCAAGAGCTTTTTTATCTATCAATTTAGGAAAGTTAGTTCCTATCTCTTTAATCTTCTTATCAAAAATATCATTATATTTTTCAAGTCCACGACGCAGGTCGCCATCGGTGATAATGCCGCTTAATTTATTATTATCATCGACAATTGCCGTACAGCCGAACCCTTTATCACTCATAACAAAAAGAGCATCTGACACACTCATATTTTCATTGATAACAGGAACACTGTCACCTGTGTGATAAAGGTCTTCAACACGCATAAGGAGCTGTTTACCAAGAGCACCCGACGGATGAAACATGGCAAAATCCTCAGCTCTGAATCCACGTCTTTCAAGAAGAGCAACGCTCAGAGCGTCCCCCCCCAGTGCGAGAGCAACAGTAGTGCTTGCTGTCGGTGCAAGATTAAGTGTGCAGGCCTCTTTCGATACTGTAGCATCAAGAAATATGTCGCTCTTTTGATGAAGTGTCGAACCCGCTTTACCCACTATAGCTATCAGAGGGATGTTGAACCTTTTGATAAGCGGAAGCAGTGTCACTATCTCTGCGGTTTCACCACTGTTAGAAATGGCAATACATATGTCACCTTTTACCATCATCCAAGATCCCCCCCGTGAAGCCCTTCCGCAGGATGCATAAAGAGTGAAGGCGTCCCTGTACTGGATAGAGTTGCCGCAATCTTACGGCCGATAATGCCTGATTTCCCCCCCATACCGGTGACAATCACACGTCCATGGCACTCCATCAAGGCTTCAACAGCCTCGACAAAACTGCCGTTCAGTCTATCTTTCACCTGATGCATGGCATCGATCTCTATCTGAAAGGTGTTTTTTCCTATTTGCAGTACATCTATCTTGTTATTTTCAGTCACAGATTTTACTCCGTATCGTCAGGGGGGGTTTTATCTAATTTATATTTGTACGACGCACTTATAAAACTGCTGAAAAGCGGATGCGGGAAAAATGGTTTGGATTTGAATTCAGGATGGAATTGACATCCAAGAAACCATCTATTCGATTTAAGCTCAAATATCTCAGCAAGCCCTCTTTCCTCATTAACACCGATCATTGAGAGTCCGCTGGACGTGATAGCCTCTTTGTAATCATTATTAAACTCGAGTCTGTGTCTGTGACGCTCGGATATCAATTTGCTTCCATACGCCTTAAAAGCAGTACTGTCTTCATCCAATGTGCAGTCGTAAGCACCGAGACGCATAGTACCACCCATCTGAGTGATACTCTTCTGCTCATTCATATAGTCGATAACAGGATGAGGAGTGTTTTCATCAAACTCCACACTGTTAGCATTTTCAAGCTTAAGTACGTTTCTGGCGAATTCCACAACAATACACTGTAGTCCTAGACATATACCGAAACAAGGGATATCTTTGAGTCTGGCAAATTTGACAGCTCTGATCTTACCTTCCACCCCCCCTCTTTCTCCAAATCCGCCAGGGATAAGGATACCGTCTACATCTTCGAAATACTCGTCAGGCTTAACACCGTTTTCAAGTTTTTCTGCATCTATACGCTTGACATTGACTTTAAGTTTATTGGCTATACCCCCCCCATGTATAAGGCTTCGTTAATACTGATATATGCATCTTTAAGATCAACATATTTACCCACAAGAGCGATAGTAACCTCGCCTTCAGGTTTTTTTAATACGGGTAACTATCTCTTCCCATTTGCTGATGTCGGAAACTCTTTCGTCCATGTTCAGCTTTTTAAGGACAAGTGCCGCTATCCCTTCTTCACGCATCATGATAGGCACTTCATAGATTGTTTTAGCATCCAGAGCGTTGATAACCGCATCTTTAGATACATTACAAAACAGTGCTATCTTCTTTTTCATGTCGTCATCTATAGGATATTCCGATCTGCATACAAGTACGTCGGGCTGGATACCTATCTCACGCAGAGTCTTAACCGAGTGCTGCGTAGGTTTGGTTTTAAGCTCTCCCGCAGACTTAATATATGGGACAAGAGTAAGATGTACATAACACACATCCTCTTCGCAAATGTCATATTTAAACTGTCTGATAGCCTCAAGAAACGGGAGTGACTCAATGTCACCGACAGTTCCGCCGATCTCCACTATAACTATGTCATAGTCGTCGGCTTTCTTCATTATATTCTCTTTTATCTCATCAGTGATATGAGGGATAACCTGAACAGTACCGCCGAGATAATCACCGTTACGCTCTTTATCCAAAACTGATTTATATATCTTCCCTGCGGTGATATTGCTCACTTTAGAGGTGTTTGTATTAAGGTATCTTTCGTAGTGACCGAGATCAAGGTCTGTCTCAGCACCATCGTCGGTAACAAAAACCTCTCCATGCTGGAAAGGACTCATAGTTCCCGGGTCAACATTCAAATATGGGTCGTATTTTTTTTATGGTTACTTTGTAACCTCTGGATTCAAGCAGTGCACCAAGCGATGCTGCGGTAATCCCTTTTCCAAGTGATGATAGAACTCCGCCGGTAGTAAAAACAAACTTTGCCATCAGACCATCCCGTTAATAATTTCTTCAGCTTTTATTAAATCTTCTTCTGTATCGACTGATACAGGCTTATATTGTGTTTTCAGCACTTTAATCCCGATCCCGTTCTCAAGTGCACGTAACTGCTCAAGCTTCTCTGCTTTTTCAAGTGCAGTCTGCTCCATTTCGGCATATTCCAGAAGCCAATCTCTCCTGAACCCGTATATACCTATGTGCTTATAATATTCTACATTACCCACACCGTCCCTGTCATTGGGAATGAGTGATCTGGAGAAATAAAGGGCTTTCCCATTTTTATCCATGGTCACCTTCACGGAGTTAATATCGGAAGGGTCTTCATCCTCTCCAAATGTGCAGGCTGCCGTATTCATTTTGACATCAGGGTTTTGCTCAAGATCGTCTATTAAAGCGTTGATAAGCTCAGGTCGATAAAGGTTCATCCCCCCCCTGAACATTTATTACTATATCATCGAGAGAAAACTTTGAGACCACGGCGACTCTGTCTGTCCCTGACTGAATATCGGGTGAAGACATAGTGGACTCCAATCCTTCGATAACATCACAAGCCAGCATAATCTCTTCTGAATCAGTGGCGACAACAACTCTGTCCGCTTTGGATTTCATACATCTCTCAGCAACCCTGAGAATCATAGGGACACCTTTGATCTTTCTAAGCGGTTTCCCCCCCGGAAGTCTCGTGGATGCATACCTTGCCGGTATTACAACAATACTCATAATTACCTCACAATCATACTTACGGCCATCGCATGTGTCTGGCTGTGTGAGATGCTGACCTGTATATCCTCACGCAGTTCACCGCACAAATATACAACAGGAGCACCTGCATTGTCATTTAGTATCTCAATATCTGTAAAAGAAAATTTCCCTATCCCTGTCTTAAGGGATTTAGATATGGACTCCTTTGCCGCAAACCTACCGGCAAAAAAAGCTAACATTACCATTTCGTTTATTATAGATGTCGATTTCACGACTGGAGAGAATCCTTTTAATAAAGTGCTCTCCATATTTTTCAACAGAAGCTTTGATTCGGTCTATCTCTATAAGGTCACACCCTAGCATCCATCAATGCCTTATGTATAATCTCTTTCATATCCGCAACAGCCCTCTCCATCCCCCCCACGAAGATCGCACGTCCGACAATAGAATGACCAATGTTGACTTCATTCATCCCGGGGGGGATAGCTACAATCTCGGCAGTATTGCGGTAGTTCAGACCATGCCCTGAATTCAGTACCAGACCCAGCTCACGTGTTTTTGCACTTGCATCTATGATTCTTGCAAGTTCTGCAAGCTGTTTTGAACCGGTTGAATCTGCATAAGCCCCCCCTGTGTGTATCTCAACAGCCTCAGCACCTGTTTTAGCCGTTGCCTCTGTCTGAGAGAACTCAGGGTCTACAAACAGGCTCACGAATATTCCTGCAGACCTGAGAGTTTCTGTAGCCTGCTTTATAGATTCGAAATTCTTAATAACATCTAATCCGCCTTCAGTTGTAAGCTCTTCTCTCTTTTCAGGGACAAGCGTAACCATATCGGGCTTTACATCCAGAGCTATCTTCACCATCTCATCAGTACATGCCATCTCAAGATTCAGCTTTGTCTTTATGGTTTCACGCAGGATTTTTACATCTCTGTCGTTGATATGTCTTCTATCCTCACGCAGATGAACTGTTATCTGATCAGCACCGCCGAGCTCTGCCAGAACTGCGGCATGTATAGGGTCGGGTTCAGTGGCAAGCCTAGCCTGTCTCACTGTGGCAACATGATCGATATTTACACCAAGTTTTACCATTGTTAAGACAACTCCTCTATCTCTTTAACTGCGATACCGCCTATCTTTTCAGCATATTCAGTAATCTTGTCGAGGTCTTCACCCTCCAGCATGACACGCAGTTTATTCTCTGTGCCTGAATACCTAACAAGGACACGCCCTGTCCCCCCCTCAAGCTCTTTATTAACAGCCGCTATTTCTGCCGAGGTCTTACTCAGCTTGTCCAGCGATATTTTATTCTTTACCATAAAGTTCTTAAGAACCTGAGGATAAAGAGTGATAAACTTCTTTAACTCACTAAGGGGGGGCTGACCGCTCCTGACGATAACCTTCAAAAGCTGCATGGCACTGACAAGTCCGTCACCAGTGGTGTTAAAATCACTGAATATGATGTGCCCCCCCGACTGTTCACCGCCGAGGTTATAGCCGTTCTTAAGCATCTCAGCCATCACATACCTGTCACCCACGTCTGTTCGGACAAGCTTTACGCCCTCTTTCTCCATGGACTTCTCAAAGCCGTAGTTACTCATAACTGTGGCAACCATAGTGTTTTTATTCAGCTGACCGATACTGTTCATATATCTGGCACAGATACCCATTATGATATCACCGTCGACTATCTCGCCATTTTCATCTGCAAAGATAACTCTGTCTCCGTCACCATCGAATGATATACCTATGTCAGCTCCGGTCTCTTTAACCTTTGCACACATGACCTCAGGGTATACAGAGCCGCAGCCTGCATTAATATTTGTACCGTTCGGCTCATTCCCTATAACATGTATCTTCGCTCCCAGTTCTTCAAAAGCCATAGGAGCAACTTTATAGTCAGCACCGTTTGAACAGTCGACCACAAGCTTTAAGCCTTTCAGGTCTATGTCTTTATCAAATGTGCTTTTAGAAAACTCGACATATCTGCCGATCGCAGTGTCTATTCTGTAAGCTTTACCTATCCTTTCGCTGGATATAGGTATCTCTTTATTCTCGATCATCTCTTCGGTAATACGTTCAATCTCAAGCTCTACATCGTCAGGCAGTTTGAATCCGTCACCTGAAAAGAATTTAATTCCGTTATCGCAATACTCGTTATGAGATGCGGATATAACAACACCGGCATCAGCCTGAGTCCCCCCCTTGTGATATAAGCTATAGCAGGCGTAGGAAGAACCCCCCCCACCAAAACAGCATCGAGCCCCCCATTGACGTAATACCTGAAACAAGAGCACTCTCGAACATGTAACCGGATATTCTGGTATCTTTGCCTATGACTATTCTATGTACTTTTTTGCCGCCGTTGGAAAAATGTTTTGCAACAGCCTGCCCTAAACGGAGTGCGAATGTAGCCGTCATAGGGAATTCGTTTGCCTTCCCTCTAACGCCGTCAGTTCCGAAGTATTTCCTCATCAATTACCTCTACTCTAACTTTGTCAGGTTCGACTTTTAATACCTTCAATAACTTAGAGTCATTTATTTTAATCTTTCTCAAGAATTTTCCTTTTGTTCTAATGGAGCTTAAATCAACGGAAGGCATAAGCTCGCTTTTTATGAAATCATTCTCCAACAGGTCTACTCTGCCTGATATCGTCATAGTGACAGTATCTGCCACTTTTGCTTCAAACCCTTCGGCAACCTCTACGGGGGGGCTGACCTCTATTGTTTCGAATACTTTTTCCTGAATATCCTCTTTAAACACTACAAAGACCTCCACCTGAGGTGGCAGATATTCCTGTATCCCTTCATACTGCTTCATACCTATGCTGTATGTTATAGGATCTCTCTTATCGGATAAATTAACCGGGAGGGTCTCTACGGTTGTCTGATCTTCAATCTTTGATTCGGCAGCCTTAACCTGAACATTCTCAGGATAGACATTAACACTGCCGACCTTATATCCGAGTGCAGGTTCACCTATAAAAGTGGGAGCTACCTTCATAGACTTTAAGATGAGTGAGTCGACTATGATCTCAATTGCCGCAGGTTGTATGTCAACCACCTGTATACCGGGCGGAATCTTTATATTCTCAACATTAATAATAGAGTTAGTATATCCGGGTTTCATTTTAGAAACATCGATCTCGATATTCACATCAGTGAATTTCTCTTCGCTTATCAGAGCCTCGGTCCTTTGGCATGGATATTTATAAGGTGTTCATCCGTAACGGCGACAAATCCCTCAGGGATGTTAGACAGTTTTACTGGGACATATAATGATATCTCCTGAAACTCGCCTGTAACAAGTGAAAGCCACAATAATATAGCAATGAGTATACTGAGGAGTTTAAGATGAAGATTATTTAGCATTCTTCACCCCCCCCGAAAACAGACCACTGGACTGCTTATTTTTACCAAAAATCCCCCCCTCAAGCTTTTCACGAAGCTGATCAGCATCCAGCTCGTCACTGAGCTGACCGTTCTGTGCTACGGTTATTGAACCCTTCTCTTCACTTACGGCTATAGCTATGGCGTCTGTCTCTTCAGTGACACCCACAGCAGCCCTGTGTCTAGTACCATAGTTCTTCCCCCCCAAATCTGTCTGTCTGGTGAGAGGCAGAATGCTTCCTGCTGTGGCTATACGACCGTTGGTAATAACAACAGCACCGTCATGCAGCGGGGGGGAATAAGGTATGAAGATACTTATAAGTATCTCTCTGGTAATCTGGCAGTCAAGTTTTTGACCTGTATCATCTAAGAAACTGAGCAAATCAGTATCCCTCTGTAAAACAATGAGAGCACCAATCTGTCTGTTGGCAAGGATTGTGGCAGCTTTTACTATTTCGTCCAGAATAACGCTCTTCGCCTTTGCGGAGCTACCGAAGACTTTTGTTTCACCTATGAAGGCAAGAGCACGCCTGATCTCCTGCTGGAAGAGTACAACGATAATTATAAAAAGGTAACCTGTGAAGTTGTTAAGAACCCAACTAGTGGTCTTTAGCCCAAGAAACTTCGCACCGAAGGAGACCAGCACAAGGAGCATAATCCCCCCCATGATCATAGGCAAGGCACGAGTCCCTTTAATGAGCATAAGGATATTGTAGATAACGAAACCGATGATCGCTATATCAATAACATCAAAAATACCGACTGACTTAATCAGTTCAAGCATCTGCCAACCACCTTTTTCGCCATATGATATATGTTTATCATATCGGCAGTTTCTGTAATATCATGTGCCCTAATTATATCAGCACCATTCATAAGTGCTATAGTTTCTGCGGCAATAGTACCAATAAGTCTTTCATCGGCAGGCTTATTTAAAACACTGCCTATCATAGACTTTCTCGAAACACCTGCCAATACAGGCATCCCTGACTCTTTAAATCTCGAAAGCTCCATAAGGAGCAGATAGTTATCTTCAAGTGTCTTGCCGAAACCAAACCCCCCCGGGTCAAGACATATTGCATCCTCTTTTATACCGTCTCTGATGCATGCATCCGCCATGTCGAACAGATATCTTTTAACGTCTTCAACCACATCCCTATATATTGGACTGGTTTGCATACTCTTTGGTTCACGAAGCATATGCATTATACATACACAACATCCATGCTCTGCACATATCTTTCTCATCCTCTCATCACGCATGCCTGTGACATCGTTGATCATACCTGCTCCGTTCTCCAAAGCAAGTCTCGCAACATCAGGCTTAGACGTATCGACAGAAACGAACAAACCGCTGTCGGTAGCGAGCTTAACCGCAGGTATAACCCTGCTGACCTCATCTTCAAAGGAGACCGGGTCAGAGCCGGGTCTTGTTGATTCACCGCCTATGTCAGCGATATCAACCCCCCCTTTGATAAGGAATTCCTCTATCCTTGTGATAGCACCGTCAATAGAGTTATATCTTCCGCCATCACTGAATGAATCGGGTGTAAGATTCATAATCCCCCCCATCAATAACGGTTTATCCAGTGCAAAGGATTTAACTCGTGATACTAAAATCGCCACCCTCACAAATGCGAAAGGGCGTACGAGATGTACGCCGGCTTTCTATATATTTTAAAGTTAAGAATCAAAGAGCGAAAACAGATCAGACTGTCTCCTTCTCCTCATCTTCGATTGTTACATCGATTGTCGGTTCTTCAGCTTTTTCTTCAGTCGGCTCTTTTTCTGGCTCAGGTTCGATACCCATAAGAGTATCTATCTCTTTACCGTCTATGGTCTCTTTCTCAAGGAGCAGTTTGGCAACCCCCCCATGCAGAAGCTCAAGGTTGTCTTCGAGTATCTGTCTGGCTCTGTTGTATCCATCCATAACGAAGTTTTTCACTTCATCATCGATAGCCACGGCAGTAGTCTCACTATAGTCCTGAGCATGACCTATCTCTTACCCAGAAAGACCTGCTCATCTTTTTTACCATAAGCGAGAGGTCCCATCTTCTTACTCATACCCCCCCAGCTGCAAACCATCTTGCGGGCTATATCAGAAGCTCTCTCAATATCGTTACCTGCACCTGTCGAAAGCCTGTCAAAGATGACCTCTTCCGCAACACGTCCACCCATAAGAACGGCAAGCATGGATTCCATATACTCTTTTGTATACATATGCCTGTCATCTTCTGGGAGCTGCATTGTCACACCGAGAGCCATCCTCTTGGGATTATGCTCACTTTATGTACAGGGTCAGCCTCAGGGATAAGCTTAGCAACTATGGCGTGACCTGCTTCATGATAAGCAGTATTCTCTTTTTCAACATCATTGATAGCCATGCTTCTACGCTCTTTACCCATCATAACCTTGTCTTTGGCTTCTTCAAAGTCTTTCATAGTAACAGTCTCTTGATTCTTTCTAGCCGCAAGGAGAGCCGCCTCATTAACAAGGTTGGCAAGCTCAGCACCTGCATATCCGGGTGTTCCCTTAGCTATAATCTCAAGATCTGTATCAGGATCGGTTTTTACATTTGCGGAATGTACTTTAAGTATCTCAAAACGACCTGCCATATCAGGTCTAGGAACTACAACCTGCCTGTCAAAACGCCCTGGACGAAGCAGAGCCGGGTCGAGAACGTCAGGTCTGTTTGTCGCGGCGATGAGGATAACCCCCCCTTCGTTCGACTCGAAACCATCCATCTCTACAAGCAGCTGGTTAAGTGTCTGCTCACGCTCATCGTGTCCGCCACCGAGACCTGCACCTCTGTGACGACCTACTGCATCAATCTCGTCAACGAAAATTATACATGGAGCACTCTTTTTACCCTGCTCGAAAAGGTCACGCACACGGGATGCTCCGACACCGACAAACATCTCAACGAAATCAGAACCGGATATAGAGAAGAAAGGAACACCGGCCTCACCTGCAACAGCACGTGCGAGGAGTGTTTTACCTGTTCCCGGAGGACCGACCAAAAGAACACCTTTAGGTATCTTTCCGCCGAGTTTCTGGAACTTCTGAGGGTCTTTAAGGAACTCGATAATCTCTTCCAGTTCCTCTTTCGCCTCTTCTATACCTGCAACGTCATTGAAAGTCACGGTATGCTGGTCCTGAGTCAGAAGCTTAGCTTTTGATTTACCAAAGCTGAAAGCCTTTCCGCCTCCGCCCCCCCCTGCATCTGACGCATGAAGAATATCCATACACCGATGAGTAGAAGCATAGGAAGCCATGAGATAAGCACCTGCATATACCACGGATTTCTGTCCGGTGGGAGTGCAGTTATCTGAACCTTATTCTCCCTGAGAGTCTTAACAAGCTCCATATCGTCAGGGTTATAAGTCTCGAATTGTCCGCCTTCAAGAAACATTCCGCTCACTCTGTTCTGTTTAATAGTTACAGACTGAACGTTATTTGCAGCTACCTGATCTAAAAATTCAGAATAGCTGATATTCTGTCTGGCTGCCTGTGTTCCGCTAATCACGTTGAACAGAAACACCATAATAAAGGCTATGATAAGCCACAGTGCCAGATTTTTGTAAAAGCTGTTATTCATTAATCATTCTCCGATAAGTCAATATCATCTGCGAATTCCACAGTGCATATATTTTTTTAAATTTCTATAATATCCGTCATAATCGAGACCATACCCGACAACAAATTCATCCGGTATCTCAAACCCCCCTCATAATCAAGCCTGATGTCCGCTACACGTCTTTCAGGTTTATTCAAAAGAGAGACAATCTTAATTGACGCAGGTTTTCTTACCCTGAGCATCTTCTTAAGATATGAAAGAGTGTTGCCTGTATCAAGGATATCTTCGACTATAAGAACATGTGTATCGTCAAGCGGCCTGTCAAGATCACATAAAACCCTGACCTCTCCACTGGATTTTGTCCCCCCCTGATAGCTGGAAACAGCTAAAAAACCGATCTCAACATTCACGCTTTCCATCTCGCGAACCAGATCAGCCATAAAAATAACAGAGCCTTTGAGGACTCCCACAGCCAAAACACTCTCCCCCCCTTTATAGTCTGCGGAAATCTCTCTTCCGAGTTCTTTGACTCGCTCCCTTATTTTCTCTTCACTGATCATCTCAATTAAAGTATGTTCCTTCAAAATCACTACTCCAAATTTTTCCTGTTAAGAGACAAAGTTATAGTATCATCATCCGAGATATTTTCAACCCATACAATGCATTTATCGTAAAGAATTATCAAGCTCGTGTCTCTTGTGAATAGATCAAGTTTTTTATCTATAAAGATGTCTTTAAGTTTTTTATTATTGAACTTGTCCCCCCCGACCCTTCTGTTTCTGACGGTGAGTTCTTTATCCGTCCAAGAAGAATCCAGTGTAAGTTCCTTTCCTAAATGACTTATTTCAATAACGCCCTTTCCTGACGGTTTGACGATTTCAAATTTTTCTACCAGTCTTTTATGGAACAGCCTGAGGTACTTGGCACTCTTTTCAAATTTATAACCGTCGGGCATATCTATCCTCACCGAAAAATCACTGGCAACCAGATCCTTCATCTCTTCAATATGCCTCTTTTCAACACGAAAAAGTTTAGATGCCATCCGATGCAATATATAATCCTGCTCAACATTGTGCAAGTCATCAAAAACTGCTCTATCAACGCCTGAATGCCTTGACTAAAAACTTTTATTACATCTTTAACTTTTTCAGATAAATAGCTGTCAAATCTAACAACATCATTCATTATATTTATAATATTGTTCTCGTATCCTGACCTGTATTCAGAAAGACTGGAGGTGATATTCTTTCTAACAAAATTTCTAAGGTAACTCTCATCGGAGTTTGTCTCATCCTCCGTAAACTTCACATTATACCTGTGAAGGTACTCATAAATCTCTTCTGCGGATATATCCAACATAGGACGAAATAGTTCATCCTGCTGTTCTGTTATCCCCCCCTTCAAAGAAAAGATAGATGCACCCTGAACCGAGTGAATGAAAAAGGTTTCGACCAAATCATTTTTGTTGTGTGCAGTCAGCAGAAGATCGGCATTAAAATGCTTCATCGCCTGTTTCAGTGCTCTGTAGCGAACAGTCCTTGCTCCATGCTCAAAGCTGACCTTTTTGACGTTGCAATAACGTGGCACATCCGCCCTGTATGATATAAAAGGTATTGATAATTTTTCACAGAAGTCGGAACAAAACTTTTCATCCCAGTATGACGTTTTGCGGAACATATGGTTCACATGACATGCAGCGACACTAAAGCCCCCCCTGATGCCCTCATTCTTCTTAAGGAAATGGAGTAAGGAGATTGAATCCTTTCCGCCTGAAAAAGCAACCAACAAACGCCTGCCAATGAATTCGCTAAGTTTTGCCGAAAGCTTTTTTTTCAAACGATAAAGTCATCTCTTTTTACAAAAATCTCCTCGAATTTCTTCTTCATATCTGAATATCCCTCTTTATCGAGGAGGCCATATGCATAGTTTTTCCCCCCCTCTTCCACGCCCGGCTGGTCGAAAGGATCTATATCACAGGCAAGTCCGATAACAGGGACGATATATTGAAACAGCATAAACAGAGCTCCGACAGTCTGCTCGTCTATGGAGTCGATTGAAATCTTTACCGAAGGTTTACCTGTATTTTTCAGAGCCGCTTCCGTAGCCAGCAGTTCGATATTGCAGAGCTCGCCAAGCTATGCCCCCCCTCCAGATATTCGTAATCCTCGTATTCGGCTATAATCTTCTTATCCTTCTCATGTTTGCTGACTTCTATAAACGTGACTATCTTGTCCTGCGGTCCTTCTTTGAAAAGCTGAACCTGCGAGTGCTGATCTATCACTCCGACAGCTCTTACAGGTGTTGTTCCGAACAGAACCTCATCCCCCCCTTTTATGTTAAACTGCTTGCCGAGTGATTCACCCCCCCAAAGCTGACAGAACCAGTCTGCCATTGAGGATAGTCTGGACGAATAAGGCATTATCACGTTTATGTTTCTGCCGTTATCCATGAAGTACATATATATAGATGCTAAAGTAATTATCTTTTCATACTGGTCTTTAGTAACAGAGCCGGCACCCTCGAGGAGCTTGTCGATATCCATACCCAGCAGAACCGCAGGGAGCAGCCCCCCCACAGGCGAGAGCACACTAAATCTTCCGCCGACATTCTGCGGAACTTCGAATGAGGCATAGCCGCTGTTATTAGTTATCTTTCTGAGAGTTCCGTTTTCAGGATCGGTAACGGTGCATATATGCTTTTTAGGGTCTTTAGCTCCTTCGTCCAGCCATTCATAAATAATATTAAAATTAGCGGCTGTCTCAACCGTGCTTCCTGATTTGGTGATAACTACCACGTAAGTGTCCTCAGGTTCACACTCGTCAAGTATTGCCGATATTTTGCATGGATCTACGTTGTCTGCAACCCACACTCTAGGGAACGCACCACGCCCGGCAAAAGACCTTGCGTTGTATCCGTGCGGAAGCATAGATGTGCAAAGGGTCTCCACACCGAGAGCACTTCCGCCTATGCCTATCAATATAAGATCATTGAACTTGCCGTTTATATCTTTGGCAAATTTCTTCATAGCGGATGTATCCTGCTTAGGAAGATCAGTAAAACCTATCTTACCCTCTTCCACAAGCTTAAGAAGCGTGACAGCCCCCCCACTCTTGATTTCTCTCTGTATTTTGCAAGGGCACTGTCGTCAAGACCGCCTTTTACAAATGCACCCATTGCATAGTTAAAATCAACCTTCATTCTCTGTTGCATCACTAACCTCCAGAAACGATACGGCTTCGTCGAGTGAATTTATTCTCGGCACTTCTTGTAGCACGCCTTTGAAATACTTGCCATAATTTTTAGTATCTATTCTATTATCCAGCACAACCCAAACACCCTTGTCGTCCTCATGACGCAGGAGCCTGCCTAGTGCCTGACGATAGTATATCACAGCTCTTGGTAAAAAATAATCCATAAAAGGCTCTTGACCTCTTCGTCTGACACTCTCCGCCTGTTCTTTAAGTACAAGGTCATCAGGTACTCAAATGGGAGTTTATCAAGGATAACGTATGATATGCCTGTGTGTGCAAAGTCCAA
>JDSG01000054.1_pt1 | contig 52032 bp, 95 predicted proteins | sample 199341 | NCBI WGS metagenome assembly JDSG01 (sample SAMN02584197, study PRJNA231836) | bioreactor metagenome | isolation source: continuous culture bioreactor short generation time transfer1 day 52 after... | place: Germany: Bremen | reverse complement strand
AAAAAAAGCTTTTTAATGAAGCATTTATAGTAGCAGCATCAAACCCAAAAGCACTTGTGTTTTTTACTGCTCTTTTCCCTCAATTTATAAATGAAGGACAAAACAATCTGTTACACTATAGTTTATTAGTGATTATATTAGGAATCATAGCTTTTATCTGTATGATGATATACTCTATGAGTGCAAATATAATAAAAGACTTATTTAATAAAACTTCCCTATCAAAATATTTGGAAAAGTTATCGGAAGCTTATTCATAAGTTTAGGTGCTGGATTAGCTTTAGTTAGAAAATAAAAAGGATTCAAAATGTCAGGTAAAATCGTTAGTCTACTTATTTCAAAAGATATAAATAGCCCTATGCAAAATGTAAATCAAGTAATCTTAGAAGAAGGCAAAGGTATCTTTGGAGATAGATATTATAACCAAGAAGGAACATTTTCAAATAAAGGAAAAGTAGAACCTGATAGAGATGTTACTTTAATAGAAATAGAAAAAATAGAAGAGTTTAATAAAAACTATAATCAAAACATCCAAAAAGAAGATTTTAGAAGAAATATCGTTATATCAAACTGTGATTTAAACTCACTTATAGACAAAGAGTTTCAAATAGGAAACGTAGTTCTAAAAGGTATAAGACTATGCGAACCATGCAAATATCTTGAAGAAAAACTAGAAGCAAAAAGTTTAGTAAAAGGAATGGTTCATAAAGCAGGACTAAGAGCCCAAATTATAAAAGGCGGAAGTATAGATTTAAATTCACAGCTTGAAATTTAAATCCAACAAACCCTATCAGCGTTGATATTTACATAAACTCTATCACCTGGTAGGAATCTTTGGTCGTGCATCGCTTCACGTGTTAGTCTACTATTAAAAGTAACTCCACCTATGTTTAATTCTACTAGAAGAGATTCTTCAAATCGCTGTTGTTGTATTGATGTGATAGTTCCTATAAGTGTTGTTTCATTTATCATATAGTGACAATCTTTTCTACATATATGAATATTATCTGCATCTACAACAATTACAGAATCTTGAGTTTTATCGAAACTACTAGGAATTGTTAGACTTTGACCATCCATAAAGAATTTAACTAAGTTACCATATTCATCTTTTTCCCATGGAGCAAATAGAAGATTTACACTTCCACTCTCTACTAGATTTCCTTGATGTAGTGATACTTTCCTATCGCAGATATGATTTAGCCAATTGTGGTCATGGCTTGAGATAAATATTGTAGTGTTGTATTTTTGCTTAGCTATTAAAATAGCCTCTTTTATAAGTTGCGCAGAGTTTGTATCAACTCCAGTTGTAGGTTCATCTAGAATTAGAACCTTTGGTTTTAGTATAAGTCTAGCTGCAAGGGCTACCCTTTGAGCCTCTCCACCTGAAAGTTGACTCCATTTTCTTGTAGCAAATGAAGTATCAAGTCCTACTAAAGATAAGGCCTCTTCAACTTTTTCTTTTAGATTTTTAGTCTGTTTTCTAATTTTCAGACCATATGCAATATTATCAAATACTGTACGTTTTAGTAGATATGGATTTTGAGGAACCATTACTATGCTTTGTTTAGTCTCTAAATCAACTTTTTTACTATCAACGCCATTAAACTCAATATCACCATCACAAGGTTTTGTAATAAAAGATAATAGAGAAAAAAAAGTGTAGATTTTCCACTACCATTTGGACCAAAAAAACCTACTATTTGATTCTCTTCAAGCGTTAAACTATCTATACTAAGTACTTTTCTTCCATCATAGTATTGTTCAACATTATTAAGTTCATATAAACTCATTGTGTCCATTTCCTTTTTAACATTGATAATGCAATATTTACCATAAGTGCTACTGCAAATAAAACAAGTCCTAAAGCAATACCAGTTACAAACTCACCTTTTCCAGTCTCTAATGCAATTGCAGTTGTTACAGTTCGCGTATGGTATTTAATATTTCCACCAACCATCATGGAGATACCAATCTCTGTGATAATTCTTCCATATGCAGTCATAGCAGCGGTCATAATCCCAAATCTAGCTTCAATTAATGTTGCTACTAAAATTTGATGAGGATGAGCTCCTAGACCTTTTAAAGAGGTATATAACCTCTTATCTACAGCTTCAACTTGGGAAGCAGTTAAAGCGATAATAATTGGAAGACCTAAAACAATTTGTCCTATTATTATCGCTCTTTGAGTAAAAAGTAGATTATATTCACCGAAAAATCCTGCTTGAGATAACATTGTATATGCAATTAGCCCTATAACAACTGTTGGTAAAGCTAAAAGCGTATCAACTATTGTCCTAACTGCTGGTTTTCCAGGGAAATTATAATATCCCAAGAAAAAAACCAAGAGGAAGACCTATCATCAAACTTATTAATAAAGACCAAGAAGATACTGTAACCGTCGTAGTAATTGCAGAGTAAACACTCTCATCACCTGAGATTAGTAAATTTATTGCTTCATTAAAACCATCAGTAAATAAATTCATACTTTATATAATCCTTACTTAGAAGTGTTAGGAATAAACAGTGCCTGACCTAACAGTCTAAAATCAGCTATCGTTTTTTGTGTCTCAGAACTTACAATCCAGTTTGTAAATTTCTTTGCTAACTCTGGTTTTACATTTGAACATTTTTCTTTATTGATTGACACAACTGAGTATTGATTAAACAGAGATTTATCACCCTCAACTACTATTTTTAATCTATTTGATTCACCTTTTTGAGACATATATTTAATCCAAGTACCTCTATCTGTCATCGTATAACCACCTTTTTCAGCAGCCATATTAATAGTTCTTAACATACCTTGTCCAGTTTGTACATACCAAGAAGAAGCCTCTTTTGTGTCAACTTTTGCATTTTTCCATAAAGATAGTTCTTTTTTTTATTTGTACCTGAATTATCTCCTCTTGAGAAAAACTTGGCATTTTTATCTTTGATTGTTTGAAGTGCAGAACTTGGAGTCATACCACTTACAGATGCAGGGTCTTTTTTAGGTCCAAGTACAATAAAATCATTGTACATTACTTGATGTCTATCTTCACCAAATCCTGTTTCAATAAATTTTTTCTCAGAAGCTGGAGCATGTACAAATAAAATATCTACATCACAATTTGAACCCATTTTTAAAGCTTTTCCAGTTCCTGTTGCAACCCATTTTAAACTAACTCCAGTATCTTTTTCAAATTTTGGTGCTAAGTAGTCCAATAAGCCTGTATTATCAGTACTTGTTGTTGTAGCCATCATAAGTGTATCTTTTGCCATAAGTGTTGATGCTAAAGCAAATGATAATCCTAATGTTACTAATATTTTTCTCATTTTATTTTTCCTTTTTTAATTAAATATATTTGTTTGTTCTTCTAAATACGAACAATTAAATTTAATCACCTTAACGCTTTTCCCTACTTCTATTAAAGCTTTCTCTTCGTTTGTGACAACTATACTGTTACTCTCATCAAGTACCGTAATCATTCCTGAACCATATTTATTTTTTCTTGTTACTTTAAATTCTGCTTTATTACAAGATCCAAGTACAACATTTACTCGTCCTGTTTTTGTTTTAAACTCTTCTAAATTTTGCGCAATTGTAATATCATGATAGATTTTACTGCTACCTTGAATTTTATTTAATACAGGAATTGCAAAAAGATGCATATTTACCATAGCAGTCAAAGGATTACCTGGTAAACACATTACAAAAGTTTGTCCCTTGCACTTACTCATAGTTCCCATCATAATAGGACGCCCAGGTTTTACATTTACTCCATGAAAAGCAATTTCTAGTCCATTTTCAATAAATGCTTGACCTACAAAATCGGCATCACCCATAGAGATACCACCAGTTGTGATAATCACATCATAGTTTTTTAAACTACTTACAAATTCAACCGATTTTTCTAAACTATCTGGAACTACTCCCATATAAGTTGCATCAAAACCTTTTTCAATAAGAAGTGTAATTAATGCATATGAATTACAGTTATAAATCTCATCTTCGCTAGCTTCTTCCCAAGGCTCTTTAAGTTCATTTCCAGTTGATACAACAGCTATTGATAACTTCTTGTATACCTTAACCATAGTAAGTCCTTGAGAAGCTAGAACTGCTACAGTTGAAGAGTTAATTGTTGAACCTTTTTTAAAGAGTATATTTCCAACAGCTTGTTCTTCACCTTTAACTCTTAAACAAGCACCTTTTTTAATATCATCTTTTAAAGTTATTTCATCATTTTCATATAAAACAATATCCTCAATAGGAACAATAGTATCTACATCACTAGGAACCTTTGCTCCTGTCATGATTTTATAACACTCATCTTGCTCTAAATTTGGTTCATGTGACTCACCTGCAAAGATTGTCTTTTTTTTACTTTTAAAGTTTTTCCTGAATCACTTGCTTTAATTGCAAAACCATCCATAGCAGAGTTATTAAAAGAAGGAAGATTTTTTTTACACATAAAATATCTTCTGAAATAACTCTTCCTAAACTCTTCTCTATATTTACAATCTCTATTAAAGAAGTAACTTGTGCAACTGCTAATGACTTTTGAACTGCTTTGTCAAAATCTAAAAATGTCTTAACCATTTAAAGCCTTTATTTGTCTATATTTTTTTTGATATTGTTTTTGAGATATAATTGATATCTTCACTGCTTAATTCCTGTGAGAAACTTAGACTTAAAGCCCATCTAGACTCTATCTCTTCATATCCCATCTCTTGCAATATTCTTGAAGGTTTTGATAATCCTAATGAACACCCTTCTCCATTTGTTACAAAGATATCACTTAAAGATAGTGTTCTTATTATCTCTCTAGCTTTTATATTTTTTTAAACCAAAATGAAAGGTATAAGGTAGAGTCTCATCTGAATTTACAAAAAAAAGTAAATATCATCTTTTAACTCTTTTTCTAAACACTCTTTAAACTCATTATTATAATCACTTATAAATTTAAAGTTTTCAATAGCTTTACTAATCTCATATATTGCTACAGTATCTATTGAGCCAATATATTGTTCTTCAAACTCATTATTATGAAAAACTAAAGAAGAGAAAGAAAAACCAGTTAATTTAAAAGCTTCTAACAGTGCTATATCACAATTTTTTTTGATTCTAAAGTTGAACTAATATTTGAGATTACTTTTGCATTTGATAGTTTTTTTTACCTTTTCTAAATCAGTTTTCACATAAGTATCCATCACATATGAAGAGATAAAAATATAATCACACTCTTTTATATCTTCATAATTTACATGACCATTTTTTTTGTAACGATATAAACTCTATATCAAAGCCCAAGTTTTTATATTCAAGTGCTGCATCAACTATTGCTTGGCTTTCACCTAAACTAACTTGTAACTTTCCATCAAGATTTAACATCATTGATAAAAAAAACCATCTTTTGTAAAAGAAAAAGTATTTAAAGATGAAAAAGAGAACTTCGCTTTTAAACTTTTTATAAAATCTTCAACTTTCTCATTGCTTTTTAAAGGTTCCAAAGCAATATCTTTTGATAGAGTTATATTTTGAACAACTGGATTTTGTAAAAAGTTTAATTTATACATCTTTACTCTCTTTCGTACAATGAATTATCTCTTTATTTGCTAAGAATAATTCATTAAATCTATTTTCTGAAAACTCTCTAACCTCACGTCTAAACGTTTTAAAGTTCTCTACTAATTCTTTTGCTTTTGGAGTTAGAGTTGTTCCACCTGAGTTTCTACCTTTATTTACAATTACAAGTTCATCATCTATGTACTCTTGTAATATCTTGATATGACTCCAAGCTTTTTTATAGTTCATCCCTGCTTTTTTTTGATGCTTCAGAAATAGAACCTGTTTCATCAATAAGTTCTAATATTTGAGTTTTTCCACCACCAAAAACTAGATTTTGTTGGCTATCTTCAATCCATATTTTAATTTTTGATTTCACAATGTTCCTTTCTTTATATATTTAAGCTATAACTCTTCCTGAATGAGTATAGATATTCATCTTTCTTCCTCTTGCAAAACCAATAAGTGTAATACCATGAGTATGTGCCGTTTTCACTCCAAGATGAGTAGGAGCAGTTCTTGATACAACAATTGGTATTTTATGCATAACAGCTTTTACAACCATTTCAGAACTTAATCTTCCACTTACAAAAAGAACTGATTTAGTAGTATCTAAACCATCTAGCTTACAAAGTCCCACAACTTTATCAATTGCATTGTGTCTACCAATATCCTCAGCAGTTACAGTTGTCCCATCCTCTAAGTAAAGCATCGCTTTATGAACACAGCCTGTCAGCAAATATAGTTCACTATCTTCATAAAACTGTTTTATTTCACTTAAAATTGTTTCAGGTTTAACTTTCATTGAAACTTGATTAAAAGGGACTTCTACACTGCCTGCGATATTTCCAGTTACTCCCCCCCCACCACAACCAGATGTAAGAGTTTTTTTCTTTGTATAAGTTTTGAAGCATATTTTCATCAACATCAGCTGTTATGCGTACTTCTAAACCATCTTCTTTTATATCAATACTTTTGATATCTTTAACATCTGATATTACATTCTCACTCATCAAGAAGCCAACAGCATGGGCTTCTTGATTTTTAGGAATACACATCATAGATATAGTTTTCTCTCCATTTAAATAGATATTTATTCGTGACTCATCAATAACTACATCTTCTTTTTCTATAAGTTCTCCAGCAGAGTACTTGTCTATAATAATTTGTTTTAGATATTTTGAATTATCCATCTTCTACCTTCTTAATATGCAAATCCAGCATATTTATAAACTTTTAACTATGCAAAGTTTGCATATTTAAATATAAAAAAAATAGAAATTACCCCCCCCATGATTGGGGGGGATAAAATCTATTATACTCCATCAAGAACTTCTGGATGAAACTCTTCTAAGTACTCTTTTGGATATTTCCCAGTAATTAACCCTGGTAAATAACCTCTAATTGCTACTACATAAGAGTAGATTGTCTCACCTACAAAGAATGTAATAACAGCACTTCCCATGAAGTGACCAAATAGAATCAATCTTCTATATTGAATAATCTCAGCATGTGGTAAAATGTCCATACTTAAGAACCAAAGCCAAAAACCACTAAAACATAAAATAAAACCAAATGCCACAAAAGCTAAATAGTTAATTCTTTGTCCATGTGTATATAAACCTTTTAAAAAAAACTTACCCCCCCATTTTGAGCTAAGTCTTTTAAAGTGTTTATGGTCTTTAAATGCAATTATAGTTATTAATAACCATAATGGAATCCAAAATAGTCCAACGATTTCATGAGTATCTCTCATAAAAAAAAGCCTAAAGCACCACCACCAGTTATATTTCCGAATGTAATTGAAAAACCAGTAAGGAAAAGATACATCATCACTAAAATATTTCCTAATACAGCAATTCTTTGAAATAGTGAATGAACTTCAACCATTTCACAAGTTTTTCTGCATTTAGGACCTTTTCTTCCACCTTGAAGTACAAGCATCACTGCAAAGATACAAAACTCTGCAAGAAATACATAAGGTAACAGATGCTGTCTCTCTTCAAATGCTCTAATTACTTCAGGAGCAATTGCTTCATATTGTGGTCCAAAAATAGACGCATAACCTTGCTCAAGTCTAGTTAACTCAGAGTAAGGAATTATTTGCCCACTAAAATCCAATGTAAACATTTTTAAAACATATTGCCAAACATACGCAAGATCAGCAATTGTTGCTAACCAAAAGTACCAATACGTAAGTAGCGCAAATAGCGCTCCTACAATTATATATGGCATATATTCGTTAAAAAAAACCTTTTTTTTGTGCTTTATTTTCCATACGCTTTGTCCCATCCATAAGGTGCAGATTGTACCCCCCCATGTCCAGCTGACATTACCCTTTGTCTATAGATATTTGAAACTTCTTCAGCGTCACCTACAAGTAATGCTTTTGTTGAACACATAGCTGCACATACAGGTACTTTACCTTCTGAAATTCTATTTTGACCATATAGTTCTCTTTCTTGTGCAGAGTTTGTCTCTTCTGGCCACCAGCACACATTGTACATTTATCCATAACACCTTTAGTACCAAATGCCCCCCCATCTTTAGGGAATTGTGGTGCACCAAATGGACAAGCATATAAACAATATGCACAACCTATACATTTATTCTTATCGTGTAATACGATTCCATCTTCTCTGATGTAGAAACAATCAACAGGACAAACTTGTTCACAAGGAGCATCTGTACAGTGCATGCAAGCTACTGATAAAGAGAACTCCATCCCTTGTTTACCTTCGTTTATTGTTACTACTTTTCTTCTGTTTACGCCAACAGGTAATTCATGCGCTTCCGCACAAGCAACAGTACAACCATCACAATGAATACATCTATTTTCGTCACAGTAGAATTTCATTCTTGAGAAATTTAAATTATTATTACTCATAACCTATCTCCTATGCTCTCTCGATTTGACATAATCCACCTTAGTCTCAGGGATTTGAGTAATAATGTCATAACCGTAGTTTGTAACTGTATTTGCACTCTCACCTACTGCATAAGGAGCTGTACCATCTGGGTATTTATGAGATAAGTCTTCACCTTCCATTACACCAGCAAAGTGAATTGGAATAAATATTCTATCCGGTGAAACAGAATGAGAATATTTAGCTTTAACTTTAATCTTAGTTCCTTGAGGTGAATGAATCCACATCATTGAACCATCTCTAATACCATACCTACCTGCTAAATCTGGATTAATATCACAGTACATTTCAGGTGTTAATGCTGTAAGATATTTAGATGCTCTATTTTCCATACCAGCACCATTCATATTTACAAGTCTTCCTGTAACTAAGTTAATAGGGAAGTCTTTTGACCAATCTTGTTTTTCTTGCTCTGATACATATCTTGTATCAACTCTATAATGATTTGGCTTATCAGCAAAACTTGGATACTTTTTAGTTAAATCCTGTCTTGGTGAGTGAAGCGGTTCTCTATGTAATGGAATAGCATCTGGGAATGTCCAAACTTTAGCTCTCGCCTTAGCATTTCCATAAGGAGCCATACCTTGTTCCATACATTTTTCAGCAATAATATTTGATGTATCAACTTTCCAGTTTTTACCAATTCTTTTTTTCTCGTCGGCAGTTAACTTGATTCCAAGAACTTCTTCAATATTATCTTTTGTAATTTCTGGATAACCATCTTTATTTGCAGAACCTTTAGGAGCTGAACCACGTCCAGCAAGTAAATCTTGACCATCATGCTCTAGACCAAATCTATTTCTAAATCCCATACCACCATCTTTTACAGTTCTGTTGATGTTATATAGAATTGGTGAACCAGCATGTTTTTCAGTCCAACAAGGCCATGGTAAACCATAATATTCACCAGTCATTTCACCATATCCTCGACCACTTACTTGGTCAAACATATGCCAGTTTTCTTGATGTTTTTTTTAAGTCTTTGCGCAGTCCAACCTGTTAATCCAATAGTCTTAATAATTCTTGCAATTTCATTAGTAGCATCTTCAGGCCATTTGAAATCTTTTTTATTATCTGCTATTTTCATACCAGCAGTAAACTCATCATAAAAACCTAATTTTTTAGCAAACGCAAACATAATGTCTTGGTCTGTTTTAGATTCATACATTGGTTTAATAATTTCATCTCTCCATTGAGCAGATCTGTTAGTTGCAGTAACACTTCCTGAAGTTTCAAATTGAGTAGCCGCAGGCAAAATATAAACATCATCTTGTTTATCAGTAATAATTGCACCCTCATTTACAAATGGGTCACAGAAAACTGCTAATTCAAGATTATCTAAAGCTTCTTTTACTTTTTTTGTTTGTGCAGTAGAAGTAATACCATTACCCATTACGAATAATGCTTTAAGGTTAGTCCCATTGTTATGGATTTTATCTTCACCTTTATTTCCACCAAGAACTCCAGCCCACCAACGTGCTAGCGTAAATCCTTTTTTGTTCATCCAATCTTTACCTTTGAATCTACCTTTAAGCCATTCGTAATCTACTCCCCCCCAAGATTTTGCGAAATATTTCCACGAACCATCACTTAAACCATAATATCCTGGTAATGTATGTGATAAACAGCACATATCAGTAGCACCTTGTACATTATCATGACCTCTAAGAATATTACATCCTCCACCTTCAATACCCATGTTTCCAAGAGCTAGTTGTAAGATTGGTGCCATTCTAGTATTAGATGAACCATTTGTATGTTGAGTAAGTCCCATTGCCCAAATTAAAGTACCTGGAGTTGATTGTGCATATGCTTTTGTAATCTGAATGATTAAATCAGCAGGAACACCTGTAACATCTGCTACTCTTTCAATCGGCCAATTTTTAGCCTCTTTCATAACATCTTCCATTCCATAAACTCTATCTTTGATAAAGCTTTTGTCATGCCAGTTGTTTTTGAAAATAATATTTAACATTCCATACATAAATGGAATATCTGTACCTGGTCTAACTTGCGCATATAAATCTGCTTTTGCAGCAGTTTTAGTAAATCTAGGATCTACTACGATAATTTTTGCGTTGTTTCTCTCTTTTGCTTTTAAGAAATGTGCGAATCCAACTGGGTGATTAACCGCAGGATTTGCTCCGAATATAATGATTGCTTTTGAATTCTGGATATCTCCCAGAGAATTTGTCATAGCACCATAACCCCCCCATGTATTTGCCACCCCCCCGGCAACTGTTGAGCTATGTCAAATTCTAGCTTGATGATCTATATTATTCGTTCCAAACATCGCAGCAAATTTTCTAAAGTAGTACGATTGTTCTGTACCAAATTTTGCTGAGCCTAAAAACATTGTTGAATCTGGTCCTGCAGTTTGTCTTAAATTTTCTAATTTTGAACCAATACCTTCGATTGCTTCATCCCAAGAAATTCTATGCCACTTACCAGCTTTCTTAACCATTGGATGTTTAAGTCTAACTTCAGATCTAACCATATCGATCATATCTGCACCTTTACAACAGTGACCACCAAGAGATACTGGATGATCTGTCGCAACTTCTTGTCTTACCCAAACACCATTTTGAACTTCTGCTATTACACCACAACCAACTGAACATGCTGTACAGATTGATTTAACTAGTTTAGAACCTGGAAAAGGATTTTTAACCTCTTCTTCTGTCGCTTCCCTAGTTACTTTAGTGCTAGCAAAAGATGATGTAACACCAAATGCAGTTGCTACTGCAGCCATTTTCATAAATGACCGTCGTCCAACTTTTGCATTTAGAGTTTCATATGTATTTGCTGACATACTCTTGCTCCTTCTTATAACGCGTTTTTGTAATATTCTGCCCACGTTTCATTTTTCTTGTAAGTAATCTCTTTTTTTTATTAGAGCTACCAACAACTACACCATTTGATAATGAATCAACATTATCAACACTTGTTCCAGCCATTACAGCAGTAGCTGACCCAGCTACAGCAGCTCCCGCTGCAACAATTGCTGTTTTCTTGGCAAAATCTCTTCTGCTTTTTTGCATGACTGTCCTCCTTATAGAAATTAAGTCCCAATGAGTCACATGGAGACTTTATAGAGTAGACTTGTATTATCTACTCTGTAAAGTCTCTACAATAACCTTTAGACTTCTGATTCTACGTCGTAAGCAATACTCTCAGGATCTGCATCTTCAATTTTAGGTCCTTTTGCTTTCATTGCTTTATTTCTAGCACGTCTAGCTGCTTCTTCATCAGATATAACATCACAAGAGGGAACTTCTCTTTGAATTTCTTGTTTTGGTTCTGGTTTTGAAACTTCAAGATATAATCTTTCAAACTCTACAAAAGCTTTTAAAATAATAATTACATCTTTGAAGATATCTGCTGATTCATGTTCGTAAAGCTCTTTTGCAAAATCTTCTATAAACTCATTTAATACTTCAGAGAAAATACAGTGTTGCGTATTCTTATATTGCTCTTCACCATTTACAATTAGTTCATTAAGTTCAGCCATTAAAGTTAAGATAAACCCTATTGAGTCTTCATATTCCATATATTCAGATTCATTTCTTCTAATTTTTGTTTTTGCTAAAAATTGAAGCATTTCAACTCTTTTTTTTACCTGATTCAACACCTTCATCATAAAAAGATGCTGTTGTTCTAATATTTTTAGTTTGAGGATTATGGAAGATATCGTCATACTCTTGAACTAGTGTAATATTTGAAGAAGAATCAAGCTTGCTTAAAATTCTTGAAATAGCCTCTTTTGTAGTATTATCTAAAGGGTTTTCTTCTAATAGTTTTAATGTATTTATTAACTCTAAATATGGTGTTATATCTTTTGAGTAAACAAAAAACTTAGAGAAAAGGTTATAGTAAATTGATCTTGCTTTCATTAATGATTGTTCTTGCATTTTATGCTCCTACTGTGGGGGGGTTGTTATAATTTGATTTATCTGCCATATAAGATTGCATCATAATTTTTGGTTTACAATCTTCACAACAATAAAGTGTTCTCTCTTTTATTGGATCTGCTTTAAATAGTGGTGCCATAAGTCCTGCAATTTTCTCAACAGATTTTTTTAGTTGCAAACTCTTTTCCACACTCTACACAAGCAAATAGTTCATCTTGTGCTAAAACTTCGTCTTGGAACCATGCTGGAGTTAAATGAATAACATCTCGTTCAATTGTTAAACAATCTTTTTCAGGACATGAAGGTTCACAATATCCACATGATGTACATAAAGATGGATTCAGTCTTAAAGTATTATCATCAGTATGAGCTGTTAGTGCTCCAACATTACAAGCTCCTACACATGATAAACATAAAGTACAGTTTGTTTCATTTACATTTACCTTTGCATAATGTACATGTTCACCAGTAGTAACTGTTCCTAAGTTGTCATTTCCTACTAAATATGAAAGTCTTATTGCAAATACTTCTCTTTTTCTTGCATCACCATGATTTGTAGAGTATTTAGAACCTTCGATAAAACAGGCTTTATCTAAAGCTTCAACTAATTCTTCTTCAGTCATTGCTAATAAAATTGCATCTTTTTGAAATTTTGCTTGATAGATTTGATTAAGTATAGAAATTGTATCTCTTGTACCTTTTGATAAAAAGTCTGTATAGAAAATAACTTGAGAACCTGATTCTTGAAGTAGTGTTAATAAAGTTCCTTCATGTAAAAATTTTTCACCTTCTATTGCTAAAGGAAGAACATCTTCTTTTAATTCTATATTCATAGATGAAATATTCATTTTTTTCTGGAATTACTAAAGGGATTTGGTCTTTATAAAATTTACTCATTTCAAATAGTGATTCTCTATTTGATGGTGCATAATCTATAGCTCCACTTGGACAAACAGAAACACATCCACCGCAACCATGACAATCTATTTGAGAAAACTCTAAATGCTTCTGTTCATCTTGTTTTACAATTGCAACTGTTGGACAAACTTCCGCACATTTACCGCAAATTTCTTCTCTTCTTTCATGGTATTGACAAATTGTTTTATCATATGTAGTAAACTTTTTATACTCATAATTTGATATATTTAATCTAATTTGTGCAAGTACTTCATCAATAGAAGTTTTTAAAGGGTCAAAACAACCACTTTGTTTCATACCTAACTCTTTTTCATCAAACCAAATTATTTGATCTACTTTTAACTCTACATCTTTACCTTCATCATCTACAATTACAGAAAGATTTCCAATATGTCCATTTACATCTTTTATAATTGATTCAGAATTTGAAATAGATCAAATTCATCAAGAACCATAGATTTTAAAATCTCTTTTTCTGTTCATTATCACAGATAAGTAAAACCTTATTTGATACTTCTTGTTTGTAAACTATATCTTGTGCTAAATCAAACCTAATTGCATTTACTTCATATAGTTTTTCTACATTTTTTTATTTTTGATGCAAGAGAATCTTTTGAATTGTTAATATAAAAATCGATTTCATCTGCAGTAATTTCTGACCTAATACTTTTTGTGTTTGAAACAATATAGTCATATTGTGGATTATCTATTAACTTATCTGTAACAACTATACTTTCTGGTAGAGGAAAATCAATCCCATTTGGGCTGTAGTATATGAATTCTTGCATTTGCTATACCTTTTGGTAAAAAATATTTTACCTTATTCTATATGCATTAAACTTTATTGAAACTTAAATAGTTAATTTTGTTTTACCTTTTTATTTTAAAGTGTTACATTTTGGTAAAAAAATTATTGACTTCTATGATATAATTTATATTTAAAAGGAGAACTTTGCTTAAATATTTATCTATTTTATTATTAGTATTTATACTTGTCTTTTTTTAAATTAAAAGATGAAGTATATAGTTACAAAAATATCATACTAGGAACTTCCATTCCTAAAACAGGAATCATGAAAGCATGGGGGGGTAGCAGTGTTTATGCAGGTGCAAATGCATACTTTTATTATGTAAATGAATCAAAACTATTACCAAAGAATAAAAAAATTGAACTTGTTGCTTTAGATGATAAATACGAACCAGACCTCACACGTGATAATATAAATAAGTTAATAAATAAGAAAAACCTTTTTGCCCTTTTTGGTTTTGTAGGAACACCTACAGTAAAAAATATATTACCAATTATAGAAAATAGTGATATTCCATTTATCGCTCCTTTTACAGGTGCATCTTTTTTTAAGAAATAGACAGAATGAAAACTTCGTAAACTTTAGAAGTTCATATGATGAAGAGATTGATAAAACTGTAGGATATCTTCATGATATAAAAGGCATAACAAAAATTGCAGTATTTTATCAAAATGACAACTATGGAGAAGAAGGATATATAGCTTTAATAAATGCTTTAGAGAAAAGAGGTTTAAAACTTCATGGTGAAGGTATGTATAAAAGAAATACCTTATCAATAAGACATGCCTTTTCAGAAATTAAAGATAATAAACCAGAAGCTATTATTATGGTGGGTGCCTATAAATCTAATGCTCTATTTATCAAAAAAGCAAAAGAGGATGAAAATTTAAAAAAAATGCTATTTTTTGCAACATCTCTTTTTCTGATGCAAATGAAATGATAAAAGAGTTAAATTTTAAAACAGATAATTTACTTTTTTCTCAAGTAGTCCCAAGTTACAATGACTATAAGATTGATGTAATTAAAGAGTATAAATATCTTATGAAAAAAATACTTTCCAGAAGAGCCATTAGGGTTTATATCTTTAGAATCATTTCTAGCTGCAAAATCTATTGTAAGTGCTATTAAAAATATAGAAGGAAATATTACTCATAAAAAAATTTTTAGAAAAGATAAAAACACTTCCTAAAGATAGTTTAAAAGGTGTAGAGATTAAGTATAAGAATACACAACTTTTAAATAATACTTATCTTTTTCAATATCAAAATTCAAAGTTTCAAGAGATAGTTTATGAAAAAGAATAGTAAATTTTTAGAAAAAAAATCAAAAAAAACTTTTTTCATACTTAGATAACTTACCTTTTTCATATAAAACTTCTTTTTTTTGATTTTTATTATTACAGGAGGAATGATTTCAATAATTGTTCTTTCACAAATATCAATTTATACACTAAAAAATGATTTTGATATTTTATTTGAAAAGAGAACAAAGCCTATAATCAAACTTGAAAGTATAAAAGATACATATAAAATCAATATTTATGATACCTTTTATGACATTCAAGAAAGAAATATTACTATTGAACAGTCAAAAGATATTATCTCACTAGGTCAACAACTTATAAATAAAAACTGGGAAAACTACAAGAAAAACTCTCTTGAAACTAAATATGAGAAATCATTTGTAACAAAAATTATAAATGATTTTTTTGGATTATCTTATGATCCAAATAATAGTGTTCTACAAAAAAATATTATTGCAAATATTAATAAAAAAAATTGAAGAACTTCATCGAGCCGTAAATAAAATAGTGAATCTTTTAGAAAGAAAAAGATTTACAGAAGCTTTTGTGCTTATTGATAAAATCTATTTTGAAATTAACTCTATAAACATCTATATTACAAACCTTTCTAACTATGATTTAAATATGGCTATTACAGAAAAAAAGAGAGACCCAAAAAGTTTTTAGTACATTAACTACTATTTTAAACTTTTTCAATAATATTTGTTTTTTTATCATCAATTATTCTTTCTCTTTTAGTTATAAATAACTTTAGAAAACTTCATTTTGGTTTAGAAGATGCAGTTGATGAAAAGACAAAAGAGCTACAAGAGCTAAATGATTACCTAGAGTTTAAAATCAAAAAAAAGAGGTTGCAAACTCTAGGAAAAAAAAGATTTAATCATGTTCCAACAAGCTAAATTAGCATCTCTAGGAGAGATGTTAGGGAATATTGCTCATCAATGGAGACAACCTTTAGGCTCTTTAATGATGATAATTCAATCATTTCAAACTAAAATGGAGCTAGGAAAACTATCTTCAGAGTTTGTTGAAAAAAAAGACTGATGATGCAGTTTTATTAGCTCAAAACATGTCAAATACACTTGATGATTTTCAAAACTTTTTTAGTCCAAATAAAGATAAAACTCTATTTAATATAAAAGATTGTGTTGAACACTCTATTGAACTTTCTAAATATATTCTTGAAAAAGAGAGTATTAAATTAAATATGATAGTAACAAATGATTTAAAAATATATGGCTTTTATAATGAACTATCACATGTAATTTTAAATATGATTGCAAACTCAAAAGATGCTTTACTATCAAATCAAAATCAAAAAGTTATAAAAATAGTAATCAAAGAGTATAAAGGGAATGCACGTATAAATATTTATGATAATGGAGGAGGAATTGATAAAGAGATTCTTCCACAAGTTTTTGAACCATACTATACAACAAAATATAAAAGTGCAGGAACGGGTGTAGGATTGTACATGTCAAAGCAAATAATTGAAAAACATATGCATGGAAATATAAAATGTAAGAATGTTTACAATAAAATAGATGGTGATGATTTACAGTTTGGAGCTCTTTTTATAATTGATATTCCACTAAATGAAGATACTGAAGGTGAAAAATGACTGAAAGAAATTTAAATATTCTTAATAATTTTAATGTTCTATATTTAGAAGATGATAAATCACTTCTAACTCATACAAAAGATATTTTAGATGATTTTGTTGCAAAAGTATATGCAGTAAATACTTCAAAAGAAGCACTTGAAGTTTTAGAAAAAGAGAAGATTGATGTGATTATCTCTGATATTTTACTTGAAAATGAAAATGGAATTGATTTTTTACGAAATATGAAAGAACAAAAAGGTATAAACATACCAACAATACTAACAACAGCACATACAGATACAAAATATCTACTTGATGCTATTAAGTTAAAAGTTGAAAACTATATAGTTAAACCTATAAATATAAAAGAGCTTTTAAATACTTTACATGATATTTTATTTCCAATTATTCAAACTCAAGAGATACAAAAGCATTCTAATGTAATTAAAACAATCTCTGCTATTACAGATAGTAAACAAGTAGAAGTAGTAAAATATATAATTGGTAACTTAGATAAAGAAAATCACCTAATAGCTTCATATGGGGGGGATATTATGGATAAAATCTCTATATCTAAACCTACATTGATAAAACTTTTTAAAGAGTTAGCTGAAAAGAAAATCCTAATAAAAGTTGCACACAAAACTTATAAATTTGATGAAGAAGCCTTAGAAAAGATATAACAATTACATCTTTTCTGGACTTTGTTTATTTAAATCTATTTCATATTTTTTTATAACATTATCTAAAATATCACTTGATATTTTCCCTTTTTTTTAACCAATATTGATATCGTTGTAAAAACTATAAAAGAAGCATCTACTTCAAAAAAGCTTCTTAGGTTTTCTCTACTATCAGAACGACCATAACCATCTGTTCCTAAAGACTGAAAAGTTCCTTTTACATATGAAGAAACTTGTTGGGAATAAGATTTCATATAATCAGTTGTAGAGATGATAATATTATCCTCATTACTTCCTAAAACCTTATCTATATAACTAATAGAAGCTTCTTTTTGTGGATTTAATATAGCTTGTCTATTTAACTCTTTTCCTTCACGGGCAAGTTCATTATATGATGTTACAGAATAAACTTCTGATGAAATATCATATTCATCAGCCAAGATTTTTGCAGCTATTCTAACTTGTTGTAAAATTGAACCTGAACCTAATAGTTTAATATCAAAACTATCCCTTGCTTCATGTGATTCTAATTTATATATTCCTTTTAAAATACCCTCTTCTACGTCTTTTGGAATAGAAGGATGAATATAGTTTTCATTTAAAGTAGTTATATAATAGAAGATATTCTCTTGATATTCTCCATACATTCTCTCAATCCCATTTTGGATAATTACAGCTAATTCATATCCATAAGTTGGGTCATAAGTTATACAATTAGGTATTGTATTTGCAATTATATGAGAGTGTCCATCTTGATGTTGTAATCCTTCACCATTTAATGTTGTTCGTCCTGAAGTACCACCTATTAAAAAAACCTCTAGCGTTTGCATCACCTGCAGCCCAACACATATCTGCTGTTCTTTGGAAACCAAACATTGAATAATATATATAAAAAGGGATCATAGGACAATCATTTACAGAGTATGAAGTTCCAGCTGCTATAAAAGAACCCATTGCTCCAAGTTCATTTATCCCCCCCTCTTGTAAAACTTGTCCTTTTTTATCTTCTTTATAATAGGCAACTTGATCCCTATCTTGAGGGATATACTTTTGACCTACAAGTGAATAAATTCCTATTTGTCTAAACATACCTTCCATCCCAAAAGTTCTAGCTTCATCAGGAACTATTGGAACAATTCTTTTTCCTATATTTTTATCTTTTATTAAAACATTTAGTATTCTAAGATACATCATCGTTGTAGAGACTTCTCTACCATCACTACCTTTTAAAATAGATTCAAAAGCTTCTAATTTTGGTATTTTTAAAGCTTTTGAAAAATTTTCTCTTCTTTGAGGAACAAAACCACCTAAAGATTCTCTTTGTTTTTTTTATATATTGTATCTCTTCAGAGTCTTCTTTTGGTCTATAAAATGGATAATTTTCTAATTCATCATCATTTAGAGGGATGTTAAATCTATCTCTAAATTGTCTTAATGAATCCATATCTACTTTTTTTTACATTATGAGCAATATTCTTACCCTCTCCAGCTGCACCTAAACCATAACCTTTAACAGTTTTTGCCAAAATAACAGCTGGTCGGCCTTTTACTTCGGAAGCTTTCTTATATGCTGCATAAACTTTTATAGAGTCGTGCCCTCCTCTATTTAGTCTCCAAATATCAGTATCACTCATATTTTCAACCATTTTTCTAGTCTCTTCATGTATATTAAAAAAAATTCTCTCTAGTATAAGTTCCACCTTTTTGACTAAAATTTTGATACTCACCATCAACTGTTTGCTCCATAAGCTCTAAAAGTTTTCCACTTTTATCAGTTGCAAGTAATGGATCCCATCTTCTACCCCCCCAGATAACTTTTGTAACATCCCAACCAGCGCCTCTAAATTGACCTTCAAGTTCTTGGATAATCTTTCCATTTCCTCGTACAGGTCCATCTAGTCTCTGTAAATTACAATTTATAATAAAAATTAAATTATCAAGTCTCTCTCTTGCAGCCATTCCAATAGCTCCTAAAGCTTCTGGCTCATCAGTTTCACCATCACCTAAAAAAACAATAGACTTTTTGTTCACTACAATCTTTTATACCTCTATTTGTCAAATATTTTAAAAATCTTGCTTGATAAATAGCTTGTATAGGACCTAGCCCCCCCATTGAAACAGTTGGAAACTGCCAGTAAGTTGGCATTAGTTTTGGATGTGGATATGAAGATAAACCATCAGAAAAAGCCTCTTGCCTAAAGTTGTTCATTTGCTCTTCAGATATTCTTCCTTCAACAAAAGAACGTGCATAAATACCAGGAGAAATATGTCCTTGGAAAAATACCAAGTCTCCACCAGATTTATGATTCATTCCTTTGAAAAAAATGATTAAAACCTACATCATACAAAGTAGCACTAGATTGAAAAGATGCAATATGACCACCAAGTTGTAAATTTTTTTTGCAGAAGCTCTTTGAATAAGCATCGCTGCATTCCATCTAATAATCGAACGGATTTTTCTTTCAATATCCCTACTCCCAGGCATCTTTGGTTCTTGGTTTACAGGTATTGTATTTAAATATGCAGTATTTGCACTATGAGGAATAGAAGAGCCATTTCTTCTTGCTTTATCAATAAGTTTTTCTACTAAAAAATGAGCTCTTTGACTACCATGTTCTTTTAAAACATTATCTAATGCTTCTAGCCATTCTTGAGTCTCAAGTGGATCAATATCTTCTAAATTATTCATATTTAATCCTTATAATTATTGGTTAAATATTATAAGACAATATTACATAATTTTTTTCATAATAAGATTTAACTAGAAGCACTAATATTAAGCTTTAAGCTAAAAGTTTATTTCAAATCACATCCACAAGAGCTAATAGATTTCTCTATTTTTAGGTAGTTTCTAGACTTTCTAGAGATAATATCAATCAAAATATTTAAAAGTGCTGTTACTACTAATAAAATCATCATTTTATCAAGTCTAAAGTCAGCTATTGCAGAATCTATATAAAAACCTAAAGTAGCAACTCCTAAGATTCCTAAGATTGCTGATTCTCTCATAATTATTTCCCATCTGTAGAATAAAAAAGCTAGAAACTGAGAGTATATTCTAGGCAATATTTCAAAAAGATATAGTTCATTTCTTTTTTTAGTTACGTTAGGACGTAAATCTATTTCATTTACTTGTTGGCCTATTAGAAAGCTTATTATAGCCCCCCCATTATGAAGCATAAGAGCAAGTGCTGCTGGAAGCATCGATGGTCCAAACATTTGTAAAAATAGATATGCTAATATATATTCAGGTGTAGAACGAAGTACTACTAAAAAGATATGTGAAAGTACTCTTGCAAATCTATTTTTTATAAACCTTTTTGAAATAAATGGAAAAGCTATTAAAGCTAAAATAGCAGTTAATACCAATGAAATTTGAGTTAATAAAATAGTATTAAAAACACCTACAATAATCTCATCAAAAATAGATTCGAAAACCATTGTAAGGTCTCATCAAAACTCTTTCCAATTCTTATTGGACTAGGTACAATATCACTAGTAATAAATCTAATAAAGTTATCAAAACTAATTGTTTTAAAATCATCTAAATAAAAAAAATGAAGCTATTACAACAAAACTAACACTATACTTTGTAAGCCAAAATCTAATTGTTGCTATTACTATATAAAAAAAGTATTAAAAGCAACCATACATCTTCATACACACCTTGATTAAAAGCAGAAGATAGATAATAACCTAAAGTAGTAATTCCAACAAATCCTAAAATAGCAGTAGAACGTAAAGCACACTCAAATCTATAGAGTGTATAAGCAATAAGATGTGGCAGGGCATCAGGTATTTTCGTATAGATGTAATACGAAAAAAGAGATTTACCCTTTAACTCTTTAGGATATGTATCATGTTCTTGTAGTATTTCAGCATACACTTTTGCCAATATTGCACTATATGGAATAATAATAGCTAAAAGTGCTGTTAAAGTATTTAATCCAAAAATTTGTAAAAAAAATTAATGCCCAAAAAAAGTTCGTGTATAGCTCTTGTAAATGCTAAAGTTGTTCTAATAAAAAAAATTTTCAAAAAAATATTGCAAATATAAAACCAAATATTACAGCAAAAAATAGTGCTACTATAGCAATAGCAATTGTACTAAAAAGTACAGGTAGCAGACTTGGTATTTGTGTTAGATTTATATCAAAAATAGCCTTTGAAAAGTTTTTTTTAATTCTAAAAAAGGTTCATAAGTTGAAATTGAAAAGTCTGCAAAAATAAGTGAAATAAGAGCTATACTTAGAAAAAGCATAGTAACATTTAGATTTTTACTTTGTAGCATTATATAAAGCTTCTCTATCCTCTTTTGTTATCTCTTCACATCTTTTATCAATAATAAGTTTTCCATTTTTTTAAACCAACTACTCTATCAAAATTTGCAAGTGCTAAATCTACATTATGCAATGTACATACAACTGTTTTAAAAGAAGAAGTTAATCTATTTACAACTTTTTGTGAAAGATACTCATCTAAAGCAGAAACTGGTTCATCTGCTAAAAGTATATTTTTCTTATCATATAGTGCTCTTGCTATTGCTACACGTTGCTTTTGTCCACCTGATAAGTTTTGAGATTTTTCAAAAATTTTATCTACTAAATCTATTTGTTCTAAAACATCTAAGATTTGAGACTTCTCTTTTTTTATTGGTTTGATTAGGTTTCTAATATTATAAAAAAAATGAATTATTATCAAGTTGTGAGATATAAATATTATGAAAAACAGATAGATTATTTACAAGACCCAACTCTTGTGGAATATATGAACTTTTTTTCATTTTGAAGTTCATACATTCTTTTTAAAAGCGTAGTTTTACCACTACCACTCTTACCCAAAAGAGCAACTTTTTCGCCCTCTTGAATACTTAAAGTAATTGAATCAACAGCTATTAAGCTATCATAAGAGATTGATTCATTTACAAAATTAAAAGACATTAGTCAATAAGTCCAATTTTTTTTAGCAGTATTTAAAACTGGTGCAAAATCTTCATTTGTAGCTTTTATAAATCCACTTCTAGGAAAAGCATTTAAGATTTTTTTCATCTTTAATATTTAAAATAGCTGCTTGAAGTTTTTTTTAGTAAAACCTTCACCAAATTGTTTATCTAAATCACCTCTTGCAGTAAAGTTATAATCTGGATATCCTGGCGTTTGATAAATAATCTTTACTTTAGATAGATCGATTTTACCTGCTTCAAGTTCTTTTTTTCCAAACTTTATAGTTAACAGCTCCAAGCTCATAAGCACCGCTTTGAACTAAAGCAATAGTTTTTGAGTGATTCCCAGAGAATCCAACTTTTTTTAAAGATATCATTAGGACTCTTTTTAAATTGTTCAGTAATAAAATATTCTGGCATCAATCTTCCAGAAGTAGAACCTTTTGATCCAAATGTAAATGTTTTACCTTGAATACCAGCAGGAATATTTTCACTTTTTTTCTAAACCCGTTGAATTATGAGCAATTAAAAAAAAGAGTGGAAATTAGGATCCTCTACTCCTTGTGCAATAGCAACAGAACCAGGAACAACAATTCTTGCTCTAACTCCACTTAAACCACCAAACCACGCAAGTTGTACTTGGTTGTTTCTAAATGCTGCAATAGATGCAGAATAAGATTTAACTGGAACAAATTTAACATCAAGATTTAACTCTTTTGATAAATAGTCTGCAAGTAAAGAGAATCTCTCTTTAATTTTGTTTCATCCTGGTCAGGAATTGCCGTAAATGTAAATGTTTGTGAAAACAGTGATGTTGCACATAAAAGTGCTAATAGAAGTTTTTTTCATTTCTACTCCAAAATTTATTTTTTGAAGCATATGTAGTCATAAGAATAATTGCATATCTATATGTCTGGCCTAAACCTTAGGCTGATGCTTGTAATATAAATGTAACTATAATAAACTATTTATAAAAGTTTTCTTAAAAAGTAAAAATTTTTTTACTCAAGCTAATCTAAGTTTAACACTTTTCTGTGTAAAATAAAAAAAACATTAACCTATGGAATAGGTGTACATAAATGTCTTAACTACTTATCTACACTTCTACATAGTATATAGAGGACAAAATGAACGACGAATATAGATTAACCAAATTCGTTCAAGCCGCAGGTTGAGCTGCTAAAATGGGTCCGGGGGGGGACCTGAAACAAACAATTATTAGCTTAGTACCATGTGATGATAAAGTGCTTGTAGGATTTGAAAATAACGATGATGCTTCTGTTTATAAATTAAATGATGAAGAAGCTTTAGTTCAAACTCTTGATTTTATAACACCAGTAGTAGACGATCCATATGTTTATGGAAAAATTGCTGCTGCAAATTCTCTTTCTGATGTATTTGCAATGGGAGCAGATGTTAAAACTGCTCTTAATATTGTAGGGTTTGATGGGAAAAACCATGGAACTGAAGTGTTAAGAGAAATGCTTAGAGGTGGAAACGAAAAAAATTCAAGAGTGTGGTGGACTTTTAATGGGTGGTCATACAATAGAATCTCCTGAAATGTATTATGGACTTTCAGTTTCAGGAATAGTTCATCCAAATAAAATATTAAGAAATAATACTGCAAAAATTGGTCATGTATTAGTTCTTACAAAACCTCTTGGTATGGGTATTCTAACTACTGCTATTAAAAGAGATTTAATTGGTGAGTCTACTAAAAATGAAGCAGTAAAAGTAATGGAAGCATTAAATTATCTTCCATCTAAACTACTTAGAGATTATGATGTTAGTGCTTGTACTGATGTTACAGGATTTGGATTATTAGGGCATGCTTTAGAAGCTACAGGTCCTTTTAACTCATTTGCTATCCACTGTGGAATAGTTCCTGTTATGTCTGATGCACAAGAACTTGCAGAGCAAGGTGTTGTACCTGGCGGAACTAAAAGAAATATGAAATATTTAGAAGATAAGACAACTATTATGTGTCCTACGGATAAATGTTATCAAATGTATTGTGATGCACAAACATCTGGTGGTCTTTTAATTGCTATGGATAAAGATGATGCAAAAGAATATATCAAAAGAGTAGAAGATTTAACTTTTGGATATGCAACAATTATGGGAGAAGTTATTCCTAGGGGGGGTCCTAGTCCTATAATGATTTACTAAAAATATAAAAAGAGAATCAAAAGTACATTCTCTTTTTATAATTCTTAAGAATAGATTAATTTATATTCTACTCTTATATTAAAATGTTAACTTTATGATACTTTTATAATATATAATGATATAGCTTAATAAATTGGATATATTATGAATAAGTATACTAATGAAGATAAATTTATAGAACTCTTAGGCAAAATTCCCAATGTAGCTGTGCAAGGCTATAATAAATACAGAGAAGTAATATATTGGAATAAAGCAAGTGAAGAAATCTATGGTTTCAAAGAACAAGAAGCCCTAGGTAGACAACTTGAAGATTTAATAATACCTGATTTTATGAGAGAAGATGTAATTTCATATGTAAAAAACTGGTATGAAAAAGGAATCCCTATTCCCTCAGGAGAACTACCTCTTATAAATAAAGATGGTTCAACAGTATATGTTTTTTCTTCGCATGTAATGTTAAATCAAGATTCTGATAATCCAGAAATGTTCTGTATAGATATAAATCTAACTCAACAAAAAAAATCAAGAAAAGCTAATCAAACAAAAAGATAAAGAACTATATGAACAAGCAAAAATGGCAGCAATGGGTCAAATGCTAGATAATATAGCACATCAATGGAAACAACCATTAAGTATAATTTCTAGTACTATAGGTGGTATTAAAATACAAAAGGAACTTAAGATATTGGATGAGAAATCACTTGTAAAATCACTAAATGCTATTGGAGAAAACACTCAATATCTTGCAAATACAATTGATGATTTTAAAGGTTTTTTTAAAGGTACTCATCAAAAAGTTAAATATAATTTATTGGATACAATAAACTATAGTCTAAGACTACTCGATGGTATTAGTAGAAAAAATAACTTAGTTATTTTTCTTGATGATTCAAAAGATATTCAAATAGAAGGTTACCCAAATGAGTTGGTACAAGTTATAATTAATCTCATCTGTAATTCAAAAGATGCTTTTAAAGAACATGAAATTGAAAAAAGATATGTTTTTATCAATATTGAAAATACAGCAGATAAAGTTTTAATAAAAATTAAAGATAATGCACATGGAATTGATGAAAAAAATAATTGATAAAATTTTTGAACAACGATTCACAACAAAGAGAGAAAATGGAAGTGGAATTGGACTTTCAATGTCTTTAAAATTAATTAGAGAAAGTGTTAAAGGAGATATATTTGTTAAAAATGTTGAATACTTACAATATAATAGAGTAGAAAAAGGAGCTGAATTTACTATAATACTTCCAAAACTAATTTAATTTTACAATTATGTTTAATACTTACTAATAACTTTAGTAAAAAAATGATTTACCTTTTTTAAGCTCATCCTGACTACACTTTCGATAAAATTCATTCTTTGATATAGAAAAAAAATATATAATGTAACAGTTAAAAAAAATAAAAGAAAAAAAATAAATTGTAAAAGTCTTATATAATTATGAAGAAAAATATACAAAAAAAATGGCGAGAAGGTGTAGGAATCGAACCTACCGCGGCGTTTACACAAAAACCGCCGATCAGGGTTGAAGCCTGCGGTGCCCACCAGGGTCACATACCCCCCCCAAATTTTTGTAGTGTGCAATTTTACAATAAAAATATTAAAAAAACTCTAAAAGGGTAAAAATGGTTTTACTAAAATCAATTCCAAAAGTAGATAAGTTTATCTCAAACATAGCTTTTAAGGACTATTCTAAATCTTTAATTAGTTCTATTTCAAAAGATGTTTTACAAAATCTAAGAGAAGATATTTTAAACAAAAAAAACAGAAAACTTTGAAGAAAGTGGCTTAATTTCAAAAGTGATTAAAGAGTATGAAAATATAACAAAGCCATCACTTCAAAAAGTTATAAATGCAACAGGAGTAATTGTTCATACAAACTTAGGAAGAAGTTTAATAGATGAAAAAGCATTTAATAGAGCAAAAACTGTTGCCACTTCATACAATAATTTAGAGTATGATTTAAATGAGGGAAAAAGAGGAGAGAGATATTCACATATTACAAAAGTTATTTGTGAAGTTTTAGGTTGTGAAGATGTTCTTATTGTAAATAACAACGCAAGTGCAGTATTTCTAATCCTTAATACTTTTGCAAAAAAAATAAAGAAGCGGTAGTAAGCCGTGGAGAACTTGTAGAGATTGGTGGAAGTTTTAGAGTGCAGATGTGATGAGTAATAGTGGAGCAATTTTAAAAGAGATTGGTACAACTAATAAGACTCATCTAAGAGATTATGAAAACGCAATAAATGAAAATACTTCACTACTTATGAAAGTTCATAAATCAAACTATTCTATAGAAGGATTTACTTCTGAAGTACCATTTGAAGATATTATTAAAGTTGCAAATGAAAATAATGTAATAGACTATTATGACATGGGAAGTGGTCATTTAATCGATTTACCATATGGACTTGATCAAAGTGAGCCATCTGTTTTAAAATATATGGAATACAATCCATCACTGTTAAGTTTTTCAGGAGATAAACTTCTTGGAAGTGTACAAGCTGGAATCATAGTAGGTAAAAAGAAATATATTGAACAACTAAAAAAAGAATCAACTTCTTAGAATGCTAAGAGTGGATAAATTGACGCTTGCAATACTTGAAGAAAATATAAAATCAATTCTTTTAGGACAAATTGAGGATATCCCTACTCTTAAAATGTTGTTTAAATCAATTGAAGAGTTAAAACGAAATGCTTCAATATTACAAGAATCTATAAAAAAAATATATGTGATACTAAAATCATAGAGACTAAAACTGTTATTGGCGGAGGAACAACACCAAATAGAAAGATACCTACTATTGCATTAAGTATTGAGTTTAAAAAAATATAAGCCAAATAAAATAGAAAAACTTTTTAGAGCCAAAAATATAGTTGGAAGAATTGAAAATGAGAAATTTTTATTAGATTTTAGAACAATTCAAGATGATGAGATTAAATTAATTGAAAATATTATGAAAGAGATTTGTAAATGAATAACTATATCATAGGAACTTGCGGACATATTGACCATGGAAAAACAGCACTTATTAGAGCTTTAAATGGTTATGAAGGTGATACTACAAAAGAGGAACAACAAAGAGGTATTACAATTGATTTAAGTTTTTCTAACCTCTCTAAAGAGAATCAAAATATTGCTTTTATTGATGTTCCAGGACATGAAAAACTCGTTAAAAATATGATTGCGGGTGCTTTCTCATTTGATTGTGTGATGATTGTTGTAAGTGCAGCTGAAAAAATCATGCCTCAAACAGTTGAACACTTACAAATATTAAGTCTACTTGGTGTTAAAAATGCAATATTAACTATTACTAAAAAAGATTTAGTTGAAGAGTCTGCACTTGCAAGTATTATTGAAGAAGTTGAAAGTTTTGTAAAAGAGTTTGATTTTAATATTCTATTTACTACTGCTGTTTCAATATATGATGAAAACTCTATTGAAAAACTAAAAGATAAACTATTTTCTTTAAATGCTAGTACAAAAGTAGAAGAGAATTTCTTTAGGTATTATGTTGATAGAATATTCTCTGCACAAGGTGCAGGAACTATTGTAACAGGAACTGTTCTTGGACGTCCTATTAAAACAGATGATAAACTATTTATTTGTGATATCAAAAAAAGAAGCAAAGGTTAAAAATCTTCAAGTTCATGGAGTAGATAGCGAAGAAGCAAATATCTCAAACAGAACAGCTATAAACTTAAGTGGAATAAAAACAAATGATATAAAAAAAAGGTTTTTTTTAATATCTAAAAAGGATATTTAAGAGGTTTTGATACTATTGATATCTCTTTTAAATCACTAAAAAGTAAAGAGCTTAAACATAATCAAAATTACTCTATTTTTATAGGTTCTAAAAAAAATTGAAGGAAAAGTTTTACTTTTTAATTCAACTACTACTTTAGAAAGTGGTTTTGCAATGATTAAGGCAAAAGAACCAATCTTTTCAATCTATAAAGAAAAATTAATTATTAGACAAGGTAATATAACTATTGCAGGGGGGGGAATTGTGTTAAGTCCTATCGTTGACCCTATGAAAAAAAGTCAAAAACTTGAACTTTTAGAAGCTTTAGAAAATGAAAATATTTCTAAAGCATATGAGATACTTTTAAATGCTCATAAAAAAGGATTAGGACTTATATCTTCAGCTCAAAGATTTGCTCTAAGCCATGAAAAAGCCTTAGAGTATGCAAAGAGTTTAGAAAATACTTTTATCGATGAAAAATCACTTGTTTTATATCCTTTACAAACAAAAAATTTAATCAAAACATCTATAAAAGATATATATACTAAAAACCAATTCGCTCTACTTTCAAATGCTTCTATATCACTTAGAATGAAATGGGCAAGTGAAAACTTTATTCAATCAGTTTTGGATGAGTTAGTAGAAGAAAATTTTTTAGAACAAGATGGAAATCTTTACAAAAATGCAAATATAAAAATTGATTTTAAAACTTCTCTTGAAGATACTATTTTAAAAAGATTAGAGAAAGAAGGACTAACACCAACAGCACCATACAATATATATGATGATATGGATTTAGATAGAAAAACAGGAGATGATATATTAAAAGCACTTTGTGCTAAAAAAGCTGTTATAAGAATGCAACACAATCTATTTATTCATGCCCAAAACCTATCAAATATCGTTTTAGAGATGAAAAAAATTATAAAAGAAGATGGCTTTATTGAAATTTCAAATTTTAAAGAAAGGTATCCTTTAAGTAGAAAATATCTTATAACATATCTTGATTATCTTGACAATTTCTCGCAAATTAAAAAAAGAAGGGAATAAAAGATATTTTTTAAGTGAATTTGTATAAAAAATATTTCCATCATATAAGATGGAAATATCTTATATAAAATACTGCCAATAAACTAAAGCAATTGTTGTAATAGACAAAATTCCTAAAATATTAAACACTAATCCAAACTTTGCCATATCTTTAACTTTTACTGCACCACTACTCATTGCTATGGCATTTGGTGGGGGGGTTGCAATTGGAAGCATGAAAGCATATGAAGCACATATTGTAGCTATAAACAAAATCAATGTCGTATCAATATTTGAAGCCTGACTTAAAGAGTAAATAATAGGCAAGGCAATTGAGATTAGAGCTGTATTTGATGTAACTTCTGTTGTAAAAGTAATCAATGAAGCTACTAATAATATCAATAAAATAGTTGGAAGAGTTGTCAATTCCAACAAATATGTAGCTATCTCATTTGCTAAGCCTGTACTTGAAAAAGCGCTGGCTATGGAGAATCCTGCACCAAATAAAAAGATTATCTCATATGGTATTTTTTTTGTATCTTCCCATGTTAAAAAAAACCTACTTTAGGTAAAAACATTAGTAAACCAAAACTTAATAGGATTCCTTTTTCATTTAATCCTAAGCCAGAGTAATACGGTTCTATTTTAGAGTTTACCAATAATAGAACTACTAAAGAACCTAAAATATATAGAAGTCTTTTTTTGCTCAAAGTTTAGATTTTGTTTATCTTCTAGTTTTGTATCAAATTTTAAATCATTTACTCCAATAGATAAAACAAATGGAATAATCAATAACATAACTAAAGATAAAGGTCCTGTTAATAAAATCCATTTTACAAAGGCTATCGACTCAATAGAGTGTTGTTCCATAAAACCTAATAAAATCAAATTTGGAGGTGTTCCTATTGGCGTTACTATTCCTCCAATACTTGCACCATAAGCAATAGCTAAGACAAGTCTTAACTTAAGTTTTATTTCATCTGTTAAAAACATTGCTATTGGTATTAAAAGTAGTGCTGTTGTAGTATTAGAAATTAATGAACTTAAAAAAAGCCGATGTTATAGCTAAAGAGAATAAAACACCTCTTGGTGTATTTGGGAAAAGTGTTAATAATTTATTTGAAACATATTTATGCAAATCTATTTTTTTGTGTGGCTATGGCAATCATAAAACCACCTAAAAAAAAGGAATATTATCGATTTTGAATAGTTAATTGCAGTTGCATTTGTACTCATAATATCAAAACTAGGAAAAAGTATAATAGGTAAGAGAGAAACAACACCTAAAGGTAAGCCTTCATTTGTCCAAAGGGTAACTAGAAACACTACAAGAGCAATAAGTATTGAGTGTTGCAAATTAAAAGATAAATTTGCAATAAAAAATCCTATTAGACTTATGATTATTGCAAATAGTATCTTTTTCATATCATTACTTTTTCTTTGGTCTAAATGGTTTAATTACTTCTTCATCACACTCTAAAAATGGTCCTTCCATTAAATCAATACAATATGGAATAGCAGGGAAAACTGCATCTAAACACTCTCTAATTGATTTTGGTTTTCCAGGTAGATTTACAATAAGAGAACTACCTCTTAGACCTGCTGTTTGTCTTGATAAAATTGCAGTTGGAACAAACTTTAAAGACTCAGCTCTCATAAGCTCACCAAAACCTGGCATCATTCTATCACATACAGCTTCAGTAGCTTCAGGAGTTACATCTCTTGCTGCTGGTCCTGTTCCACCAGTAGTTACAACTAAACAACAACCTTCATTGTCAACTAGTTCTTTCATAGTATCTTCAATAGTTTTTTGGTCATCTTCAATACATCTATATACTGGTTCCCAAGGTGAAGTTAAATAGTCATTCATAGTATCTTCAATAGCTTTACCTGATAGGTCTTCATAAATACCTTTACTTGCTCTATCTGAAGCAGTTATAATTCCAATTTTAGCAATTTCTTTGCTCATTAATTTCCTTTTATTTATTTAATATATGACCTACATTTTTTATGTAGTAAATTGTTGCATATTTTACAAAAAAAATCTTTAGCTTTATTTGAATCTATTATCTTATCTTCACTTCCTAAATAGATTTCAATTTTTGTTCCTCTATTTACTAAAGCTTGTAATTTCTCTTCATCCCAAACGTAGTTTAAAAGCTCATCAAGCTCTTCATATGAACCTTCTTTAAAATAGTTATTCATATCTGTACTTGAAGGATAAGTTATATTTTCTAAAAAAAATTTCTACAATATTCATCAGCATTTTTATTAAAAAAACATAAGTTGCATTCTTTTAAATTTTTTATCTTCTGTTTGAAAAAAAAGCTGGTGAAAAGAGTTGAAGTAAATCCACTCTTTTTGAACCATTTAAAACTTCTTCAAAAGCTTTTATAGCACCATAAGAGAATCCCGAAATTGTAAAATCATTTTCTATAATATAGTCATCAAAAATCTCTTTTTCATTTTCTAAAGAGAATCCTGAGAAGTAATTAGATATCATCTTTTTCTATTACCTCATTTTTTAACATTACATTTTTTTAATCTACTTATATCTGCACTATGGTGTGATAATTCAGAACGTAAAGAGTTACTTATTTCATTTATCAATACTTTTGAATCAGGTGCCATTTTATACTTATCAACTATCTCTTGTGCCAACTCATATGCTTTTGTTAAATCTTCACTGTTTATTGCATATTTCTCTTTTTTTTGATAACTTCAACACCAATTGAACCAGATAAATATCTTCTAATATTCTCTTTTAACTCATCGTATGAAGGATAAGCAGTATCAATTTTTTTTGATACCTTCATCAAAAAGTGAAACTTTTGATTTTGAAACGTATGCTTTACTTGCTTGATAAATTGCTAGTATATCTTTTTGATTTTCTGTTAATACTAAAGCATCTTTTTTACCAAACTCAATCTTTTTTTTAGCAACTTCAATATCCTCAATATCTAATATTTTAGCTCCTCTTTTAATCATATTTAAAAGAGCTTCATTTACTAGTGTTGAAAGTGCTGCTGATGAAAAACCAGACGTTTCTTGAGCTAAGCTATCTAAATTAAATTCATAATGCTTTGAAGATAGATATAGTTCTAAAATCTTTTTTTCTATCTTCAATATTTGGAAGGTTAATAAATACTCTTCTATCAAATCTTCCTGCTCTAAGTAATGCTTCATCTAAAACCTCTATTTTATTTGTTGCAGCAATAACAATAACCCCCCCAGAATCACCATCAAAACCATCCATTTGTGTTAGAAGTTCATTTAAAGTTGATTCTCTTTCATCATTTGTTTTGCCACCTCTTTTTTTTACCAATTGCATCAATTTCATCAATAAACACAATTGCAGGTGCACTAGCTTTTGCTTTTGTAAATAGTTCTCTTACTTTTTTTTGCACCCATTCCTACATATATTTGAACAAAACTTGCTCCACTTTGATAGAAAAATGGAACATCAGCTTCTCCTGCTACTGCTCTTGCAATAAGTGTTTTACCAACACCTGGAGGTCCAACTAAAAGTACACCTTTTGGAAGTTTTACACCAAATTGTAAATATTTACTTGGATTATTTAAGAAGTCAACTATCTCTTCTAATTCACCTTTTACTTCTTTAATACCAGCTACATCTTTAAAAGTAGTATTTGAACTTACAGCTATTATATTTGAATTAATCTCTTCTTTTTTATCTTCTGCACTTGTTAATTCATTTGCAAAAGTATTATCTTTTTTTGTTTTTATTTAAATATTTTTGTATTTTGTGTTGATTCATTCTTGCTACTATTGCAAAAACTAAAAGAATCAGAAGAAATACTATTCCAAAATAGTATGAACCTGATTGAATATAATCACTACTTTTATACAATGTATATAAAAAAAAGAACCAATAAAACTACGGCTGATAGAGCCATAAATTTAATATTTTTATCTAAGTTTTTATCTGAATTTTGCGACATTTCCCAAAACCTTTGCTTCATAGTTTTCTATAAAAATCCAATCTCCTACCAAGTCAACTTCACTCTCTACTTCAATTTGATTAAAGTGTTGGTCAAGACCTATGTATTTTCCATTTTTTTCTGACTCAATAAGTACTTCTAGAGGGTTTGTATTATTTTTTTCTAAACTGATAATTTTTTTCTTCAATTATTTTTGTTAATTCATTATATCTTATTTTTGCAATATCACCTCTAATATCACCTTTCATAACTGCACTAGGAGTTCCATCTCTTTTTGAGTATGTAAATGCATGTACATGTGTTAAAGGGAATTTATGTAGATTTTCAACTGCTTCTTTCCATAACTCATCAGTTTCACCTGGATGTCCAACTATAAAATCAGTTCCTAAGGCATATCCATTCTCTTGTAAGAACTCAAAAAGCTCTAAGTCAGAAAGAACTTTATTTCTTCTATTCATGATTTCAAGCATTTTTTTTAGATGTATGTTGAAGTGCTATATGAAGATGTTTTGACATAAATGGTTCATTGATAATCTCTTTAAATTCATCATCAATCTGAATAGGTTCAACTGAACCTAGTCTTATTCTTCTAACACCTTTTATCATAGACATTTTTTTTAAGAAGTTTTGCTAACGAAGTATGTTGTTTTTTACCATAGCTTCCTACATTTGTTCCGGTTAAAATAAACTCTCCAAAACCATTTGCAGCTAAAGTTGTAACTTGTTCTAAGATTTTATCTTCTTTATAAGATCTTGCATCACCTCTTACATAAGGAATAATACAGTATGAACATCTAAAATCACAACCCTCTTGAATTTTAATAAATGCCCTACTTTTTCCTATAAACTCTTCAACTATAGTATCATCAATATGTTCTAAATCACCAGCATCAAAAAAATCTCTCTTCTTTTTGAAGTAAATCATTAATTTTCTCTTTTTCAGAGTGTCCAAATAAAGAATCAACTTTTCCATCGTTAAAAAGTCCTTCTCCTTTTGTCCAAACTCCACATCCTGTAAAAACAACTCTTGGAGGTTTTGGAAACTTATTTAAAGAGTTTATATAACCACGTGCTGTACTATCTGCACTATTTGTAACTGTGCATGAGTTAATAACTACAATATCAGCCTCTTTTTCATCTTGTGTAACTTCAAAATCTTTTAGATTACTCATCATAACTTGAGTATCAAATACATTTGTTCTACAACCAAATGTTTTAAAGAATACTTTTTGTTTATTTGTCGAAAAATTCATTAAAGGCAATTCCTACTTATCTTTTAATTATTTCATCTTCTAAATCTTTTGGCATAGATTTTCGTGATGGTCCATAATGAGTATCTGTTTTATTAATATTAATTTGTTGAGTTGGGTATGCAATATGAATATCATCCTCTTTCATAAACGCCTCTAAAATTTCTGGAGACATAGTACTTCTTAGTACTAACGCAGAGTATGAATTAGTAAGATACCAAGCAGAAATAACAATACCATGTGGCTCTACAAAAGTATAAACTCTTGGCTCAACTCCTGTTGCTCTTAACTGATATTTACTTCTCATTTTTGAAAGCTGTTTTCTTGTAATATCAGTATAACCTTTTGAATAATGTTTTAAAATCTCTTTTGCAATATGTTGTGCTTTTTTTTATGATTTGAATCAAAAGTAATTGTAATATCAATACCATCCCAAACCGTTCTAAGCCCTGAGTGAGTATAGTTTGAAATCATTTCAGAGAAAACATAATTATTTGGAATAAAGAAAATTCTACCTGTTCTTCTATTAACTCGATAAGATGTATAAGTAATATCTTCTCTAATAGTTATTTTAAATAATGAAATATCAAGAACATCACCAACAACTTGTTGACCATCTCTTGTTACTTTTATTCTATCTCCTACATGAATTGAACCAGAAGTTACAATTACAAGCCATCCAAAAATTGACATAAACCAATCTTTTAAAGCAATAGCGATACCTGCAGATGCAAATCCTAAGATTGTTACAAGGTACGAAACATTATCTATATATGAAAATAATACAACTATCACAACAAAAAAATACAACTGTGAAGTTAATAGCTTTATTTGTCATATAGTAATTTTCATTTTGTGAAAAATACTTTTTAAGAGTCATTTTAATTAAGAATGTTATTACAAAAAGAAGTATTATAATAAGTGCTATATTAAATATCTTTTCTACTTGCGTAGAGATTTGAGATTTAGTCTCTAATATAACTTGCTCAATTTTTCTTGTATAAACTTCTTCAGTAGTAGAAACAATTTCTAAAACCATATTGAAATCTTTTTTTCTCTTTATCTAAAAATTCTATCTCTTCTTTATATTCTGGTTTTGGATCAATATTATACAACTCTAAATATGCAAAAAGTTTCTCTTCAAGTAAATTTGTTAAACCATTAATTCTCTCTTCTATTGAGATAAACTCTTTTTTTATTATTTTCTAATTTTTTTAATAAAAGACAAGGCATTAATTATTCCAAATGGATTTGTAATTGCTTCATATTTCTCAATTTCTGGAGGATTAATCAAAGCACCAATAGGTGAACCTTTATACTCTGAAATAAGTTCAAGCTCATTTTCTTTAATTCTAATCTTATTTGTTAAATGATGTACTTGTTCTTCTGTTTTCCCAGCAAATTTATCTGTATTCTTTTTTTTAAGTCTCTAAGTTCTGCTGAAATTTTTCTATATGCATCATAGTTACTATATCTTTTTAATAAAATATTATCTTTTAATTTTGCATCAACTTCATCTATTCTTTTTTTTAAATCATTTATCTTTGTTTGTTTTCTTATTCGAGTTTCTTCTTCAGTTTTTTTTCTTTCTTCTTCTTCAGCTTTTAATTTATCTTGTTCTTCTTTATGCTCTTTTGCTTTTTGTGCTAGTTCTTGTCGTCTTTTTTCCCAAGCTGCTTCTTGAGCCTTTTTCCGAGATAACTCTTCTGCTCTTTTTTTCTCTATTGTTTCTATATCTTTTAGTTTATTTGCAACTACTTGTCCTGAAGTAATCAATGTTCCATCTTTATTTTGTTCTATGCTATTTTGTGCAAATACAAAAGAACTTAGAATAGATACTAATACAATACTTTTTAATACTGTTTTCAATTTAAAAACCCTTTAATGTTTCTATTACATCATTTTTTGCAATTTTATCAGTAATTTCACAATCACCAATACCTTTTGGTAAAATAAATTTAATTTTATTATCAAGTGATTTCTTATCTAAAAAGAAATGCTCATAAAAATCTTCAACATCTTTTATCTTATAACTTGTTGGAATATCATATTTTTCAAGTAAATTTTTAATTCTATTAGCTTCTTTATCAGTCATATTACCAATTCTTACTGCTAAATCATTTGCCATTGTCATCCCAATACCAACAGCTTCACCATGTAAAAATGTATCATAATTTGTTTCATTTTCAATTACATGCCCAAAAGTATGTCCATAATTTAATGCAGCTCTAATACCTTTTTCTTTTTCATCTTGTGAAACAACCCATGCCTTTGTCTCAACAGATTTTGCAATTGCAGTTTTAATATTTTCTTCATCATTTAAATCATTTTGTTCTAACCATTCAAAGAAATCTTTATTAAAAGTTACTGCCATCTTAACAATCTCAGCAATACCTGCACCAAACTCTCTTTTTGGAAGTGTTGTTAAGAAAAATGGATCAATATTTACTGCAATTGGTTGATGAAAAGCTCCAACTAAGTTTTTACCAAACTTATTGTTTATACCTGTTTTACCACCTACACTTGCATCAACTTGTGAAAGAAGTGTTGTAGGAACTTGTACAAAATCTATTCCTCTTTGATAGATAGAAGCAGCAAAACCTGTCATATCACCAATTACCCCCCCACCACCAAAAGCAACTAAAAGTGAACTTCTATTAAGTTTTTGTTCAAAACAGTGTTCTAAAATAGTTTCAATAGTTTGCATATTTTTATACTCTTCCCCCCCATCAGGAATAGTAACAACAGATAACTCTTTGGCAGTTATTCTTTCTTTTAAATACTCGAGATGATATCCGCTAACTGTAGGATTTGTCACAATAACAACTTTCCTATCAAAATATAGTTTACTTAAAGTATCAATAGTAATATCATATGTTGTATTATCTGGAAGACTAATATTTACAATCATTTAAAAATCCATTTATTATAATTTTCTAGATATTATCTTAAATCAACTAAAAAAGTCCTGAAATACGGGCTTTAATAAACTTTTTTTACCTTAAGAAAAAATAGATTTATTAAATGATAAAATTTTAACTAAATTAATTATATAGGAAAAGGGAAATGTTAGAAAAAATTGGTCAAACACTTGATAATGTTGATATATTTGAACTTTCAGATACTGTAGCAGTTGATGAAGATGGAATTATTTATAAAATAGAAAATGATGAACTTTGTGATAGCATTTATTGTGTTGCAGATTTTGAGAACAGAACATCAAAAGATGATATAAAAAGCCATATTATAAATCCTTTTAAACTAATTGTTGGAGAACATCGTGTAGATATAGTAAATAATAGAATCGATGGTGCACATTTTGAATATATAGATGATGAGAGTTTAGATTTTGCATTAATAAAATTTAAAAATAATCATATCAAACTATATGACAATGGTGATATAGAGGATGAGATTGTTAATAAAGAATTTAAAAGCCATATTCAAGCTATAGAAAAAGCCTTTCATTACGAAGTAGATGAATATGAAGATTTTAATAGTTTAAGGTTTTAAACTATTAAAACAAACTTTTATAGCTTTAGTTTAAATATTTTAAGCTAAAATTTCGCCCATGACTTTAACCCAAGAACAAATAACTATTATAAATGCAAAAGAAGAGTCTTTTAAAATAAATGCTGTTGCAGGAAGCGGTAAAACAACAACACTTCTTGAATATGCAAAAAAAAATAAACATCTAAAAATTTTATATCTTGCGTACAATAAATCTTTACAAATATCTATTCAAGAAAAATTAAAAGAATACAATCTTTCTCATATGAAGATTAGTACGATTCATGCCTTAGCTTTTAACAAAACTCAAGCTTTTCAATATAATTTATGTAACGATTTAAAAATACAAGTTATTGAATCTTCATTAAATCAGTATGAAAGAGAAGTTAATCAAAGAACAAACTATTACCCTATCCCTGAGTATATTGCTATTATAAAAGATTTGGTCAATTTTTATTGTAACTCATCATTAATCGCATTAGATGAAAATCTTTTAGAGAAATATAAATCACAATGTGACTTAGGAGCTAATACACTAAAACTTTTGGAAAAAGATCCTCCAAGATTGTTAAATCATCTAAAACATATTTTATCTTCAATGAAAAATAAAAAAAATAGATGCAATACATGATTTTTATTTAAAAATGTTTTTTTTAAATAAAAAGCTATATAAAGACTTAGGATATGATTTAATTTTAATAGATGAAGCACAAGATATTTCGGACGTAATGATTGGTATTGTTGAGGCACAGAATTGTAGACGGATTTATATAGGAGATTCGTTTCAACAAATATACTCATTTAGATATGCAACAAATGCTTTATATAAAATAGATTTACCTGAATACAACTTATCAAAAAGTTTTAGATTTGGAAACTCTTATGCAAAAACTTTAGAAAGTAATTTAAATGAACTCTATTCTATAAGTACAAATAAACTTTTAAAGATATATGGAATAGAACACCAAACTAAAATAGGAAAAAATGCAATTGATTTAGATAAACAGTATTGTGTAATAGCAAGGTCAACTTTTGGACTAATTCAAGAGATTGTACACTTAATACATGATGATAAAAAGATATATTTTGAAGGTGGATATAATTCATATTCATTTATGAATCAAACTGTTTATTCAATATTTTACTTAAAAGAGAAAAAGTTTGATAAAATCACAATGAGTGAAATAAAAGATTTTGAATCAATTTATGAACTTGAACAATTTTCAAAAGAGACTAAAAATCAAGACTTTTTAAATATAATCAAATTTATAAATACTTATGGTGATAATATTTTTGAAATAAATAAAAAGATTAAAGAGAAGTTAACAACAAATAAAAATGAAGCAGATATTATCTTTACAACTACACATAAATCAAAAGGACTTGAATACGATCAAGTAATAATGGCAAACGATTTTATCTCAAAAAAAAGAGATTACAAATCAAAAAAAATAAAATATCATTTACTCAAACAATAGAAGAGTTGAATATCTACTATGTTGCAGCAACAAGGGCTAAAAAAAAGCAATTGATTTAGCACCATTGCATTTAAGCTATCAATATAGTGAAAAAGATAATACTGAAAGTATTTCATATAAATATAAAAAGAAGACTTCTAATAAAAAAAATGAAGAACTTGCAAGAAGAATGGCTAAAAAAATAATAGAGTAAAAAAAGGTATCAGATGGAAGTTTTGTATAAAGTTTTTGAAGTATTAATTGTCATATATTTTATATATATGCTAATTAAATTTTTAAAATGTAGATTTGGAAAATGTGATTTAGATTAAATAAATTAATCTAAATTCACATATATTCTATAACTCAGAATCTATTAAATCCATAAGGTTTTTATATCCAAATACTTGTAATGGTTTACCATTCACAAAATATGATGGAGTTTTTGTAGCCCCCCCAAGTTTTTCAGCATCTTCTAAATCTTGCATAATTATTTTATCAGCTTTAGGATCATTCATAAATTTTCCTAACTTTTCCATATCAAGCCCAACCTGTGGTAATAAAGCCCAAAGTCTTCTAGGATCAACAGTATGCCCAATAACCCATTGGTTTTGTGTTTGAAACATAAATTCTAAAGTTTGCATAAACTTGCCTTGCTCTCTAGCTCCCTCTAACATTTTTACTGCATAGTTTGAATTTTTATGAAAAGGCGCGTATCTATAAACTATTTTGATTTGCCCATTGCTTTTTTTGATTTTATCTTTTACGAGAGGATGAAACTGCGCACAAGTTTCGCAAGCTGGATCAAAAAAACTCTACAAGTTGTACCTTAGCATCTTTATTCCCTATTTCTACAGAATAAGGTCTTTTAAATAATAGTGCTTGTTCTTTTGACATTGCTTGTATTTTTTTCAGATTGGCTATTTTTATAAGCATATCCACCACCTAAGAAGATTGCTATAAGAACAACAATCGAGACTAAAACTATTTTTTTATTTTGCATATCTATATCTCCACTTTAAAAAGTGGGATATTTTAACATTTTATTTGTGGAGTTAGTATGGAGACAACTAATAAACTATTTTTTATACTCTATTCTGTTACGTCCTGAATCTTTTGCTTTATATAAATAATAATCACTCATCTTATATACTGCATCAATATTTAAATCTTCTAAGTTACTATTTTTATCTAAAATTGTTAATCCAAAAGAAGCAGTTACTTTTAATGAAGGAGTATTTAATTCATGTACTATATTTAAATCTTCAATATTTTTTCTTGCTTTTTCTGCTAAAGAGATAATATCTTCTTTAGTTTTTGTACATAAAATCACACCAAACTCTTCACCACCAAGTCTAAAAACTATATCTTCATTTCTTTTAAAAGTGTTACTTAGAGATTTTGCTACTTTTACAAGTACGTCATCTCCTGCATGATGTCCATAAGTATCATTATATTTTTTAAAATTATCAATATCAAGTAAAATAAATCCAAAAACATTACTCTGTCTTAAACTATTTTCTAATAATGATGTCGAAACATCATTAAAATGACGTCTATTATATAATCCAGTTAAGCCATCAGTAATTGACAATTCATAAATTCTTTTTTTTATCAGTTATGTCTTGTCTAATTGATGTATAACCTACAATATTTCCATTATTATCAAAATCTGGTTCAATAACTGCGTTAACCCAATAATATCCACCATCTTTTCTTAAGTTTTTTTATTTCACCATTCCACTTTTCACCACTTATTATAGTTTTCCACAATTCTTCAAAAATTGATTTTGGCATATCTTTGTGTCTTAAAATACGATGATCTTTTCCTAATAATTCACTCTCATTATATCCCGATATATCACAAAATGCTTTTGAGACATGTTTTATAATTCCATTTTCATCTGTAGAAGATGTAATTACATTTTCATCAATAATATTATTGTATCTTTGGATATCATAGATATATTTTTCATTTGAAAAAAAATATTTATCACTTTTGATTTTAACTCTTCTTCTAATATTGGTTTTGCAAGAAAATCAGTAACACCACTTTTATAAAATTTAATTTTTAAATTATCATTTGTCTCTGATGTCATAATCAAAATAGGAGTTTTTGTATAGTTTTCATTTTTTCTAGCTTTCTTGACAAATTCTAAACCATCCATTTTATCCATATTATAATCTGATATAATCATTGATATATTTGTATTAGTTTCTAATAAATTTAATGCCTCTTCACCATTTTTTTGCAATATGAACTTTTAATAATAGTGATTCTAACAAATCTTTAATTTTTGAAGTAATCACAGAAGAATCATCTACAACAAGAACTTCTATTCCATCAATATAAGTTAAAAGTTTTATTAGATTACAAACAGATTCTAGTTCGTATATAGAGTCTTTTGAAGTATAATTTACAACAGAAGTCTCTCTAACTATTTTAATTATATGATCATCTATTTTTGAAGTTAAAACTATAGTAGGAATATTTTTATTTTTAAGTGATTTTAGTATTTCACCATTTAAAGCATCAGGTAAAACAATATTTGAAATTGATGCAAAAAAAATCATATGTTAAAAGTAGTTCTTCTGCTTCTTTAAAACTTCTTGCAATTGATATTTTAAAATCATTATCTTTAGTAAATAAATCCTTTAAAACGTTTATAATAACACTTGAATTATCTATAAGTAATAATCTCTTCATAATAATCCTTTATGAAAATATAATATCATATAATTTTTTAATGTGTGATATTATTAATACAATAATCTTTATATAATTGACATTTTCCTTTAAAAGATTTGCCTTTTAAATTTATATCTAAATTATTATTTGAGATTGAAAAAAACTCCTTTACTTACATTTTTATCTTCTTTATATATTTCTAATTTATTATTTTTTTCGTATGTAATTATAAACTCCTTTTTCATCTAAAGTTATATCATATTTAACTTTACCATCACTATCATTTTTTAATTTTGTAAAAAAATTACTCTTTTGAATAGTAAGAAAAAGATAGCTTTGATTATCTGTTTTTGAGTTTTCTGTACATATATAAGTCGTCTCATTACTATTATTTGATTTAAAATAAAAAAAATTATAAAAATAACAGAAATAAAGACTATAATTGTAAGTATTTGTAATATTTTCATATTAACTTCTTATCAAAATAAATTTTATTAAATATATTGTACTCTTAAAAGTGTTTAGAAAGTGTTTAGTTTAAAGTAGATTAACAACATTCATTTTTAAGAAAGACAAAAAAAAGGTAACCTAAATTTAAATAAAGAGTAATACTATTTTTTTAATCTATTTCTTTATTATATTTTCCACATTGCTTACATGTAGAATATCTATAATATAAATAATAAAAACTAAAGGATTAAAAATGTTAAATTATTTAGATGGCTTAAATCATTTTGAAATGATGTCGGTATGGTTAATACTATTATCTGTAATATTTGTTATTATTTATTTTATAGATAAGAAAAAGAAACTATCTAATGAAGATATACTGAAAAAAAAGATTAGCTAAAGGAAAACTTTCAATTGAAGAGTTTAAAACTTTAAAAGATGAGTTATAAAATATTTTTGATGATTAGATAGTAGTTTTAAAAATTAAATAAAGGAAATATATTATGAAAAAAAGTTCTTATAGTAATAACTGTAGTTATTGCGATTGTCTTTTATTTATCAAATAAACCAATCGCTTCAATAATTGAATTTTGGCCATTATTATTACTTTTATGTCCACTAATACATATATTCATGCACGGCGAACACAAACATAACAAAGGTAATAATAATGAATAATTTAAATATAAAAGACCCCCCCGTATGTGGAATGAATGTTAGCAAAACATCAAAATTTAGTAAAATCAATGATAAAAAAAGAATACTATTTTTGTAGTAAAAATTGTTTAGATAAATTTGAAAAAAAACCCTATTCAATATCTTAATAAAGAAAAAAAATGATGAACATTTAAAACATAATAATTTAGATGAATCTCATACCCATGAAATAATCAAACAAAATACAAAATACACATGTCCTATGCATCCAGAGATTATTCGTGATAAGCCAGGTGATTGTCCTAAATGTGGTATGGCATTAGAACCTATGGGCGTAATAGACAGCAAAGAAGAAGAAAATACTGATGAATTAGATTATATGACAAAAAGATTTTGGTTAAGTACTATTTTAGCTATTCCTTTGTTTATTCTAGCGATGTTAGCTGATTTGAGTGAAAATATTTTACCATCTAATTTGTCAATGTCTACAATTCAATATATTGAATTCTTTCTTGCTACTCCTATTGTCCTTTGGGGGGGAGGATGGAACTTTTATGTTAAAGCATATTATTCAGTAATAAACAAAAGTTTAAATATGTTCACACTTATTGGATTAGGAGTAAGTGTTGCTTGGATATTTAGTGTTATTGCCTTATTTTTCCCAACTCTTTTTCCTTCAAATTTACAAGCAGAAGGTGGAACGGTTCCTGTATATTTTGAAGCAGCAGGTGTAATTATTACTTTAGTTTTATTAGGTCAAGTATTAGAACTTAGAGCAAGATCTAGAACAAATGTTGCTATTAAAATGTTATTAAATCTTGTTCCTTCTACTGCTATAAGAATTAATGATGATAAAACAGAAGAATTAATTGATGTAGAAAATATACAATTAAATGATTATCTTAAAATTAAACCAGGAGAAAAAATACCAGTTGATGGAATTATTATAAAAGGAAAAAGTATTATTGATGAATCAATGGTTACAGGAGAATCAATTCCTGTAGAAAAAAAACCTTGATGATAAAGTTATAGGTGCAACAGTAAATGGTACAGGTGTATTTATAATGAAAGCAACAAAGATAGGTAAAGACACATTAATTTCTCAAATAATAGAAATGGTATCTCAAGCGCAAAGAAGTCGTGCTCCTATTCAAAAACTTGCAGATACTGTTTCTGGATATTTTGTTCCCGCTGTCGTATTAATATCTTTTATAACTTATATTATTTGGTATTTTTTTGGTCCTGAACCAACACTTGCCTTTGCAATTGTAAATGCAGTAGCAGTTTTAATTATTGCTTGTCCTTGTGCTTTAGGCTTAGCAACCCCCCCTATTTCTATTATGGTTGGTACTGGTCGAGGTGCATTAGAAGGAGTACTTATTAAAAATGCTGAAGCTTTAGAAGTTATGGAAAAAAATTGATACAGTTGTTGTTGATAAAACTGGTACATTAACAGTTGGAAAACCACAAGTAACTGCAATTACAAATTTAAATAATTTTAATGAAAATGAAATTTTAAAATTTGCTGTGGCAATAGAACAAAATAGTGAACACCCTTTATCTGAAGCTATTATTAGAAAAGCAAAAGAAAATGCAATTGATATATTAGAAGTTGAAAACTTCAAATACATCACAGGAAAAGGTGTAATTGGAGAAGTTGATACTAAAGTCATCGCATTAGGAAACTTAAAATTAATGCAAGATTTAAATATTAATTTGGAAGATTCAGAGCAAAAAGCAAATGATTTAAGAGAAAATGGTCAAACAGTTATTTTTATAGCAATTAACAATATTCTAGCAGGACTTATATCTATTGCTGATCCAATTAAATCTTCAACAAAAGAAGCTATTGATAACTTGCATTCTTTAGGAATTAATGTCGTAATGTTAACAGGGGGGGATAATGAGATTACAGCCAAAGCTGTGGCAAAAAAGTTATCTATTAAACAAGTTTATTCAGATGTTTTACCTGAAGATAAATTATCAGTAATAAAAGATTTACAAGCTCAAGGTAAAATTGTAGCAATGGCAGGCGATGGAATAAATGATGCACCAGCTCTTACAGCAGCAAATGTGGGAATTGCAATGGGAACAGGTACTGATATTGCAATAGAAAGTGCTGAAGTAACATTAATTAAAGGTGATTTAAATGGTATTATAAAAGCATATAAATTAAGTAAAGGTACTATGAAAAATATAAGACAAAATTTATTTTTTTGCATTTATTTATAATACAGCAGGTGTTCCAATTGCGGCGGGTATTTTATATCCTTATTTTGGCATTTTATTATCACCTATTATTGCAGCAGCTGCCATGAGTTTTAGTTCAGTTTCTGTTATATTAAATGCATTAAGACTAAAAAATATTAAATTAAAATAGAAAGGATTTTCATATGAAAGTTTCAAGTATTACAACTAATGTTAATAACTCAGATTGTACTGATAAAAATAGTACAAATAAACCCGAAGAAAAGAATCCTGAATTTGGTTTAATATTAGAAAAATCTGAGAAAGATTTAATAAGTTCAGAAAATAGTATTACAGATGATAAAGTAAGTGAAAATGAGATTATTTTGAATCAATATCTAGCTAATGGGATTAATTTTTTTATCTAAAGATAATTAACCTTATCATTCTTAATTTGTAATTGGAGTTAAATATTAATTCTAATTACAATATTATGAAATATAGGAATATCTAGCTTAATAGCTAGTTTTTATAAAGTGTAAAAGTATATTAAGAAGAAAAACTTAAATAATCATGAAAGCACGCTATATTCAATGGCGACCCCCCCAGAATGATTTGAACATTCGTCTTCAGGAGGAAATCCTGACGTCCTTGGCCACTAGACGACGGGGGGGTCAAATAAAAAAAAGATTATATATAAACTATCATTCATTTTTTTCTTAAGAAAACCATTCATATATATTAAATATAAGCACTATTTAGTGCTTATATTTATTGATCATCAGGATTTAAAGTATCATCAAATTCAATATTTGCTATTAAATTATCTGAATTTTCCTCTAATGCTTTAAATGGACAATATTCATCTTCTTCTATTTTATTAGAACTATCTTCTAATTGACTAGAATCATTATCTTCTATACTTGGAGAGTTTGATTCTCCTAGTAATTCAGATAAACTATTAGAATCATCAGCATGTAACATATCAGATAAATCTAAATTTTCTATTTCATCTTCATTTGTATAAACAGTATTATCATTACTATCCAATATCTCTGAAAGATTATCAAAATTTAGTTCTAAATTGTCAAAATCTATTTCAGTATGATTTAAAACTTCTAATTCATTAAATGTAATCAAGGAATCATTTCCAATAGCTCGTGAATCAATAGTTGAAAGAATTTCACCATCTTTTGAGAATGTAACTTCATCTCCACTATTATATTCAAATTTGCCATCAATACCTGTAATTCCTGTCAAACCTGAACTAGTTGTATACTCAATACCAGCTTGTGGTTCATTTCCTAAAATTGCATTTTCTAAACTATCATCAATATGTTCATCAAACTCATTTGAATCTATACCAGCATACTCTTCAAGCATCTCTTGAACGTGTGTCATAGCTGCACTTTCGTCTACATAATTCCCACCAATTGATTCAATTAAATCTTTTACCTCTTCTTCTGTTGCCGTTCTTAAATCAATCGTAACATCTGCTAAGGCATCTCTCATAGCTTGAGTAATGACAATGTTATCACCACTATCAGCAGTATCAATAGATTGTAAGAATACTGCCATATTTTCAAGATATTCATCATTTAAGTCTGTTCTATCTACATCTGCAATATCTTGAAGAAATGTTTGTCCACTTGCAATATCTTCGGCTGTAGCCACACCAAGTGTAACTCCTCCAACACTAAATATAACACTATCACCTTCTTTAAAACTAAAATTACCATTTTCATCTGTATATCCACTTATACCTGATGATGTTTCATAATATGCACCTTCTACAATACCATCAACCAATGTACCTGTTTGAATACTTGTATCAACAACACTAATATTTGTAATAGCATCGGAAATTGGTGATGTACTTTTTATTGTTAAATCAGTTAACTCACTTTGTTGTAAAGTCCAAGTTCCATCTGCATTTTTAGTACCTGCACTTAGCCATGTTCCATCTGCTATTCCATCTAATACGATTGAAGAAGAACCATCATTTGGAATAATAAAAGGAGATTCATAAACATCTGCTTTTAAAACAATATTATCTAAATTTATATAACTGTTACTATACAAAGTATCAGTTGTTATTGTTACATCTAATGTACCATCTGCATTTACAGGTAAATCTATAGTATAAGTGCCTGTACTAGTAATATTTATATAAGTTCCATTTATTTGAAAAGATTCTAAACCATTTGCCTCTATTACATCAAATTGGAAAGTAACTGTTTCTCCTGCTAATTTGTCTAAATCATTACTAGAGAATGTTTTTGAAGTTGATACAGCATTACTAGTTCCATATCCTAAATCCATATGATTATTGTATATCGCTAATCCATCATTATCATTAGATATATCATAATCACTCCATCCAGAAGCTTCTAAATTTGTAGTATTAAATGTATCAATATCACTAAAATTGACAGAATTAACTGTTTCAGTTCCTGATACAATAGTTGATATGCTAACATCAGCACTTGTTACAGCCAAATCACTACCATCAATAGAACTAACACTTACATCAATATTATCTGTTGAATCAAGTAAAACCGTTGATATTATCTTTAGACCAGAAAGTTCATTTTGTGCAACACTCCAAGTCCCATCGCCATTGTCTGTTCCTGCACTTAAAGTAGCTCCACTTGGTAGTCCACTTACAGTTACACTACTTAATGTTTCGCTACTATCAACTAAAGAATTTGTAATATTAAAATCATATTCATAAGTATTAGGAACAGTTTGTGTTGTTCCACTAATAACTAAATTATCTATTCCTAAACCATCACTTGAACCTGACTGCGCTCTAAACTCTATTTTTAAATTACCATTTTCATCAGTAGTACCAGTAAAAGAATGAGTTGATGAGTATCCTAATTTTGAATAGGCTTCAGAATCATTAATTTTTACAATTAAATTATCGTCACTATCCCAACCATAAGATGTAGCATCAAAAGATATTGTAACTGTTTGATTAGCATTTTCAGCTCCAAAACTAAATGTTTTATATGCATATTCATCAGATGTAGAGTCCATACCAAGACCAAGCTCACCTCCTGATGCAGAAGAGAAACCTACACCTGTCCAATCACTATTATCAGTAAAATTATCTACAGCACTAAATGGTGTCTCTTCAGATACTGAAAGAAGAGTACCATTCTCAATTGATGCTGATATTATGGGTTTATCAGCAACAGCATCTACAGTAACTGTTGTTGCTTGAGTGGTAGTTAAACCATCATTATCAGTTACTGATATTGATATATTATCTGTTCCACTAAAATTTGCATTAGGTGTATAGATTATATTTCCATTTGTATCAATTGATAAGGTTCCATTATCTGCACTTAAAGATGATGAATCTATCGTACCATCTATATCAGATACATTTCCTATTATTTGTGATATATCTTCTAATACAGTTGTATCTTCTATTGTTATTGTTGGAGAATTAGCATTATCCACAGCCATACCAGTTTCAGGATCTATAAAACTAGAGAGAGTATCCCCCCCAAATGAATTTATTGCAGTAACTGTAAAGTTAGGTAAATCTCCTCCTGAATTTACAATATCTGCTCCAGCTTGTGTTAATGTAACCGTACCGTTTTCATCAATCGTATAATAAGTTGTATTATCAACAGAATAAGTTACACTTTCACTTCCCTCACCGTCTACCGCTGAATTTGCAACAACGGTATCAGTACTCGCTTGTAAAGAACCATCTGGATTAAATCTTTGTACATATATAGAGGTATCATATGTTCCTCCACTTAAAATATAATCTTGTGAAGTATAAGATACTACATATGAACCATCTTCTAAAACTATTAACTCAGGTTCAGTGCTATCACGATAAGTATCAGTTCTTCCTTGGAGCCTAGTTACATCACCATCAGGTGTTCCATCTGCATTAAACTTTTGTACATTTATATAGCTTCCATATTGAAATTCTGACACATATGCCACTACGTAAGAACCATCACCCAATGCTACAATTTGAGGATCATATTCACTATAAAGATCACCACTGTTTGGTAATTTCACTGGATCACCATCGACTGTACCATCACTATTAAACTTTTGTGTATATACAGATGTTCTCGTATAATTATCCTCCGCTACATAAGTTACCACATAAGAACCATCACTTAATGTTGTAACTTGCGGAGCACTCTCACTATACTCATCATTAGAACCTATTTTTGCTTCATTCCCTGATGGTGTTCCATCTGCGTTAAATTTCTGTACAAAAATAGATGTCTCTGAACCATTATCTTGTCCAACATAAGTCACTACATACGAACCATCCTCAAAAGAAGTAACATCTGGTGCTGTTTCACTATTATGTCCATCTATTTTTACTACATCACCTGCTACAGTTCCATCACTATTAAACTTTTGCATATAGATTGATCTCTGTGCACCATTGTCCTCTCCTGAATATGTAACCATATAAGAACCATCACTAAAAGATGTAATTTCTGCTTGGCTCTCACTAAAGTCTAAACTACCCTCCCCCCCTGTAAGTTTTACTTCAGCTCCTGATGTTGTTCCATCAGCATTAAATTTTTGCACAAATACAGATGTTTCACCTCCATTATCCTCTGCACTATATGTAACTACATAAGAACCATCCGCTAAAGTACTCATCTGCATATCATTTGCAGAAGAACCACCAGAAAGTTGTACTTCAGCACCTTGGAGTGTTCCATCTGCATTAAATTTTTGCACAAAGATTGCAGTAGCTGTTGAAGAACCACTAGTAGAAAGGTCACCAACAAATGCAACCGCATAAGAACCATCACTAAAAGAGATAACCTCAGGTGCAACTCATCATAAGCATTATAAGAGTGCGTTCCAGTTAACATTGTACGAGAACCTTCAGCTGTTCCATCTGCATTAAATTTTTGTACAAAAATAGAAGTGTTTTCATACGCATTATCTTCACCAGCATATACAACTACATAAGAACCATCGGGTAAAGCTGTCATTTGTGATTCACTCTCACTATAAGTAGACCTTGTATTAATTCCATTACGATCTATATAAATTGGACTATTGCTTGTAATATTAAATGAACCATCCGCTGCTTGCGAAGCAATATCTACATTAAGAGAAAAAGCATCACTTACTCCTTCTATATTTAAACTAACCGTTGCTGTATCTACTCCACCTTGTCCATCACTTATGCTATAATCAAAATTAACTGCTTGAAAGTCACCATTGTTCATAGATTGTAAACTAGTATCTGGCGTAAATACGATTTCACCATTTACAACTTGTGCAGTTCCTACAACTACACCTGCAACAGTAATATTCACAATTTGTCCAGCACTTACATCTTGACCTTGAATTTCAGTTATAGATAATGAATCTCCATCTACATCACTATCATTTGATAAAACACTTATTGTTAAAGCAGAATCTTCCTCTGTCGAGATTGTCTGTTCTTGAAGAGATGTTATTGTTTGAGTTAATTCTATATCATCAAGAAACATTCCTCTACCATTTTCAGTATCAACTCCAGCTTCCCTAAATTCTATCCTAACAGCAGAACCATTTCCTGTAAAAGTAATCGTTTCATTATTCCAACTAGGAGTAGTTAAAAAAGTACCATCTGCACTATATGTTCCTACTACAACACCATCAACTAAGACTTCCATCCTAGAAACAGTTCCATCATATCCAGGTCTAGCGGAAAAATCAAAATCAAGAGTATATTCTGCACCATCTATAGTATCAACTGTTCTAAAAATATTTGGAGCATCATTATACGTATCTGATGGATCGGTATTAAGTTCTATATATTTTGTTCCATCAACTCCTGTTCCACCATCTATTGAAGTGTTTCTAAGCTCAATCTGCCCAGTATCACTATTCCAACCATCAAAGGCTGCAACAGTACCATTAACAGAAACAGCATCACTTTCAAAGAACTATCAAAAATTGTTGTTGTTGTAGATACTTCAACCATATGTGTTGTATCATTATTTGCAACAGGACCATCATTTACTGATGCAATATCAACACTAAATGTTTGAGTTGTAGAAGCTCCATCATCATCTGTTACTGCTACAGTTACTGTATCTGTTCCATTATAGTTTGCATCAGGTGTATAAATTATATTTCCATTTACATCAATTGATAAAGTTCCATTATCTGCGCTTAAAGATGAAGAATCTATTGTTCCATCTATATCTGATACATTTGCTATTATTTGAGAAATATCTTCTGTTACTGTTGTATCTGTTACTGTAATAACT
>JDSG01000053.1_pt1 | contig 52619 bp, 63 predicted proteins | sample 199341 | NCBI WGS metagenome assembly JDSG01 (sample SAMN02584197, study PRJNA231836) | bioreactor metagenome | isolation source: continuous culture bioreactor short generation time transfer1 day 52 after... | place: Germany: Bremen | reverse complement strand
AGACATCCGTCTCCCCCCCAAAAAACTAGGCGTACTCTATCGATGTTTTTCAAACCACTTGATTGTATAATCAACAAATGGTCTTTGCTCTATATACTTGACAGTTGCATCTCCAACCTTATGTCGGATTACATTGTTATCGCGGTCAAAGTCTTTTCCAAGTTCTACAAAATCCACATCATCCACATCCTGGGTCTCATAGGCAACCCATTCCCTTTTGCCGTCTACCAACATTGCACTGTGTTCTGTTGTAAACCTCTTACCATCAAAATCAGCCATTACTTCACCAAGATGAATGCTGGTATTCTTGTCATGGCCTACCCCCCCAATCATGAGGATATGTCCTTCCAATTCATAGAGCTTATGAAGTGGCGAACCTAGCCCAAATATGTTGCTAAGGTCATGATGATTGGTGATGTACTTGGCCCATTTGCCATAAGCTGCAAATGATCTAGCTGGATGGTCTGAACGTTCAACACCTGGCCATGTGCTAAACATCCTAGCAACAACCCCCCCCATCCCAATTGCAGGTGTCACTTTCTTATCATAAGCAGGCCAGTTCTCTCTAATTGCTGGCCACCACTCCTTTGGTTCAAGCCAGTGAACACCCTTACTTGGGTCCAAATTCTTCCATGTCTGAGCTGGCATAATGATGGTCCCATCTTTTCCTACCAAATCTATCAGCACCCTAATAACTGTCTCTTCTCCACCTATGACAAACCCTAGACTTTTCATAGATGTATGAACAATTACATGATGTCCTTTGCTTACACCACATTGACCGAATTGCTGGTATAAATCATCATACGTCAACAATGCTCTTGTTTCTTTATTCTCCATAATCACACACACTTTCCACTAATATGTTTAACTTTAATGCAACAATTGCTTAATTAGGTAAATCGGTTAACCTATTGTCTAATACCATACTACATGACAGGGTTCCTGATGTCAAATTCCACTTCCTAAAGCCTACAATATGAGTAAGATAGTGGCAAATCTATGAAAATTGTTTTACAGACTTGACAAATACATTAAGTTGACTTAATATATTAATATGACTACCGAATTTGGATTACGTGAACGAAAAAAAAGCAATACTAAAAGTGAATATGGTTGATACAATGGTAGACCTGCTGGAAAAAGACCACTTTGATGACATCAAGGTCAAGACACTCTGCAACCTTGTTAATATCTCAGAAGTGACTTTTTTCAAGTATTTTGAAAGGAAAGAAGAACTGCTTCAATACTACATGCAGATATGGAATTATCGAAGAGAAGTGAGACTTAGTCAAAGTGGAAGGTCACAAGGTCTAGATGGAATCCGAAGTATATTTGAAGATGTGGGCCATACAAGTAATGCCATTGGTATACTCAATACCTTGTGTACATTTGTTGTCAGATCAAAAGAAGTGCCTGTTAGTATTAGACTAAGTGATTGTGAGAAATGGGTCATTGATAATAAGAATCCTCATATAGAGCCTCTTAGTTTAGACGAACAATTTACTAAGCACATCCTAGAAGCTATTGCATCTGGTGATCTTAGCAAAACAACAGATGTTATGAACCTCCACCTACTTCTATCTAGCTTGTTCTATGGCGGTTCAATCATTGCCCATGCAACTGGAAAGCCAATCTATGACCACTATATGGATAGCTTAGAATTAATACTGTCATAAAAGCGATTAAGACTATAATAATTAAGGAGTGACACTATGAATGAATACTTCCCACTTGAGCTAGGTGGCATTAATCAATGGGTTGCCATTAATGGTAATCCTAGCAAACCAATACTACTCTTATTACATGGTGGCCCAGGTACACCTTGTATGGGCTTCTTCAAGAAATATAACGCCCATTTGTTAGAACACTTTCTAATGGTAACTTGGGACCAACGCGGTACTGGTAGGTCTTATTCCAAAGAATTAGACCTTAAGACTTTGACCCTTGAAACAATCATCAAGGACACTCATGAGTTAACCAACTATTTGAAGCAACGATTTGAGCAAAGTAAAATCTACCTTCTTGGCCATTCTTTTGGGGGGGCCACACTTGCTTTGTCCGTTATCAAAGAAAGACCTAGTGATTACCATGCTTATTTTGCTGTATCTCAATTTGTAAATACCACTAAAAATGAACTATTCTGTTACAACTTTGTCTATAATGAAGCCAGCAGACTGGGTCATACAAAAGTTCTGAAAAAAATTAGATGCTATAGGCAAACCTGTTGATGGTTTTTATACTAAGAATATGATGAAAGATTTGATGGCCGTTAAACAACTGGTCTCCAAGTACAAGGGAGATTCAAGAAGTGGCATGTCTAATGTGGCCATTTTACTACAACTCCTTTTTTTTCAAAAGAGTATGGTTGGCATAGGTTTTTTTAATAGTATAAAGGGCATCAACGCATCCCTATCTCATGTGGGTCCTTCACTAAGAGGCATTGCCTATGATGAAACACACTTAGAACTTGATGTCCCTGTCTATTTCTTCTCAGGTGATTATGATCAGTTAACACCTCAGACAATACTTAGGGACTATTACGACAAAATTAAAGCCCCCCCTTATAAGGAGCTTCACCTTTTTCATATGAGTGCCCACAGCCCATTATGGGAAGAGGCAGATAAATTCCATCAAATTATGGACAAAATCATGGCATAAGATTAGGGTTGAGATTGGTATACCTCTTCCCTATTTCATATACCAGAATTTGGAAGATCTAATGTCAATTATGGCTTTTTGGCAGTGTTATAGTGATTATTGCCATCTCTTAAGAGGCTTAAGGGTTTCTATTAGTTTAGCTTTTGCCTCATCTTCTGTTAAACCTTCTTGGACCATGAAGGGGGGGATACATGAAGCTACCATCTCTTCAAAAGTTTCTTCTGGTTTACTAAAGTCACCATCCTTATAACAATGGATACAGTAATCTTCATTGACACTTCCATCACCGTTTCGTCCCATTACCTCTTCACTAGCCATTGGCATACTGCAACTTTGACAAATATTCATATCATTCTCTCCTTTTCAATCATTTATTTGTAATGATATAAACATTATAAAGGCCAAACTACGACAACATTATGTCATAGTTTGGCCTAAGTTTACTAAATATTTGCAATACCCTTATTAAGTCTATCTATCAGGGCTTCTCTTACCCAGTCAGGTTCAATTACTTTCACATATGGTACAAGACCCATGATTAGCTGATAAACCCATTCATCTACTGGAAAATCAAACTCAACAAGAATCTTGTCTCCTTCGATGCGACACTTCTCTGGGTCAAAGTAATCAGGTATACGGCCCTTCATACATAAATCAAGTGCTAAGGTTATTCCTGTACTTTCTCTATTGCTATCCAGTTGATGATTCCAGGGTTTTTCATCTGGCAGCTTCCTAGGTTCGTACCTTTCCTGAGTCAAGTCAATGTCCGTAATTCGACTAACTTTGAACATGCGAAAGTCTTCTTTATTGCAGCAAAAGCCATAGACATACCAAGAATTGCCCATCATTACTAAGGTGTAAGGTTCAAGACTTCTTGTTGTGGCATATAAATCAGCATTGATGTATGAGATATTCACCTTCAGATGTTCATCACGTGCTTTTGTTAGTCGCTCAATCACCTTTTTATAATGAGCATTGCCAACCAATGGGTTAAAATCTACGACAAGTTTCTCGTCACTTTCATCTGTTGGCAACATAGTCATAAACTTACCTGCTACAGATTTAGCTTCATTGTAAGGCACTGTCTTTTCTATGCTGTCAAGAAAGGCCTTTAGTATATTTGCCTCATCCATATTGAGAAAGTTCTTCTCTATCATGTAATCTTCAACTAGACTATATCCACCCTTTATACCAACATCGGAATAAATTGGAATACCTGCCATATTGAGATGGTCCATGTCTCTTTGTATTGTTCTAACAGACACTTCGAAACGGTCTGCCATTTCTTTGGCAGTGACTTTACGCTTGTGGAGTAACATCATAATGATGCCAACCAGTCTGTCTATCTTCATCCTTTTCTCCTAATCACACTCAAATTAACAGTCAATCAATCCCCCCCTAAGAATTCATAATAATATTCAGCCCTTCGATTGTCTGGACTTCCTTCTAATATGAATGTTTCAAGACCTTGATAATTGTTAGAAAGAAGAACTATATCACTCTTGATACCTATGGCTATGACTTTCCCATCATCTGGAAGGGTCTCATTATTAACCTCTAAATATGAGAAGACTGCTTGAAGATCATTGTCTGAAACATTCATCATCTCACCAAATTCAGTCCCATCAAACCACGTATAAACTGCGCCATCTCTTGCATTAACTGTAAAACCTCTCCAGTAATACATGTCTATAGCTTCAAGACCATATTGATAGTAGACTTCACCTTCATAGATGATTGTGTCATAAAGGGTAAGAGACTCCATAGCCCATGTCGCTTCAACTGCTGATATATCTCTAACATTAATTGCTTTTGGTAATGCTGTTACAAGGGCAGCTATGGCACTGTCTTGGTCCATGTAATTCACACTATTACCTAGAACCTTGTTCAAGTCACTGTAATTGTTAGACAAGCTCACTCTGCCATCCCAATATGTTCTTACGCCCATGTTATTACTACTATCGTCTTCTATAATGTCAAGGTTCACATAGACTGAGAAATAATCATGTTCGTAGTACTCACTGATAATGGCCTTGGCTTTGTCCAAATGATCAAGGTACAATGCTTCATCAAGGCTTGTGCTGTATCTAATGGTACAATCCGTATAAGGTTCTCCACTTAGTTCATTACTACCACTATAAAGTTCAATACTAATGCCATCATAGATGTCCTCTAATTCTCTCGTAATCTCGAAACCTTTGATTGATAGATTCTCAAGCCTAACACCTTTAGAACTTTTGCCTTCAATGGTATATTCACTGCCATCACCTTCAAAGTCAAGAATGTAGAAACCATCAACTGTGATATTTGGATAATTGGAAATCAATCCGGTGAACTTTGAATCTTTAAATGTTATATCAGTGGAATTAGTGATTTCGAGATTCTCTGCTGAACTGTTCTCAAAAACACAGCCACTCATAATAACCGACTCAAGGTTTGAAAGCTCAACAATATTTCTAGAGCAATCATATATTCGACTATCACTTACATAGAGTCCTATAACATTATCTGCAATGATCCCAACTGTACCACTGCCATACATTGTGCAGTTTTCAATGGTTATTTCTTGACTGTTGTGAAAATAAAAGACACCCCCCCCTGCACAATATGACCATTCCACCACAGGGTTATGGCCAAGGTTAAGGTTTCTCAAGGTCACATTGGCACTATTTTCCATTCTAAAAACATCATCATAGGTGGAAGCTGTCATAAAGTCAACCTGATCATCGCCTTTACCTTCTATAACAACATCCTTAAGATTCATGAAGCCATAATTATAATAATTAGGGTTTAGTGTACTATCGATACCAGTCAAGTCGTAATTACCACCTGGTTCAAGGAGATAAGTCTTACCTGGTCTCATATGATACACAAGCTCTCTGGCATTGTTAACTGTGATTGTCTTGCCATCCTCTGATATTGTAGCCTTGTCACCTGCTAGAAGTAGCGTGTTTTCTGAATCATCAGGGTTCTCACCACTAACTTCGTCAGAATCTGAATCAGCATTTGCCTTCTCCAACACTTCAGTTACTTCAATCAATTGCTGATCAAGGCTGATGATTTGATTCTTAAGACCCTCATTTTCTTCTTTCAAATTCTCATTCTCTGTTTCCAGTGCCTCATATAAATACTTTTCAACCACTTCAGCGCTGTTCTCATTTTTCTTACAGGCGCTAAGGGTAAAAATCAATATTATTAATACAATTAGTATTTTTCTCATCTTGCCCTCCCGGCATAATCCTCACATTAATGTTACTTTGCTTCATCTTTCCTATAATATAACACACTTTCAATTGGCTTTCACGGTGGTTTCACTTCGCTTTCACATCAAGACTAAACAATGATTATAGAAACACAAACAATGAGAAAAGAGTTGAATAAGGCCTTAATCTATTAGCTATAGTTTAAATTTGAGCATGCTATCGGAACTCAACCAGTCAGATAATTAAGATGATGAAATATTGGATTAAATGATTTTTGAAACTTCTATATCTGAGATTGTTTTCATGAAAAGTAAGAGAACAAACTTTACATTGGTATTGCCAGATGCAACTTGAATTAAATTATGATTAATTCTCATCAATAAAGAGAATCATAGCGTACTCATCGGCGTAAGAACCATCATCATATTTCATTGCATTCTTAGTGGTACCTTGTATCTGAAAACCAAGACTTTCATACATGGCTACAGCTCTTTTGTTCTTTGTTACAACCTCCAGTTCAAGTTGTTCAACATTCTGTGACCTACACCAGTCAATACATTCCTGCATCATTATTCTTCCTATGCCTCTACCCCCCCAGAAATCTTTCCTTACCACAATACCCAATGCTGCTCTGTGACGAAATCTCTTCTTATTTTGAATACGTCCAACTGAGCAGTTTGCTATGATTTCATCATCAATGGTACCTATCAGGAATTGAATATCATCATTATTAGCACTTCTTTCAATAAATTCCTTTTCTTGCTCCACTGTCATGTTAAATTCATCAGGCTCTCGTGCAAGAAATTGTGTTTCAGCATCTACAACTTTCATCTGATGTATTAATGCTTCTGCATCTTCTATAACAGGGTTTCTTACAATCAATTCTTGACCATTCTTCAGTTGATACTTCCTAAAACTAATATCGCTATCCATGTAATCACCTCCAATTATTTTCATTAATTAAGTATTACCCATGATTATAACATAATAACCTAACATGCATAAAATAAAAAAAGAGCAAACAAAAAGACCTCATAAATTGAGGTCTTTAGTGCGGATGACAGGAATCGAACCTGCACACCGTGAAGTACTAGATCCTAAGTCTAGCGCGTCTGCCAGTTCCGCCACATCCGCAAGCAGTGTATAGAATAACACAGAACCAAAATGATTTCAAGTGTTATTTTAGTGAGTCACCCGGGTTCGAACCCGAGACAACTGGATTAAAAGTCCAGTGCTCTACCAACTGAGCTAGTGACCCGTATGGTGCTAAGTGATGCTTGATACAGTACAACGATGAAATGTTTTTTCATCGTATTCACAAACTATACTTTTTTTTGAATTGGTCAAAACAAGTACAATTTGTGAGGCCGTTGAATTCATGCGACTAAAGTCGATGAATTAAACTGGGTAGGTAGGATTCGAACCTACGCATACAGGAGTCAAAGTCCAGTGCCTTACCGCTTGGCGACTACCCATTATTTGCTAAGGGTGGATGACGGGATTCGAACCCGCGACAACCAGAACCACAATCTGGCGCTCTACCAACTGAACTACATCCACCATAGTAATTTTTCTCACTATGTGATAAAAATCATTGACTGGAATGACGTTTTCAGCTGTGCTTAAAATATCTGTCCAGTGCTTTAAAAAAAGTACTTCCAACAATCAATCATGTGCTATTGCACTGGATATTATGTTGATAACGTGCCAGCAGGGATTCGAACCCCCCCGGACACCCGCCTTAGAAGGGCGGTGCTCTATCCAGCTGAGCTACTGGCACACATTTCATTTCAATCATATGTCCTTGGTATATCAGCAAGGACTTCGTCCACCGAGCTACTAGGTCATAAAGAGCGGGTAGGGGGGGGAATCGAACCCCCCCCGTAACCAGCTTGGAAGGCTGGAGTTTTACCATTAAACTACACCCGCATGGTGTATCGTTCTTTCGTCCGACTTATCACCATTGATAGGCAATAAAAATCGGGGGGGTGACAGGATTCGAACCTGCGGCCTCTTGAACCCAAATCAAGCGCTCTAGCCAAGCTGAGCCACACCCCCCCGTTTTCATTAAGTGCTGCACTTCAAACGTGCAAGATGTATTATACAGAGTAACCTACGCTTTGTCAACACTTTTGATCTATTTTTTTTACATCTTTTTTTTCATGTTTTTTTTACACAACTCGGCAAAACCACAACATGTTGTGTTCTTACACATCAATATACAACATATTGTGTTTCAATTTTATAATATTTACGTAATTCTTGCTATATTCACATGTGCTATTCCTTCTTTATCGATGTGAATCACACCAAAACTTGGCAATCCATCCTTTGGTAAACTGATGCTTCCTGGGTTCATAATGATGGCATCTTCAAAATATTCAATTAGTGCTTTGTGACTATGGCCAAACAACACAATATTCAGACTTCTTTTTTTTACTTCTTTTCTGAGTAAATGCAAAGAACTTTTGACATGATACCTATGACCATGGGTTGCTAAAATGCTAATATTACCAAATTGTAATATTTCTTCTGACTTAGTACCTGGTTCATAGTAGTCACAGTTGCCTGAAACACATGTCATTGGTATGTCAAAAATACTTGCAATATCTCTTGCATCACTTACCAAGTCACCCAAATGAATAATATGGTCAAATCTATGGTCTCCTTGCAATAAATCAATGACACGCCCTATCTTATGGTGAGTATCACTGATTACCAATATACGCATTATTTACCGCCAAAATACTCAGCCAAAACCTCTTTCATAAGTCTTAGAGCCTTACCTCTATGACTTATGGAATTCTTTTTATCTGCTGGCATTTCGGCAGTGGTACAGCCTTCTTCTGGCACGTAGAAGATTGGGTCATAACCAAAGCCATTGATGCCATGCTCTTTATGGGCTATAATCTTCAATAGTGCCTCTTACAGTCTTGGTTGACCCATCAGGTAAAGATGCTGCAATAACACATACAAAACGTGCTGTACGCTCTTCTTCCATTGCATCTGCAAGTCTATCAATAATCATCTGATTCTTAATTCTATAAGAAGTATCTACACCACCAAATCTAGCAGAATAAATACCTGGTTCCTTATTCATATAATCCACTTCAAGACCAGAGTCATCCGCTAGAACAATATCACCTGTAACAGCTGCAATCTCTACAGCTTTTTTTGAGTGCATTTTCTTCAAATGTTAACCCATCTTCTATAACGTCAATGTCAATACCAACTTCTTCCATGGACACAATTTCCATAGGTAAATCAGCCAGTATTTGTCTTAATTCAACCATCTTATGTTGGTTCTTAGTTGCAAAAATAATTCTTCCTGCCATTACAATCTCCTCTACTTTAATATATCTTCTTGCATCTGAATTAGTTCACTTATACCTTTTTGGGCCAAGTCAAGCATGTCGTTTAATTGAGCTCTAGTAAATGGTGCCTCTTCTCCAGTGCCCTGAACTTCAATGAGCTCACCTTGGTCTGTCATAATGACATTCATATCCACTTTGGCATTACTATCTTCCTCGTAGCAGAGGTCAAGAACAGGCTCTTCTTTGTAGATTCCCACACTAATCGCTGAGACAAAGCCATTCAACGGGTACTTTTCTATCAAGCCATCTGCAAGCAGTTTCTTACATGCAATAGCAAGTGCAACATAGGCGCCAGTTATTGACGCTGTTCTAGTGCCACCATCCGCTTGAATGACATCACAATCAAGTGTAATTGTTCGCTCTCCAAGTGCCTTAAAATCAACCACGGCTCTAAGAGCACGACCTATCAACCTTTGAATCTCAACAGACCTATTATTCTTTTTGAGACGATTGATATCTCTATTCATTCTTGTTCCAGTTGACCTTGGTAACATAGAATACTCAGCTGTCACCCAACCTTCTTCAGAGTCCATCTTGAACCTTGGTACTTTCTCTTCCACTGTTGCATTACATATAACTTTTGTTTGGCCCATCTCAATTAAGACTGAGCCTTCAGGATGAATGATATACTCAGTTGTCATCTTAACAGGTCTTAAGTCATTGTTCCCTCTACCATCGATTCTTTCCATCATTTCACTCTCCTATTCCCATAAATTCGTGTGCATCTTGGGGGGGAGCATTTCTTGTATATAAGTAAAGTCTCACCTTACTTATATACAAGAAAAGAGGCTTTCGCCTCTTTTGTTTTTATTCTTCGTTTGTCAAATATCTTTCTAACTTGTCAATTGCTTCCACTTCATCTGGCCCTTCAGCTGTTAGGACAATATTTTCACCTTCGAGAACACCTAGTGACATCATACCCATTATACTTTTGGCATTCACTTTCTTGTTCTGCATTGCTACGTAGATGCTACTTTGGAATTGGCTTGCTACTTGCACAAACAAAGCCACTGGTCTCGCCTCAAGTCCTGATGCGATTTTAACCATTATTTTTTTTCTCGGTCATGAAATTCCTCCCTTGAACTCTTGAGTTTTTCGGCAATTCGACTAATTTTTCTAAGTCGATGGTTTACACCTGATTTGCCAACTGGTGGACTTAAGTATTCCCCCCCAAGCTCTTTTAGACTGGCAGATGGATTTTCAAGCCTTATCCTTGCCATATCTTCCAACGATTCTGGTAATGTTGTCAGTCCAACCATTTCTTCTATATATTCTATATCATGAATTTGCTTCACAGAAGCCGAAACCGTTTTGTTCAGGTTGGCCGTTTCACAATTCACAATACGATTGACATTGTTACGCATCTCTTTTAGTATCCTCAAGTTCTCAAGGTTCATAAGAGCAACATGGGCTTCCATAATGTTGAGTAAGTCAACAATCTGTCTACCTTCTTTGAGGTACAAGACATAATACTTCTTTCTTATAATAACTTTGGCATCCATGTCAAAACTATTAACAAGGGCCATCAACTCATTTGCATGTTGCTCATTCTGACTAACAAATTCAAGATGGTAGGTTTTCTCTGGGTCACTTAGAGAGCCACTGGCTAGAAATGCACCCCCCTGATATATGCCCTTTTACAACATGTTGTCTGAACAATCAACGGACTAATATGCCTATTGATTTCTGATGCTTCAAGTACCTTTGTTGCTTTCATCACTTTAAGAGCCTCATCTGCATCTGTCAAAAAGATATGATAGACTCTATGCTTCTTTAAATGATGGTTGCGCCGTATAGATACTTCAACCTTTATATTAAATGTTTTTTTCAATAATGTAAAGCATTTTCTTGCAACTGCTGGGTTCTCTGTTTGTATCTTAAGACCAATGATTTGGCCATCTTGGTCTACCTTAGTTTTACCACACATATTTATGATAGCGGCAATCTCAGCTATTCGGCAATGTCTCGCATCACCTATATGTCTAGCCAGTTCATCTTTTACAGTTGATGAAAATGACATAGAACCACTCCTCTTATAGTCACATTACCTGCAACCTTATAATTTGGTCATTATAGTTTTGGCCAGAACGTCTGCATTATGACGTACATAACCTGTTTCTTCGTTTAATAACACCATTGGCACAGAGACGATACGTGGGTCATCAAGTAATGGCAATACCAACTGGGCTCCGTCTTCACCATAGTGTTCAATAACTTTGGATTCAGGCCATCCATCATTAGCCACAATCTTATCAATGACATTTTTACCAATGTATTGTTCAATAACATCCACATGTTCTTGAAGTGTAAAACCTTCTGTTTCTCCTGGTTGTGTCATGATATTACTTATATAGACAATGTCTCCATGAGCCGATCTAATTGCATCACACACACCATCTACCAATAAATTAGGTACAATAGATGTGTAAAGACTTCCTGGACCAAGTAAGACCACATCTGCTTCACATATTTTTTTTCAAAACGTGTTTGTAGACTTTAGGATTATCTGGTATTAATTCCATAAGTTTGATTCTTTTCTTATGACTCTTATTGGCTACAACAATCTCTGTCTCACCTATAACTTCACTGCCATCATTGTATACGGCCCTTAACTGGACATCTTCTATGGTTACTGGCAATACTTGTCCTGTGACCCTTAAAACCTCATGGGCTTTCTCAACAGCTATTGGAAAACTGTCATATAATTCATATAAGCCTACAAGAAATAGATTGCCTAGATTGAAGCCACTGAGTGATCCTTCTTTGAACCTATGTTGGAATAAAGCTTCAAGCATAGGCTCTGTTTCTGCCAAAGCTAAAAGACAGTTCCTTATATCTCCAGGTGGCAAGACATTCAAGTCTTTTCGAAGTTCTCCAGAATGGCCACCATTGTCCGCTACAGTCACAATTGCTGTGATCTCATCTGTATATTTTTTTTAGACCACGAAGCATGGTGGACAATCCTGTTCCACCACCGATACATACAATTTTTTTCCCGCTCATCAATACACCTCGCTATTTATTATTTCCCTCTTCTTGCGTCTTTACCTATATCTCTATGATGGCTATGGACACTATAAGATTCGGCACTTAACCTGCTAGCAAGTTCATTGGCTAATGTTACAGATCGGTGTTTCCCTCCAGTACATCCGATACTAATAACCAATTGATTCTTGCCTTCACTGATATAATTCGGAATCAGGAATCCCACCATATCATCTAACTTCTCTATAAATTGTTTGGACACATCCCACTGCATCACATAATCTTGTATTTCCTTGTCGTTACCTGTTAGTTTTCTAAGCTCTGTCTTGTAATATGGATTAGGTATAAACCTTACATCAAATACCAAATCAGAATCTGATGGAATACCATATTTGAAGCCAAATGATAAGACTGTAATCATAAGATTATCAAAATTCTTATCACCTTCCATTATTCTGTTCATCTCTTTTTTTAGCTCTCTTGTTAAGAGATTGGTGGTCTCGATAATATAATTGGCATGGGTTTTTAATGGCTCAAGTATTTCTCTTTCCATAATGATGCCATCTTGAATTCTCCCATCCATCACTAAGGGATGTTTACGTCTTGTTTCCTTATACCGTTTCACCAATATTTCATCACTGGACTCAAGGAAAAGAATATCGATGTTGGCTCCAAGGTCCCTTAACTGGTCCACTTGGTCAAATAAATCCTCAAAATGAGAACCACCTCTAACATCAACACCAAGGGCTACTTTGGTCAAACCTGAATCAGGCCCATAACATATTTCTGCAAATTTCCCTATTAGTGCTGGTGGTAGATTATCAACACAGAAATAGCCACCATCTTCTAGAAAATTTAGGGCTGTACTTTTTCCTGCCCCCCCTGACATACCTGTTACGATTATAAACTGCATAGATTGCCCTCCGCGACTACATTGTCAATAATAGATTCTAAAACTCACCAATCATGCGAACTTCTGGTTCAAGATCAACACCAAATTTTCTTTTAACTTCATTTTGAATATGCTCAATCAAATTCACAACATCTTTACTGCTTGCATTACCCGTATTTATGACAAAACCACAATGTTTGTCTGACACGCGGGCACCACCTATCTGATAACCTCTAAGACCTGCATCCATTATAAGTTTGCCGGCATAGTAACCTACTGGTCTTTTGAAAGTACTACCTGCACTTGGCTTTTCTAGGGGGGGTTGTTTATCCTTACGTCTTTGGTTCAATTCATCCATCAAGGTTTTGATGGACTCTTGGTCACTTTGTTCAAACACCATGTTGGCCGAGACCACAATGTCCCCCCCTCTATCCATAAGTACACTGTGTCTATAACCAAGCTCTAATTCATGGCATGTCACTGTTTTAAATTCACCATCTCGTGACAATATAGTTGCATCCACTAAGATGTCTTTGATTTCTCCGCCATAAGCACCAGCGTTCATGTATACGGCACCACCAAGTGTTCCAGGAATCCCCCCCGAAGCAAATTCAAAGCCTCCAAGCGAAGATTTATAAATTGTCTTGGCCAATTTGGAAAGCAGTACACCTGCTTCTGCGTATACTTTGCAACCATCCAGTAGTATATGACTTAGGTTCTTATAGACTTGAATGATGACTCCTCTATAGCCTTCATCCGACACCAAAAGATTACTGCCATTGCCAATAATATAATAGGAAATATCATTGGACCTACAATAAGTAATCATTTCCTTTATATGGTCAACAGTGTTTGGCACAAAAAAACAAGTCTGCTGGACCGCCAATCTTGAAGGATGTATGTAGATTCATGGGTTCATTAAACAAAAGCTCACTGCCTTCAAAATGTTCTTTTATATATCTTAATTGACTTTCTCTCATTTGACACCTCTATTGGATATTTTTACCAACCCATTATACCATAAAACAGTAAAATAAAAGAGCCATATATGTGAATGAATCACATATATGGCTCATGCTTGGAATTACTCTAATCCGCCTTCGTTCATTTCGACAGGATACTTTGCTTTAAGAGCTTCTACTTGATTTCTGTAAGCTTCTGATTGCTTTTGCATTGTTAACTCTTGTCCAATCTGTGCAGCCACTTCTTCAAATGCTTGCTCTCCAGAATCAACACGCTCGTCAACAACAATTAGGTGGTAACCGAATTGAGTTTTGACTGGCTCACTAATAACACCAATTTCTTGTGTGAATGCCACTTCTTCAAATTCAGGAACCATTCTTCCTTTTTCAAATGACCCAAGATCTCCACCACGTTCTTTTGAAGGACAAGTAGAATATTGCTTAGCCGCTTCACCAAATTCAAGTCCGCCATCAATCTCTGCTTTTACCTTAGTGATTTCTTCTTCTTCTGCCATAAGAATATGCTTTGCAGTTGCTTTTGGTCCAGTCACATATGAAGCTTTGTTCGCTTCGTAATATGCTTTAAGGTCCTCGTCTTCAACTTTAACTTGCTCAAGTACTTTTTGAATTGAATACCTTTGCATTAATGTTCTAGTTGTCTCTTCTAGCATTTCAATGAATTTCTCGTCTTTGTCGTATCCATTGTCCATACCTTCTAAGTAAAATAGCTCTCCAGCTATCATCTCATCTAAAAGTCTTTTTCTACCCTCAAGACCAGCAACTTCTTGAGCTTGTTGTTGAGGAAGATTTCTCATGATTGCAATCATGTCCTCTTTTGTTAATTCTTTTTCGCCAACTTTGGCAAGTACTACTTTCTCCATGGTAATCTCCAATCTGATTCTACGTATCCATGTCTTCGATACTTAATGATGTCTCTACAATATCTGTTCAACTTAATACATCATACTAGATAAGCTCTATATTTTCAAGGCAAATATGGTATAATTGGCTCTAGATATGACCGGCTAGTCAATCAAATATTTGTGTAGGGAATGAAAGGAGCAAAATCATGCTGTGTGAAACAAAAGATTTTGGTGTAACCAAAAATGGTGAACAGGTTACAGAATATACGATAACCAACAAAAAAGGTTCTAGTGTTAGCGTACTTAATTACGGAGGTATCATCACCAAGTTAATGGTTCCTGATAAAATCGGAACTCTTGCTAATGTGGTACTAGGCTTTAACACTATAGGTGAATATGAAGAGAAATCACCTTTTTATGGATGTATTACTGGTCGCGTTGCGGGAAGAATTACAGATGCAGTATTCACTATAGGTGATACAACTTATGAGTTGGCCAAAAATGATGGTAAAAATAACCTTCATGGCGGTCTTGTGGGACTTGATAAAGTTGTTTGGTCTGTGACAGAAGTCGTAGAAAAGGATTATGCTGAATTAGTGCTTCATTATGTCAGCAATGATATGGAAGAAGGTTTCCCAGGCACACTGGATATGACTGTTACCTATAGATTCGATGAAAATGACAACCTAACGCTTGCATATAAGGCTACTACTGACAAAGAAACTATTGTTACACTCACCAACCACACCTACTTCAACTTGTCCGGTGACCCAAGTACGGATATCTTAGACCACACATTGAAGATTCCAGCGGATAACATGGTTCAGATAGGTGACGATTCAATGCCGATTGCTGTCTCCTCAACTAAAGGGACACCTTTTGACTTTACTGGTGGCAAGAAGATTGGTCAAGATATTGGTGCTGATGACCAGCAGATTAAGAACGGTTCTGGTATTGACCATCCATTTATACTTAATGGTGATGAAGGTGAAAAGATTATTTTATCCGATGATAAATCAGGTCTTAGTATGGAAGTTGTGACCAACGAGACTTGTGTTGTTTGTTATACGGGTAACTTCTTAACAGAAAATGATTACGTCTATGATAACGTAGGCATCAAACAACGTAGTGGTGTTTGCCTTGAGACACAATACTACCCAGATGCTATCAACGCTGAGTTCTTACCTACTAAAACTCTTAAGCCTGGTGAGGTCTATAACTACAAAACGACTTTTTCTTTTAAAGCTTAGAATACTTTGCAAAAAGGGATATCACCTCTTGGTGGTATCCCTCTATTTTTGATTCCTAATATTCGATTATCCAGTCTAACCAAAGACTTAAGTGAGATTCAACTCATCAAAGCTCATAGGGCCTTTCATAACCTTCTTCTTAATATAAAGGCTACCTTCCTTATTGGGTTTCACACTCCAATAGACAAGGCTAAACTTACGTCCTACTAACTCAATCCCAGTTATGCCTCTTGGATGAACACAGCATCCTGAGTTCATATACACAGGTGAGCCATCATCCGGCAACTTAGGTCTATGGGTATGGCCACATAATATGCCCACACCATGTTCTTCAATCCATTTGGTAAAATTCTTCTCTATTCTGTGGCGCTTAATTCTATTCTTAGAAGGACTTGAAGGGTTCTTAAGACCTATCATATGCATATAACGCCAAAACACCCTCATAAGAAACAAGGATATAACCCAGCCGTGGTCATTGATAAAATCCCCCCCTTGGTGACCATGAACAACCATTACTTTCTTATCGGATTGGCTGTCCTTAAGTATAATGCTCTCTTTAGTTCTTATACCAGGAAATAAAGGGGGGGTGTCTATATCAAGATAGTCATCAAAGAAATGATCTAGATGGTGTTTGGCATAAGTTTGGCTTCTAAAAGCCATATTGTGATTACCATACATATAATCAAACCTACCAAGGTCATAAAATTCCTTAAGCAGACAAAACACATCTGAATGAGCACTTCGGATATGTTCAAAGCGACTGTATTCCCAAAGTTCATCACCATCACCGACTTCGATGTAGTGAAATCCATGGTCAAAATAATGGTTAAGTGCATAATAATATATGTTCTGATTATGAGCAAACTCATCTGTCAGACTGTTGTCACCGCGATGTATGTCACTAAAAAAATACTATTCTTGTATCGTCATTCACTTCAATAACATCGTTCTTTTTCAAAGCGTCATTAAAGCATTCTAGTAAACGTTTATGTGCAAACAAGTCATCACCTTCTTTATAGGTTAATTATACCATAATTGAAAATAAAAAAAGACAACTTGCAAGATTTAAAGTACTTTTGCAAATCGTCTTTATCTAAATTTATACCAATCTTTTAACTTTCACTTCTTCTAAAAAGAATCAGTGCACCAATGGCTATAATACCGATGGCAAGAATCATACCAGAATCAAACCAGTGAACAACTCTACTAAGAAGTATTAAGGCACCAGCCCCCCCAACAAAGACAATGCCAAGTGTTTGTCTTGAGTTCTTTCCTTCAAATGTAAAACCCTTAGTCGGTTCACTATCATCTTCAACATAATCATCTGGTCTCTCAGGAATAACAATAGCTGCTATTAAATATGCAATAAGCGCTGTACCTGCACTTGATAATGCAATGATTGCAAATAGTATTCTTACAATGGTTGGATCAATTTTGAAATAATCTGCTACGCCACTACATACACCTGCTAAAAATTTATCTTTCTTCGATCTGTATAATCTTCTTTCCATGTTTTCACCTCGTCTTCAAGTATATTGTTCAGCTGACATCTTCGTTTCAACTAACTATGAGTTCATTATACCGTCTAATTCATAAAAAACAATGTCATTCGGATTAAAAGATTATTAGAATCATCGTCTCTCATAAGTTAATTCCGTGATTCCATTGGTTATATCAGTATTGATTAACCTCAGATTAATTGTATCTGCTATCGTGGAGAACATTCTTACACCCTCCCCCCCAAGTAGAACCGGTATGACAGATATCTGATACCTATCAATTAGATTTGCCTTAACCAATTGATCTGCAATACTAGCGCCACCGCAGATCCAAATGTCCTTGCCCTCTTCATTCTTAAGCTCTTCAACTAACTGGACCAAAGGTTTATCAGCCTTTTCTATTCCTTCTGAATTCTCAATGTCTCTTCTTGTAATAATATAAGACTTCATACCTTCATAAGGCCATACATCTGGTGACAACTCTGTAATGATTTGATTGTATGTCTTATAGCCCAGTATGACTGTATCAATTGTCTTGATAAATTTTTCATATGTATCTGGCATTGGGCCTTCTGATTCTTGACCTTGTAACCATTCTACGCCACCATCACTATTGGCCACATAACCATCCAAACTCATTGCAATAAATAGAACCACTTTTCTCATAAAATACTCCTTCCTTATCTAGTCAATCTGTACATCAATAATCACTTGATTAATATGTGTTGCTTCTATATTCGCTTGTGTATATGCCTGTTTACTCTGGCCATCTGCATTGTAACCATAACAAAACATACCCGCTGTCTTTGCTGAGTTAATACCATGGGTGGAATCCTCAATGACTGCACATTCCATAGGACTTATGCCTAAACGTCTAGAAGCTTCTAAGAAAATATCCGGTGCTGGTTTACTTTTTTTCCACCTCTTGGCCACTGACAATGACATCAAATTCATCATAAATCCCTAGACGAGTTAACATGACCTCAATCGTAGTCAAATCTGAAGACGATGCAACAGCCATTTTGACACCTTGATTCCTAAGGATACTCATCAAAGGCTTGATTCCCTCGATTAATTCAATAGGCAGGGTGCTAAAACCTTCCAACTTAGTAGCTTCCGCTCTACTTATTAGGCTGTCCAAAGTATAGGGCAACTTATAAGTTTCTTTGAGTTCTCGCCACATCTGCTCGTTACTAACACCAACAAACTTGTCCAAGACGCCTTGTGTTACCTCTATACCATAATCTCTAACCATCTGAAGGTCCATCTCAATATGCATGGGTTCAGAATCAACCAATACACCGTCCATATCAAATATCATCGCTTTCATAATCTACTCCTATCACTTCTTAAAATAATTAATGGCGCAGAAAGAATTAATCTCTCTGTGCCATTCTCTCACAAAATCAAATTGATTTGCAAATTAATATATTCATTTCACACCATTATTCAACAGTCACACTCTTAGCAAGGTTACGTGGTTTGTCAACGTCATGTCCTAAGTCTCTTGCGATATAATAGGCAAACAATTGTTGTGGAATGTTCTCAAGTAGTGGTACCATGGACCAATGGGTTCTTGGCACATAGATGACATCTTCTGCCACTTGCTCAATCTCTTTGTTGCCTTCCATAGCGATAGCCATTATGCTTGCACCTCTCGCTTTGACCTCTTTGATATTGCTGACTGTCTTCTCAAATAATGCCTCTTGACCTACAAGACCCATAAGCAGTGATCCTTCTTCAATAAGGGCTATTGGTCCATGTTTCAGCTCCCCCCCAGCCGCATAAGGTTCGGCATGAAGGTAAGCAATCTCTTTAATTTTAAGAGCTCCTTCCATTGCTACAGCATAGTCAAGACCACGGCCTATATAAAAGACATTCTTCATGTTCAGATGTTTCTTAGCTAGTGCTTCAATCTTATCTGCCTGATTCAGTATAGCTTCCACATTATCAGGTAGCTTGTAAAGCATATCCCTAATTTCTCTAAAGAACTCTGTTGACATCTTGCCAAGGGATATGGATATCTTCATTGAGATTAGATACATGGCACACAACTGGGCAGAATATGCCTTTGTTGATGCAACAGCTATCTCAGGTCCAGCCCAAGTGTATAAGACATCATTGGCTTCTCTTGATATTGTTGAACCAACAGCGTTAACAACACCAAGAACTTTTGCACCTGCATTCTTTGCCATACGCAGTGCTGCAAGGGTATCTGCAGTCTCACCTGATTGTGATATAACAATCATCAGAGTATTCTCATCAAGGATTGGATCCTTATAGCGGAATTCAGATGCCACTTCTGATACAACAGGAATTCTGGCATACTTCTCAATTAATTGCTTACCAACAAGACCTGAGTAATAAGCGGTTCCACAGGCTACAATATAGATCTTGTCAATCTTCTCAAGGTCTTCTTTCTCAAGACATATACCATCTAGGTATACATCGTCCTTATCCATTGGCAGTCTTGGTGACAAAGTATCTTTAATAACACCAGGTTGTTCATAGATTTCTTTTAACATGAAATGGTCATAGCCTGCCTTTTCAGCAGCTTGTACATCCCATGTAACGTTAAAGACTTCTCTTGTCTTTGGATTTTTGTCAAGATCCATAATCTCAATGTTGTCTTTGGTTACAACAGCCAGCTCATAATCTTCAATAAAGTAAACATCTCTTGTGTGTTTTAGGATTGCAGGTACATCCGAGGCAATAAAGTTTTCACCTTCACCAATACCAAGGACCAAAGGGCTGTCCTTACGAATAGCCACAATCTTGTCTGGCTCAGCTGTGGCAATAACACCAAGGGCATAAGACCCTTCAATACGTCTTACAGCTTCAATAACTGCATCTACCAGATTACCTTTTTCCCTAAAGTACATATCTATCAGTTGTATAGCAATCTCTGTATCTGTTTCTGATAAGAATCTATACCCCCCCTTCTCTATCAGCTCTTCTTTGAGGGAAATATAGTTCTCAATAATCCCATTATGAACCAATGCTAATGTGCCATCAGCATTAAGATGTGGGTGAGAGTTATGATCTGATGGCTCACCGTGAGTTGCCCATCTTGTATGACCTATTCCAAGTCCACCTGCTATATCATGACCAATTAATTTCTTCTCAAGATTTGCAAGACGACCTTTCGTCTTAATCATATTCATATGGCTATTAATAACGGCCACTCCAGAGGAATCATACCCTCTATATTCTAAGGTTTTTAGGCCTTCCACCAATATTGGTGTAGCCACTTGATTACCTATATAACCTACTATTCCACACATTCTTTCTCTCCTCCTAATCGCTTGATCCCAAGTTATGACACATCTAGCTATTTCTATCTAATTAGCCAAGTCGCTCTTCAATCATTGCTGCTAATTGTTTCGCTTCCACAGCTAATTGCTCTTTATCTTTACCTTCAATCATAACTCTTACAAGAGGTTCCGTACCAGATGGACGAATCAAGACTCTACCTTCACCCATGAACTTATTTTCAAGTACTTTGATTGCGTCTTGAATAACGGAATCTTCTTTATAATCATGTTTGGTCTTATTGGTCACCTTTGCGTTGACAAGAACTTGTGGTAAGACCTCCATACATGACGCAAGTTCAGATAATTTCTTGCCTGTGTCTTTCATTACTTCCAATAAGTGAAGAGCCGTTAATAAACCATCCCCCCCTGTTGTGTTCTCATCTAAGAAGATAATATGTCCTGATTGCTCTCCACCTAAGTTAAAGTCATTTTTAATCATTTCTTCAAGTACATAGCGGTCGCCAACACTTGTTTGCTTGATGGCAATACCATTGTTCTTGCCCATGATGAAGAATCCAAGGTTACTCATAACAGTGGCAACTACAGTTGATTTACGTAGAGTACCTTTCTCCTTCATATGAAGACCGCAGATAGCCATTATCTGGTCACCATCAACCATGTTACCATTTTCATCAACCGCTAGACATCTGTCTGCATCACCATCAAAGGCCAAACCAACGTCTGCGCCAACTTGCTTGACATATGACTGAAGGTCTTCCATATGCGTTGAACCACATTGCTTATTAATATTTGTTCCATCTGGCTCATTATGAATAATAAAGACTTCAGCCCCCCCAAGGTCTCTTAATGCTTCTGGTGCTGATACATAAGAAGCACCATTTGCACAATCTATAACAATCTTAATGCCTTCTAAAGTTGTATCAATTTGTCTTTTTGCGTAACGTATGTAGTCATGGATACATTCTGTTCTTACAACATGTCTACCTATTGCCGTTCCTGTAGGTAGCTCAATGGCCGAGTTCTTGTCCAAGACCAATGCTTCAATCTCTTCTTCTATGGCATCAGATAGCTTATACCCATCTCTATTGAAGAACTTTATACCATTATATTCAACAGGATTATGAGAAGCTGATATCACTACCCCCCCTGCATCCGCCCCCCCGTATTCTCTTGTTAAATAAGATACAGCCGGTGTTGGCATGACACCCATAGTCATTACATCTGCGCCAACAGAACATATACCCGCAATCATAGCTGCTGCCAGCATTTCACCTGATAACCTTGTATCTCTACCTATCAAGATTGTTGGCTTGTGCTTCATTTCTTTTGTCAAAACATAGGCACCTGCTTGTCCAAGCAAATACGCTAACTCAACAGTCAATTCCTCATTGGCAATACCTCTTACTCCATCTGTTCCAAATAATTTCCCCCCCATCTTGTACTCCTTTTCTTGTTTTTAACCTTTTTCATTATAGCACCTTGATTATGGCCTCTCAATGAATTATCCATTTATTCAATACTTTTTTAGCCAGTGGTCTATACCAATTCATCAATTGGTATAGACCACTGGCTTTTATTCATCATTCACCTTCACAAACACAAACCCCCCCTGCCTACAATAATGTGGACAGGGGGGGACATTTATGGGTGGCTTCTATTCGCTTATTGTTGTTTCCGTTGCACCCTCTTCAGTAGTCTCCTCACCTTCAGGAACCTCTGATAGCTCAACCAAAATCATTGGAATCTCTGTTGTAATGCTTAGATCTGAATCGACCGTAAGCTTTAGCTCTACTTCATGCTCTCCAGCTTCCAAATCCTTGAGAGAAATGCTTGGCAATAAATCCTCTACGCCTAAGTCATTTAAGTCTCTTTGGATTCCTTGAACAGTTAGTGGTATTTCAAATTCCTCAACAAACTTAAACTGCATCTGGTCACCAAGTGACTTAACCGTGATGTCTGATGCTGTAATAACCTTATCAATGGACATAATTGCTTCAATATCCATGTTCAAATAAGCTATTGTCTCACTGCCATATAACCAAACACCTTCTGGCAAGTATTGTGAAAGGTTAATACTTAGAGATTTATTTTCACTGGTCAAGGTTGTCATATCAATATTGGATACGATTAACTCAGAGTAGTCATCAATAATCTCTGACTCTCCCCCCTGACCATAACTCTATCTACGTCTAGGCCAATGTCCATCAAGCGATAATCCGCACTAATACTGCCTACTGTTGAGAAAGAAACAGGAATTTCCCTTATTTTCTCAATTGGCACTTTGACCTCTATCTGATTATTATTCAGAGTCAGATTAGGGATATCATTGCCATCTGAATCTTGTATCTTTGGTGAAACAAATACAGTTATGTCATCAGTCGCTTCATTAATCTTAACATTAACTAAAACTGAGGCCACCATAGCAAGCTTAGATTCTGGTCCTGTTAATTCAACCTGATTGGGTGTTACAACAGGGTTTAACTTAATATGTTCACTTGCAAGTTCACCATCATAGAAGACTTGTACATCCTTAACAACCGTTTCAATCTGTTCCCAACTAATCTGCATATCGTTAGGTGTTTTCTCTAGAAGGTCAATCTGATCTGGTGCATCAACCTCAATATCAATGGCACCCGTTATTGAAACAAGCTTCATATCCACATAAGCAGATATTTCTTCTATACCTAATTTATCAATTCTTGACCTATTGCCTCCGACAACCACATCTACTGTCTCACCTTCCAAATAGGTAATGGCTTTCTCTTGTGATGTGATGGCATCTTCATAGCGCTTCTCTACTTGAATGTCTTCGAAAGACTTTGTAATGTAGGGATCATTATAGTTGACCACTACAACCCAAAGAACGAAAGCAAGAAATAATGAAAGGACTTTCCAAATCCAATTATTCGTTAGTTTTTCGATCATTTTGGCGTCTTCCTTTCAATATGCTTAGTGGTCTAAATTCTGTCTTTGGCACCGCTTTAGCACCTAATTTATTCATCAAGTATTCACGATTGACATTACGTATGATATTACCACCAGTAGCCAAAGAGATATAGCCTGTTTCTTCCGAAACAATAACAACAATACAATCTGATACTTCTGATATGCCTACGGCTGCTCTATGTCTTGTACCAAGTTCTTTGCTAAGGCTCATGTTGTCTGATAAAGGCAAATAACATGTTGCTGCAACAACTCGGTTATCACGTAATATAACCGCACCATCATGAAGTGGTGTGTTATGTTCAAATATATTCATTAATAATTGGGAACTAACAACTGCATCTATTGTAATACCCGTGTTCTGATGTTCTGTTAGGTGAATTTCTTTTTCAATAACAATCAATGCACCTGTTTTTGTCTTAGACATCTCTTCTGTGGCATAGACAATCTCTTCAATGATGTCATTGTTCATCTGAACGTTAACGCCTCCATCATCATTTAAGATAAAATCAGCTATGAAGTTTCGCCTTCCAAGTGATTCAAGAGCACGCCGAAGTTCAGGTTGGAAAATAATCAAAATAGCGATGATACCCACACTTATTGTATTGGATAAGATCCATAAGATTGTGTTCAGTTCAAAAACCATAGCAATCACTGCAATAACCAATATAACGATAATTCCCTTGAATAAAACCCACGCTCTAGTACCTCGAAGCCATTTGATTAATTGATAAATCACAAAGGCAATGAGGAGAATCTCAATAATGTCTTTAATTTTGACTGTGGGCATCTGACCCGTTAGACCGCGAAACCAGTCCATAAAATCATAAAAATTACTCAAAGTAACACCTCATCTGACTACTCAATGGTCTTAACTTCTTTTTTTGCTTCTTGCAATCTTAATCTTAGGCACTGCTTTAACATAGTAATAATAATCATCGTCTTCAAATTGTTGCTTCTCAGCTTTTTGATAATCAAGGGAGAATCTAAAGAATTGCATGGCACCCACAACAACTATGGCAAATAATGAACCGAAGAATACACCACCAATACCAACACCTGCATTCAGGACAATGTTGCCAATAATGAAACCAAAGATGTTAACAAGTCCTCCAACTCCAATAGCAATGTAGTGGATGTAATCAAACTCAAGTTGACTGACGAAATAGGTTGCTACTATGACAGCTCCAAAGACAACAATCATTAGAATCATTCCTTTGTCAGCTGTTGCTGCGCTCATAATATATCTGTACATCTCAATCAGTGCATTGGGAATATTCACAAGGTCTGTGGCTTTGATTTCAAGGAGTCCCGGTAGATAAGCTGACAAGAAATAAACAATAACACCTACGCCAACAGGTACAACGGCTGCTGGACCAATCACCAGGCCAACAAAGATTGGTAAAATATAAATCAAGTTCATTTGCATTAGTAATGGCACTAGAATGACCAAATAGGCCTGCTTTGGAAATAATCTGACAAACATTAGATAAAGTACAATCAACACACAAAAGACAATGATTGTGCCTTCCAGTGAAACAAAAAAACAATCTAGCACATATGGTGACCAGTGACAACAAAACAAACCATGTAGCTGGAACAAAAGCAACAATGGCTGCCATCATCATTCTAACCGTTGTTCTATCGAGAATCCCTAATTTGCCAGTTGTGTCAAACTGTCCCATAAATCCGCTTAGTTTTGAAAGTATAAACATTGCAAGGATAAACTTTGCAACTGGAACGATAATCCGCTCGAATTTGATGTATATAGATTTGATCAGTTCCTTGATTTCTAGTAATGTGCTCATTTGTTTCCTCCCAATATTACTTCATTTTTCTTAAATCTCTAAGGTTCTTCTGATAGATATCCAAACGTTTTTTGGTATCTTTATAGCGGCTTCTATAAACTATGGATGATATAATGCCATAGACCACCATAAACACTATCCATATGGTTAAATACTCCATGCCTTGGCCCACAAAATCATATTCAATAAAAGTCTGCATGTTATCGAAGAACTTACCACCAAGGTCCGCAACAAAAAAACAATACCAAGGCTACACTAACACCAAGCAACATCATGAAAGTATTAAATGAAATGAAATCACCTTTGAAGAATTCCATTACCTTCTGGTCTTCTTTTCCTTCACTTTGTTCATAAGTTGCAAGTTTCATCATTAACTTTACTTTGTCCTCATTAATCATTATCCACCTCTTCTTCCACCTCAGCAGGTAATAGGGCATTCTGGTTGTATCTTACTCCAGCATGCCATAATATCCATTCTGTTAATCCTGCGTCATAAGTGGCATCTATCTGAGCCTAATTGCTTCTCTTCCATAAGTCATATAGTTACCTGTTCCAAGGTAACTTGCCGTAAATGCTTGTAGCCAAGGTCTAACCGTCGCCACATGTTCACCCTCTGGTATTACAGCCAACTCTTCATTTGAATCTTCCATAGAGCCATAGATTGTTTTATATGGGTATAAGTCAGAATGCTGGCCTTTTGGAATTCCAAAGAAACCGTAGCCATAATGTGATGGATAAACCATGGGACAAATAGCATCCAGTCGTTTAGCCATTTCAACATAATCTTGACCAATAACTTTGGCATCTACTTCACTGTTAATAACAATACCAAATACGTCAGCCGTTATTTCAACACCAAGAGGTTTTAATTCTGCATTAGCATAATCAAGGAACTCAAGAATAATTTCTTCTCTAGTCACTGTGTCTAGACCACCAAAATCCACATAATTCAATTCTTTGGTTGCCTCGAATCTTATATAATCAAATTGGATTTCTTTGAATCCAACACGTGCTGCTTCTTTAGCCACATCAATTACATATTTCCATGTATCTTTGTTGTATGGGTTCAACCATGGCACCCTGTTATAAGTCCACAATGAACCATCCTTGTTCTTAATAGCATATTCTGTTTTGTTAGCTGCAAGGTATGGATCCTTGAAAGTTACGATACGGGCAATTGGGAAAATATCGTGTTCGTATAACTTATCCATTAACCCTTCAATGTCCGGTATAATTTTACGTCCCGCCCCCCTACCTCATTAACTTCATCAATATCCGTCTCAAAACATATATAACCACTGTCATTTTTGACATCTATAACGAATGCATTAATCTCTGTTTCATCCGCCAGTTCAATTAGACCATCAATCCAACCTTCACTACCTGCCGCATGGGCACTAACATATATGCCTTTGATTGCCTCGTCATACTCATAACGAGCAGCTGGTGCTGGTTCTACATCTGCATAAGACTCAAAATCATAGATAACCTCTGTCACTACTGGAATGGCATCCTCGTCCTCAGATTCCTCTATAGTGTCAACCTCTAATACTTCATCCTCTTCTGCTGTTGTTTCAACCACAGTTTCATTTGTTACAAGATCCGTATCCAAACTCTGATTATCTGGACTTTCTTTAACACAAGCTCCAAATAGGATTAGGCTCGTTAATATTGCACCTGCTACTGTAAACCATTTGGTGCCACGTGTTCTTACTAAATCTATATTTAAAATCATTATTTTCTCCATTATCTTATTACACACATCATTTCACCCTTACATGCTTAAGCATCCAAGCTAAGCTAACAAGTCTATATAGACTATCTACTTTTGACGCTTTAACACCTATGACATTATAACATATATAAGATATTCAAATCGACTGTTTTTTTTATTAACAAACGATTAAATATCTATCAAAAAAAGACCACCCTCAAGTGGTCCCATACTCACTAAAATCATATTACAAAGCTTACAAGTATAAAATCTATTGATCAACTCTTTTATCTTGTATAGACTTAATAGAGTTTATATATTGAGTGGGTGATAACATACAGTTTTTTTGAAGCACCTCGAAAAATAATGTACTGAGGAAAAACCAAGACTTAATGCAATTTCAGTAATATTCAACTTCTGTTCTCTCAGTAGTTTTTTTGCCTTTACTATTTTCATCCAAATATAATAACTTCCTGGACTTACGAATAAATGCTTATTAAATAGATTACTTAAGTATGTCGGACTAACATTTAAATGTTCACAAATATCCTTGATTGTCAATTTCTCGTGAATATTCTCTTTCATATATTCGATGGCACTAGTAATGATTTGGTTATTGACATTAGATGAATTCTCTAGATTACTTCTTTCTACTAATGGTGTATTATCTCTAACTAGCTCAATCAGAATTAACTCAACTAGGTTTTTTTATGACTTGCATGCTAGCAAATGGACAATTGTCCTTCAAGATATACTTGACTGTTTGAGGGTTATTTAGCTTTGACAAAAAAAAGTTGCCCTACATTCTGCAATCACTATTGCCAAATAATTCTTTACGATTTTCTTTGTTTGATAAACAGTATTTGTTTTTAGAGCCTTATCCTGGATAGAGCAATTGAAGGACATGACAACAAGGTTAAGGGCGTTTTTGTTATCTGCACTAAGCACATGAAATGACATTGGTTCCAAAATAATAATATCCCCCCCTTGACTAAGAAAAATGATTCGTCATTTAACTGTATATGAACACATCCATTGTCAACATAAATCAGTTCATAAAAACCATGTTTTTCACCTTCAAATTTATAATCATTTGAGAATTCAAAATAATGAAATGTATAAAATTGCGTTACTTCTATTTTATTTTCTATGTCAATTGGTCTAAACATTTTATCACTCCATAGTTATTCAATAGAAATAATATTGTAGAGCTTCTTGTTAAAGGCTTATTGTACAACAATATATTAGATTTGTGCAAATACAAGCTCCCAAATAAATGTAATAATTATTGCACAACAAACTACAGGAGGAATTGTAGTTGACACAATTACAAATGACAAGATGAAAACCATTCACTATTCTACACCTCTTGGAAACTTGATTAGGAATTATCAATTGGATAGTGATGGGTCCTGGGCACCACATGACTACCTAATCAAACTTGAAGACGATGTCGAGATTCTAAAGTACATCCTCAAGAACACATCATATACAGCCAATAACCATATCTTCACTGACTTTCTTGAGCAAACCAAAGGTTTTGGTGTTTGTGACGCAGTAATTCGAAGGTCACCCTTTGGAAAAATTGTACATGAATATTTAGGTTTTGAAGAAACTATTTACAAAATTTTTGATAATGAAGCCTTTATACTAGAAATTATGGAAGCTCAAGAGCTTTTGGATATCCAACTAATTCAACTTGCTGCCGATACCGCAACGGATATTGTCATCATATCTGATCATGCAGATGAGAATTTAATTCCTCCACCATATTTTGAGAAGTATTGCTTTCCATTTTATAACAAGGCATGTGATATCTTACATGCAAGGGGGGGTAAATATGTTTCAACTCACCTAGATGGAAACATTAAGGGATATATGAACATATTTCATAAATCAAAACTCGACCTACTCGATGGATGTACTCCTGCACCTATGTTTAATTACACGCCCCCCCAAGAACTAGCCAATAGTATTAAGGGGGGGTCCAAATCTACTTATTTAGGTGTCCCTTCATCGATGTTTGTACAAAATACCTATTCATCCGATGCTATACACAAAATGGCAGAAGATATTATTGATTCTTTTGACAGTAGAGTCATACTAAATATAGGTGATCTATTACCTATCAATGGAGATATTCAACATGTAATAGATTTGGGGGGGAAACATATCAAAAATCTTTAAGTTGAACCTTAATCTAACCTTTAATGATATATTCATACTAACAAATAATGCCACTGGATTATAAATCCAGTGGCATTCTACTTTTTCACTTTATTCTTATTCTTTTGGTTTCATTGTAGGGAAAAGAAGTACGTCTCTGATAGAATATGAATCTGTCAGTAACATAACAAATCTGTCAATACCAACACCAAGTCCACCTGTTGGTGGCATTCCGTATTCAAGTGATGTTAAGAAATCTTCATCAATCTTGTTGGCTTCTTCATCACCAGCTTCTCTTAAGGTCTCTTGATACTCAAAACGACCTCTTTGATCAATTGGATCATTAAGCTCTGAGAAAGCATTGGCAAACTCTCGCTTAGTGATAAAGAGCTCGAAGCGCTCTGTGTATCTTGAATCTTCTGGTTTTCTCTTAGCCAGTGGAGAAATCTCAACTGGGTGGTCCATAATAAAAGTTGGTTGATCAAGATGGTCCTCCACGAATGCTTCGAAGAAGGCATTGATAATCTCGCCTCTCTTGAAGTGCTTCTCGATATGAACATCTTTCTCATCAGCCAAGGCTTTGGCTGCAGCATCGTCTTTGATTTCTTCAAAATCAATGCCTGTATATTTCTTAATAGCATCTACCATCGTTAGTCGCTCAAATGGTTTCTCAAGGTCAATCTCAAGACCATCATAGTTAACCACAGCTGTACCAAGTACATTTTGCGCCACCGTTCTGAACATCTCTTCAACAAGGTTCATAATACCATGGTAGTCTGTATAAGCTTCGTATAATTCAAGTAATGTGAACTCTGGATTATGTCTTACTGACAATCCTTCGTTTCTGAATACGCGACCCATCTCATATACACGCTCGAATCCACCCACGATTAATCTTTTCAGGTATAACTCAAGTGATATACGCATGTGAATATCCATATCAAGGGCATTGTGATGACTGTTAAACGGTCTCGCCGCAGCACCACCTGGAATTGTTTGAAGTACTGGTGTTTCAACTTCTACATACCCTCTGTTATCTAAATAGTTCCTAATTTCACGAATGATTTTAGAACGTTTAAAGAATGTGTCTTTAACTTCTGGATTCACAATAAGGTCCAGGTATCTTTGACGGTATCTTGTATCCGTATCTTTAAGACCATGGTATTTCTCAGGTAGAATCTGAAGACTCTTAGAAAGCAATGTAACTTCCTTGGCCTTAACAGACACTTCACCTTTTTGAGTTTTGAAGACGAGACCTTTGATACCAAGAATATCACCGATATCGTATGTCTTAAAGACATCAAATGCCTCATCTCCAATCATATCTTTACGGATATAAGCCTGAATCTGTCCTTCTTTATCCTGAATATGAATGAAAGATGCTTTACCCATTAATCGTTTGGTCATAATACGACCAGCAATACCTACGTCCATACCTTCAAGTTCTTCGAAATCATTAATAATCTGAATACCATGATGGCTTACGTCAAATTTAGTTATCTCAAATGGGTCCTTACCCGCCTCTTGTAACTCACTTAGTTTGTTACGACGGATTTTTAGCAACTCATTTAAGTCTTGTTCCTGTGCACCTTGGATGTTTTCCAATTTTGACACTCCTTCTATCATCTTATCTATGAATCTCTAGTATTTTGAACTTTAGCAAACCTGCTGGAGTATCCACTTCAGCTACATCGCCAACTTTCAGTCCAAGCAAAGCTTGACCTACTGGTGATTCATTTGAGATTTTACCATGTAAAGGATCGGCCTCTGTTGAGCCAACGATTGCATAATCAATCTCTTCATCAAATTCTACGTCAAAAAGTCTTACCTTACATCCCACATTAATAGAACTAAGGTCTACTTCATCCTCGTCAATTACCTCAACGTTCTTAAGTAACTTCTCAATCTGTACAATTCTTGCTTCCACTTCTGCTTGTTCTTCCTTCGCTGCATCATACTCAGCATTCTCGGATAAATCCCCCCCTTGAGCTCTTGCTTCCTTAATCTTCTGAGCGATTTCTTTACGTTTATGAACTTTTAGTTCTTGAACTTCAGTCTCTAACTCTTGAAGACCATGGTAAGTAAGTATAACTTTCTTATCAGGCATATACGACACCCTTTCCACCAATATTTTATGACTATATAAAAATATATTCAAAGTATTATAACTTAATCCTAGGGTTAAGTCAATATATGTACCTACATTAGCGTAGATATTCCTCAACAATCCCTACAAAAGCCTTAAAATCCTCTGTTTGATTGATTTTCCCTCTCAGTAAGGTGGCATTTTTCAAACCTTTGGTATACCAAGAAACATGCTTGCGCATTTCCCTAAGGGCAACATATTCACCCTTTTCTTCAATCAAAGCATCCTTATGTTTATAAATCATGTCTATCACTTCATCAACACTTGGACGCTCTGGAATTATACCTGTTTTCATGTAAGTTTCAATTTCAGAGAATATCCACGGATTACCTTGGGCACCTCGTGCCACCATTACGGCGTCACAGCTGTTTGATCAAACATAGCTTTGGCATCAGGTGCTGTGAACACATCACCATTTCCTAACACTGGAATGGACAAGGCCTCTTTCAAAGACTTAATACTTGACCAATCTGCCTTACCACTATAGTACTGGTCCCGTGTTCGCCCATGTATACCAACCGCTGCCGCACCACATTCCTGGGCAATACGACCAACTTCTAAAGCATTGGCTGTCTCTTCTGTAAAGCCTTTGCGAATCTTTATGGTCACTGGTTTGTCCACCGCTTTGACAAGGGCTTCAACAATTCGTCCAATTAAGTCTGGTTCTTTCATCAAGGCCGAACCTTCCCCCCCATTGTTGACCACCTTTGGCACTGGGCAGCCCATATTCACATCAAAAAGGGCGATGCTTCATGGTCAATCCTTTTGGCACTCTCTGCTATCAAGTCTGGTTCACGGCCAAACAATTGTATGCCAACCGTTTCAAGTTCAGGAGATACCGTCAGAAGGCTATGTGTTTTCTTGTTGTTAAAGGAAATAGCCTTGGCACTAACCATTTCTGTATAGACAAGCCCTGCACCTTGCCTAGCACACAACACTCTAAATGGTCTATCTGAAACACCAGCAAGAGGGGGGGCAAGAAATATGTTGTTTTTTTGTTTCCAAATTACCTATTTTCATTCCGTAACCTTTATTCCTTATTTGGTCTTGTTATTTCGCTCATAAATATATTTTAGGCCTTTGAATGTGAGCATCCCGTCGTATACATCAATCACATCTGTTTCACCCTTAAGAATCTTAGCCAAGCCGCCTGTTGCTACAACTTGCATATCTGGCAGTCCCATTTCCTCTTTGATCTTTTTAACAATATACTCAACCTGTCCTATATAACCATAGACAAGACCTGCTTGCATACTGGTTACAGTGTTCTTAGCTAGTATTGAATCTGGTTTCTTAATCTCAATTTCAGGTAACTTAGCAGCCTTTTGCCATAGAGCGTTGGCTGTAATCTTAATGCCTGGTGATGTCACTGCCACTTCAAAAACACCCTTTTCAGTCACAACATCGTAGGTAGTAGCAGTCCCAAAATCAATGACTAGAATAGGCCCACCATACTCATAGTATGCCCCCCCAGCTGCATCCACAATTCTATCGGCTCCAACCTCTCTAGGGTTGTCAGTATGGATGGATATGCCTGTTTTGATACCAGGTCCAATAAGGATAGGTTCCTTATGAATGTACTTACGGATTCCATTTACGAAAGAATACATAATATTTGGTACAACAGATGAAACAATTACATCCTCTACCTGGTCCACCAAAATACCTTTGCTGCTAAGTAGAGAACTTATTGTCAGTCCATATTCATCTGATGTTCTTGGTGTTTTGGTTGTTAATCTAAAGTTCGAAACCCATGCATCACCATCGTGAACGCCCAGGGTGATATTTGTATTGCCAATGTCTATAGCTAGTAACATATTTACCTCCTCAGTTTGCATGAAAAGCACCTTCGCCGCATGCAATTGTTATGATATAAATAGAGTTGCCCAAAAGGCAACTCCATGATTTTATGATTTTTGTTGTCTTATATAAATGACGCCTATTGGTACAATGATAATCACTGATACGATAGCTTCAACCAATCCATTAGTACTTGCCACGCCAATGGCCCAAGCAAAAGCTGTCGATTCTAGACCTAGCAAATCAAATAGTAGAGTCTTAACACGCTCACCATATAGAAGTACCAAAGCTGTCATAACCAATACAGTATTGGTTAAGCTACCTATTGCAGCGCCAATTCCAATGGCTATAGGGTTGGCCTTCTGACCTTTCAATACTAGCACAACACCATGATAAGCATAGTATGCTGTTACACCAATCATCATTCTAGGTAGAACTGATACCAGTGGATTGATAAACAAAAGTGAAAAAGGTGATGCTGGTCTGATAAGGGCGTGTAGCAGTGACACAATTCCAAAAGACAGACCTGCTATAAGTCCAGCTACTGGACCCAATATGATGCCTACCAAGATTGTTGGTAAATGAGCAATGGTTGCAACAACAGTACCCATTGGTATCGCACCAAGTGGTGTCAAATCCAAAATCATAGTCATCGCCAGCATAAGCCCAAGCATTACAAGTGTTCTCGTGTTACCTAATACTTTCTTCATAATAACCCTCCGTTCTCGTTCCAAGTGGATACAAGACATGTCAGTTATGTTTATATCAAGTTGCACCTAAATTATACTACACATCTTCTCCCAAGTAAAAAACCTTGAAAAAAAGTCTCAAGACTCTCAAGTAATTCGGCTTTCACCTGTGTCAGTTGTTTTATCTTAAGATGGGCACCAATCTCATCGTAGAGAATGTCCTCTTCATCACTTTCGGTCCTAAAGGCTAAATTACCACTTTCATCGTAGTATAAAGTTAAAACGCCACCTATTTCCATTGTGAACATGACAAGCATGACCTGTATGTCTTCTTTGACTTCTTCTGGCAATGAGTCAAATTCAGGGTTAAAAAAATATTTGCGGTCATAACTGCTTGATACAGCCAGTACCACTTCATCCATTAATTCTTCCATAGTAAACTCCTTCTTATTCTGCGTAACCATAGAGGCCACGTACTGACACTTCTCCAGCATTTACTTCAAATTGATACCCATCGGCGCCCTCTACAAGCAACTTACCTTCCACATCCACTTTGACACCTTTGCCATAACGAATATCACCATAAGCCTCAATCTTAAGATCCATACCAATATTAATACATTTTGAATTGTACTTGTCAATTATGAAAGCAAGACTCTGGTCCTGGTGAAACCTTTCATAAAGTGCCTCAAAAGCCTCTACCATTGCTATTAGCAACTCAAAACGACTCACTTCTTCTCTAGAAACTTGTGAAAGAGACGTGGCAATACTTGAAATGCTATCATCAAAACTGTCTTGATTTACATTAATACCAATGCCCACGACAACATAATGAATATAATCAAGTTCTGCGCTCATCTCTGTTAAAATCCCACAGACCTTCTTGCCCTCTACTACTACATCATTTGGCCATTTGATTTTAGCCTCTAGATCAGTCACCTTCTTGATTGCATCAACAACTGCAACCCCCCCTGCAAGCAAGGTCAGCATAGATGCTTTTTGTGGTGGAAACTGAGGTTTCAGTAACAAGGAAGACCATATGCCTTTTCCATTGTCTGAAATCCAGCTACGCCCTCTACGGCCTTTGCCTGCTGTTTGCGCCTGAGCCAAAATAAGGCCTTCATCCATTGTTCCGTCAAGCTTCAGCCTTTTGGCTTCAGTTATGGTCGAATCAACTTCATCAAGGACTTTAACATGCCTAAACCTTGACTCTTTATTAAGCCTAACCCGTATGCCATCTTCATTTAAGTCGGAAGACTCTGCTACAAGTAGATAGCCCTTATTTCTAACTGAAGTTATTGAATAACCCTCTGCCTTCAGCTTGTTGATGGCTTTCCAGATAGCAGTTCGAGAGACACCAAGTTCATGACTCAGTGTCTCACCAGATATATAAGTATTGGATTGTAGTAACATCTCTAATATTGTTTCTTTCATACTTCACCACCTATGACATTTGTCCAACTCATCATCAACGTTAACGTCTTGAAGGGTAAGAACTGAATGTGCCCAGTGTCGCATTGTACAAAGCTTCAGCCACAGTGTGCAAATATTTATCTTCTTTTAGCTTGGATGCGTCATTACCATTTGTTAAGAAAGCCACCTCCATAATAATGGCTGGCATAGCTGTATGCCTGAGGACAAATAGGTTCTCACGTTGTTTGATGCCTCTATTATAATTCCCAGTCAAATCAATCATGTTCTCATGGAATATTTTGGCCAATTCTGGCGATGTCAATACACCACTGGCATCCGATGGGTAATACAAAGTCTCCGTACCGGTTTCACTTGGATTAAAGGCATTGTTATGGACACTCAAGAAGAAGTCTGCTTCTATTTCGTTGGCCAAATCACAACGTTCTTGAAGTGTTGGGTAGACATCTGATTGTCTTGTATAATAAACCTGAATGCTACCATTCTCATCAAGTAAGTCTTTTAAATACATACTAATTGTCAGGTTAAGGTCTTTTTCCACTAAACTATTGGCCATTGCACCAGGGTCTTTACCACCATGGCCAGGATCTACGACAATAATCTTGTCATAGAGCTCCTTAGGTTTGTAAGCTTTAATCTGAACTTTATCCTCTAATTCTTCAACTCTATATTCATAAACTGTTGTTGACTTAATAACAATTTTGGTTAAACCTTCTGCTGTCTCTGTTACATCTATCGTCTCAATAATACCATCATTGACCTTCAAAGAACCATCCCCCCAAATAGGGCGCCATAGTTCTCTGACAAGGTGATGCTGTAGGTTCTATTAATATAATCGTTGTTATAAACAATGCCTTCAATACTAATCTCACCATCGTCTTCTTCAAGAGAAATGGTTGGGTTGTCTATGTTCTCATACTGAATATTCTCATAACCTGGTTCCATGAATTGAATAACCGTTTCACCATTGGAGGCTTTGGTAATCTCATAGTCGGCCTGACCATCCGTTTCAACAACAACCCTTGTAGTGGTTGGGTCGAACTGGGCAGTTCTAATTTTTTTCTACATATTGACCTTGTGCTACATCTTCATTAAAGCCAAGGACTGTTTTGGTGTTTGGAAAATCAATAACGATTCTGTCTGGGTTGGACAAACGGAACATCTTTACATCTGGTGCTGCCACACCAGTAACTTTGAGGTAATCGCCTATTTCGTTCTGACCAAGGTATATATCATGAATACTATTGTCCATAACCGTAACAATAAGGTCTGTTCTGTCTTCATTAAAACTTAGTTCGAACTTGTTACCACCATCAAGGAGGTCAAAAACAATACGTGTAGAATTAGGTGCCACACTGTATTGACTTGCTCTGATACTGGATAGAATTGGGTTATCTTCATAGGTATCTTCTGCTGGAAGGTCACAAACAGCCCCCCCTCCAATATCAATAATAAATTTATTGTCCCAGATAAAATAAGAAACTTCTGACATAGCTGATTCAGATTCTACAATGAACTTCTTGTAGACGCCACTGTCCTCATAATCAACGTCATTGATGATTGTCTCAGGATGTGATTCATTGACAATCTCTGTGTCTACATAACTTTCATCAATCTCTTTGAGCTGTTCTGTCGTTGCTGTCCATTCAATCGGATTGTATTTAAGAGGTGTAGGCAAAGTTTTATTGGCCGTTGCATCACTTAAGCCGTCAAGCTTTTCGCCTTCTTGGTTGGTATCTTCAACATTCTTATCCTCGTCTGTATTTGGTTGTTCTTCTGGTAGTGGGTCTGTTGACGCCACAACACTGTCACCTGTTAAGATGGCCGTATAAGATTCATTCTCCCAATCTACTTTGAAGTCAAGAACTTCAGATACAAATCTTAGAGGGATCATTGTTTTGGAATATTCTTTGCTAAGGTCTCTTATTAATTTAGCCGGTACATCAAGTTCATGGGCTGTACCATTGACATAAGCTGTCTTATTATCAATCTGCAAGACAATAAACTTATCAGCATAAGTGATATAGACTTCTTGTTTGGCACCGTTCCAATCCACAGTAGCACCAAAAGATTCTGACTCAAAGACTTCACGAACAGGCACCAAAGTTCTTCCATCTAATATGACCGCTGGCATGTCACCAGTTTGAACTTCATTACCGTTTATCACAATCGAAACAAGCCGACTATTATATTTATAAACACTGCTGTCATATTCAAGGTATAGGGAATCTGGGAAGTCACCTGCATAAGTGGTTATTGATAGAATATTTATAAGAAGTGATAGAATCACAACATTCACAAAAAAAACTTTTTCATTTAAGCCTCTCCTTGTGCCATACTAGCTTTAATCATTGGCTGATTACTCATCAGGTAAAAGTATAACAAATGCCTTGTCAATTTTAAAGTCCACTCTAGGTTATTTAACTGAAAAGTAATATTACATAAGCCTTATAAGATAAGGCTTCGTAGCCCTTGCAACATAACCGATAAATATTCCTGTAATAACACCAGCCACCAATAATATCGGCAAATATGTAACCGCAACATAGGCGTTGCCTGTTATAATCATTACTATGATGATTTGGCCCACATTATGACATATGGCACCAATCACACTAATTCCAACAAGGCTAATATTGTCTTTTGGTAACAGACACATAAGCAACATAGCAGTTGCGGACAACAAACCACCGGCTAGACTATACCACAGACTCATAACACTGCCGACAAAAATCGATGCAAGTACAACTCTAACAACTACTAGGAAGTATATCTCCTTTGGTTTGTATAGTGTCAAAGCCAACAGGGTCACCACATTGGCAAGACCAAGCTTAATGCCGGGCATCGCAAAATTCATAGGAATAAAACGTTCAAAGTAGCTTAGGACCAAGGCCACCGATATTAATAGACCTAGAACAATGATTTGTCTAAGAGACAACTTATTTTGAGATTGCATCAATAAGCACCTCCCCCCCATCACCTACCACAACAATGTGAAATCTATAGGGCAAGCAGACAATGTTTTCATTTGGTAGTTCAATTGGCTTTTGTCTCGTACAAGACAGGTCCGGACAGTCTGCATGACTCATATGAACTGTATTATTATCTATTGTTACCTCATTGTGACCATATATATGTTCATAATAATAAACCCCCCCATCAAAGGATAGAGGGATTATCTCAAGCACTTCGCCATCCATATGCACTTCAACACTAAGGTTGTCAGTATCTGACAACCCTTTATTTACCATTAAGCCTATATACACGATGATTGCAAGTATAAGGCTTAGGCTAATAATTATGATATCGTTTTTTTTCATATATTCTCGTCAAGCCACTTGGATAGTTGCTCAAACGTCACACGCCTTTCAACTTCATTCAGTACTTCGTGTCTCATATCTTTCATCACCATAAGGTCATTGTGAATCCCTGCTTTGTCGTAAGTTTCACTTAATGTTGTGGGTGCTTTACCGTTCTCTCCACAAGGATCATGATCCCCCCCAGATATAAAGAGGGTAGGAATCTTTGGAAACGCCTTAACCATCATTGGGTCATTGGCATTTATGGCACCAAATGCTAATTCACCGTAAAACAAGGGGGGGCTATAGACATAACCACAAAGAGGATCACTTATGTATTTATTAACAATCATTTCATCTTGGGTAATCCAGTCAAATGGCGTTCTTGGATGTTTGATGGACTTGATGAAAGAACCAAGAGCCAGTTTATCAAGAAAAGGACTTGGCTTGGCTGGTTTTATGGATTCAATCAGTTTGGCAATCATGATGCTATTTTTGCCAAAGCCACAGATGCCATTGGAGAGCCCATCAAAATAGCGCCAGATAGATTAGTAGGGTGCATTTGAAGATAAGACCTAAGAACCAATGACCCCCCCATACTATGTCCAAGCATAAACATTGGAAGATTGGGTGACGCCTCAATGAATTTTCGTTGTACAACGCTTACATCTTCCACCATGGCTTCCCAAGTATCTTTATGGTCATAGATACCAACCGAGTCATGATGGACACTCTCACCATGCTGTCTGTGATCATGACACCAAACGACAAAGCCTTGTCTAGTCATAAACCTAGCGAACGCATCATATCGTAAGCTATGTTCACCAAGACCATGTAAAATATGAAGGCAAGCTCTAGCTTCTACTTCTGGTGACCATCTTCTAACCATTAACTTACTTCCACTATAGCCATCTAAAACCATACTCTTTGACATAAGTTCCTCCTATAAGCAGTTTTCGTTTTCCAAATATGATAAGACTCGATACCTAACATACGTATCTAGTTCTTTGTTAACCAAAAAATTCATGCTTTCTTTGGTAATAAATCCGCCAGCCATAACATCATGACCACCGCCAATCCCTTTATCACTTAGGATGTGTTTGATTAATTTATTGGCTCTAATGTCTTTTTCGCCACTTCTAATAGAAAACTTAATACCATCATCTCTTTTGGCATAGGACACAACAATGTTAACGCCCTCAATAGTATAAACCATATCACTAATGGTTCCAAGCAATGAATCATTACAGTCCTCAATATGTATGAAACCAATATTGCCATAAATTTCAATATTCTGGAGGGCTTTGGCATAAGCATAAATATCCTCTTTACCAATCTCATTCATTCTCAGGTTCTTAATCATGGTAAAATCTGCCAAGTTGTAGAGCCAATAGAACATATCAGCATCTGCTTTGTTGCTGTTTCTGGTCAGATTATCCGTGTCTGTCATGATACCGTATACAAGGGCTGTTGCAACATCATTGCTTGGTTCTACACCAGCTTCCTTAAAGTACTCAGCTATGATGGTTGCACATGATCCAACATTGTTTCGAACGTCTTTATAAATATAACCCCCCCCACTTGATAAATCACTGTGGTGATCAATAACTGCAATGTTTTTGAAATTAAAATCTGTGATGTTAGAATTGCCTTGCTGGGCATCCACCAGAATAATAAAGTCCTTCTCCGCACTGACAAAAGAGTCTTCCTTTTGCTCAAGACCTATCTTAAATATTTCAACCATTCGCTTAGAGTTGGCTTTCTCAATTAAGTCCACATAGATAATTTTACTCTTAACACCAAAATGCTTTAGTAATACTTTTAAGGCAAAGCTACTGGCAATGGCATCCGGTCGGGAACATTATGAGGTTGTATATAAACGCGCTTTTGCTTCCTCGCTATCTCAAGTAAGTCAGTAAATGTGCTCATAACTCTGGCCCCCCCTCTCATAGGCAAGTCATAAAATCTGTCTATCTACTTAGTTAAGTCAATTATTCTAAATGTGTTACTCTTCTTTAATAGGTTCCTCAGTCACTTCTGCTTCATCGACTTGCTCTGTCTCATCCGTTTCTTCAGGCTCAGTTTCTGCCTCTTCAACAAGTGGTTCCTCTATCAATGGCTCTCCAACTACTTGTTCAATATTGGTAAAAGCCTTAAGGCATAAATTACTATCAAGGACTGTCTCAGTATTTTCCCAAGATGTACCATCATAGCTCATATAGCCAGTTCCATCTGTGATATCAACATCTTTTAGCCACGCCACATCTTTTGCGTACTCAGCCGCAACTGGGAAAGAACTGCCAGGTGTTGTAATCTTAACTACAACGGCGTAAGTCCCTTCAACTGGAATTGGCATGTCAAAATTAACTGTATAATAACCAGCATAAGAAACACCACCTCTTGTAACAAAGGTCATCTTCTCATAGTCATTAACATCCACAAAATCTTCTACAACATAAATCTCGTAGTTAGTATCCATATCTGTTGCATAGAAACTCACTGCTTCCAAGCTTTCTTTGCCCTCCGTGGTATATACATTGGAAAAATAAGCTGTATCTTTACCAAAGCCTATTCGCCCAACCCAACCAAGCCAATCACTTTGATAGATTTTGTCATAATTATCATTGGCTTCTATACCTGAATAGACAATGTTTTCTCTACCAACCAAGACATCATCGTAGGATACATAGAAATAACCATCTGTTCCAAAAGTGTCCCCCCCATATGAGTTACGACAAATGAAGGCACCATCTCTTGTAGGCGTCACATTGAAGTTTGACTTTGAAAAAGTATCATCCCATCCAACAATGACAACATCATGGTTTGGCAATTCATCCCCCCCAGTATAATAAAAACTATCTGTAAAATCATTAAACGCATCACCTAGTTGTTGGCTTTCAATATCTCTAATATGAATAGAGGTCTGAACACCACCATACTGCAATATGGCTCTTTTGATTGCTGGATAATCCTTCTCTGGTAAAATGATTGCTTCTTGTACATGAATGGCTGCCTTCAAATCAGGTGTGAAAACACCATCACCATAGGGGGGGTCTTGTACTTCATAAACTGGCCCAGACCATCTTGACAAATAAGCAAGGGATATCTGAAAATCTCCACCTTCATCTTGTGTTAAATCATAGCCATGGCTCAAACTTATATGGTCCTCTGAGAAATCATACCTGACGTCAGGCAAGAGTGCAGATTCTATTGCGCCAATAGTAGCAAATGCCCAACAAGCTCCAATATCAAGTTGGTTCTTGATTGCTGTTGTTTTGCCAAAAGCCCTCAAATCATACAACTCAGGTAGCCTGCTAATGACAAGGGGGGGCGCTGGTGGTGATGTAATATCAACACGTTTGATGTTAGCATCCCAATCTACACTTGCTCCAAATGCTTCAAGTACCGCTCTGACTGGTATATAGGTTCTACCATTTAGGATAACCGCTTCAGTGTCCATTAGTATAACTTCTGTATCCTTAATGATAAAACGCTCACCAATTGGTACACGAATCTCAATATCCTCTTTGGTTGCAATGGCTTCTCTTTGATCTGGGTCCCAACGCACCTCAGCGCCGAAAGCTTCAAGGACACCTCTAAAGGGAATTTGAGTCCTATTTGCGCCATCAATAAAAGGTGCCCCCCCGTAAGATGCTTCAAAGGTCACTTCTTTTTCATCAAGAAAAATACCCACTACTGTGGTACTTTCCTCAGCAAGGACAAATACAGTTGTCAAATTCAAGGTAATACATAGTGCAAGGAGAATACTAAACTTTCTCATATAACCATCTCAATTCATCTTAAATTGATTTTTAATCTCTTGGTAGTCTTGGAGGTCTTGGCCCCCCCAAGTATTGGTAATAATTTGTCTTAAGCATACCATTGTACAACTTACGTTTCTTGGATGCTTTTTTGACAAAGTGTTTTTCAAAATCTTCAACCGACGTAATGACATAATAGGACCAATCTTCTAATTTCACAAAAGCCTCTCCCATAGTCTTATACAGGGCCTGAATCTCTTCTTCACTATTCATACGCTCTCCGTATGGCGGGTTGGTCACTATAACACCGTAGTGTCGTTTATGGGTCAAGTCTTTGACATCACGTCTTTGGAAATGAATAAAGCCATCTACGCCAGCATTTTCAGCATTTTCTCTGGCAGTTGCCAATACTTTTCCGTCCACATCATAGGCCTGAATGTTAAGTTCTGCATTAGGCTCAAATTTATCGTTGGCTTCATCCACCGCTTCCATCCATGAGCTTTTAGGAATTAAGTTCTTCCAGCCTTCAGCAACAAAACTTCTGTTAAGACCTGGTGCCAAATTCGCACCAATCATTGCCGCTTCAATAGCCAGTGTTCCCGAACCACAGAAAGGATCCACAAATGGTCTTTCTTTTTTCCATACAGACAGCAAAACTAAGGCTGCTGCAAGTGTTTCACTCATTGGTGCTTTGCTTGTATGAATACGATAGCCACGTCTATGCAATGCTTCAAAAGAAGAGTCAATTGCCACGGTCACCACATCTTTTTTTGATAAAGATTCTTACTGGGTACTCGGCCCCCCCATCTTCTTTAAAACGCTCGATACCATAGGCCAAGTTCATTCGACTAACCATGGCTTTTTTTCACTATACTTTGAACGTCTCTTGAACTATAGACCTGTGACTTAATTGAGGAAGCTTTGGATACCCAAAATTTGCCATCCACTGGGATGTACCTTTCCCATTCAATATCTTCTATTTGATTAAACAATTCATCAAAATTCGTCGCCTTAAATCTTGCTACTTCCACCATGACACGTTCAGCAGTTCTCAGCCATATATTGCTTCGGCAAATTGCTAGGGCATCCCCCCCTTTAAATGATACGCGTCCATCTTCAACATCAACCACTTCATAACCTAGGTCTTTGATTTCTTGTTTAAGCACTGCCTCAAGACCAAAAAGACATGGTGCCTGTAATTTATATTCTGACATATGTATGTTATCTCCATTTCTTCTTTCATTATAGTTTAATAAGATACCACTTACAACACAAGAAGTTTACAAATATGTTACCATTTCCTTAAATATTGGAAAAAAAACGCCTTGTTCTTTTAAAGACCTTTCCCTATAATGGTATTAGCTATCAAAGAATGGCTGTAGAGAGGAAACAAAATGAAAACTTATTCCTGGATCAAAAAAGTCGGTAAAAGCCTTGTGCCCTCCGATTTCTATGTACATATATTAAAAGAACCAATGTATAAGGCCTTCCTATATATGCTACTGTTTATAGGCCTGATGTCATCTCTTACTGGTGCCTATATCGGTTATAGTCAAATGAGCGCTTTTCACAACATACTAGATGATTACAACAGTGGTGTTATTGCACCTTTTACCATCTCAAAAGAAGGTCTTGATATTGAAGGCGACGCCATCATAAATATTGATGAGCTTGACATCCCAATAGTGATGGCTGATGAAGGACAACTCACCATTAACGACGTTATGCATTATGAAAGCGTCATATTCTTTGAGTCTGATCGTGTTGCTATTATCTCCAACAATTTTGACACTGTCTTGTACACCTATGAAGATATCGATACTTATTTACAACTGATGATGCTAGACGAATTTGATTCAGAGAAACACATGGAATTCTTCTCAGCTGCTACTATTATGAGTATACCTGTTAGCATTGTCATTCAGTTTTTGACAACAATTGTTCAATTCTTCTATTATAGTGTTATTGTTTTGATGATTGGTAACATACTTAGAACTATCCTAGGACTGGGTCTCAAAGTCAAACAGGTCTATCACATGACCATATACGCCATGACTTTCTCATCTTTTTGGACCAACTTTTCTATGATGTTACCAAAGTCAGCACCCTTGTTCCTTGATACCATAGTCCATTTTGTCATACCAGTGCTGATACTTCTCAATGTCTTTATTCACATACGTAAGCGTGCTGTCGAAGAGATTCAAAAGAAGAAGTAACTCAATTTCACACACAGATAAACCCCCCCCAGCCATCTTTTACATTAAGATGTCTAGGGTTATTTTATGCCTGTTCACTATCGATTGCTTCAAGGACTTCTTTATAGGATGGAACACGTCCCTTGATTATTACTTGATCATTAACAACAAGGGCAGGCGTTGTCATAACCTTGTAGTCATTCATGATGACTTGAAAGTCTTCTTCCTTTTCAACTGTTACATCTAACTTCAGTTCTTTTAACGCTTTAGTCGCCATTTTGCTAAGTTTCTTACAGCTGGCACATCCGCCACCTAAAATCTTCACTGTCATACTTTGCACCTCTTATCTTTCAAGATTAATCTATTTAGCCTATAAGTATCCCTAACATAATTTAATAAAATATATGTCCGATTTGGTTAAAAAGCAAGCCCACCACAATAATAGCAGACCCGGTAATGGCTACAAATACAGCTATCAATTTTACCTTTATGACTTTCTTAAGTAACAACATCTCAGGCAATGACAGGGCTGTTGTCGCCATCATAAAAGCCAGTGCCGTACCAATGGCCACGCCTTTTTTTAGCAATTCCGCAACCACAGGAATCATACCTGATGCATTGGAATATAGTGGAATACCAAAAGCAACTGCTACAAAGACTGCAAAGGGGGGGTTGTCTTTACCTGCATAGTCTGCAAGAGCCCCCCCGTCTGGTACTTTACCGTGAATAAAGGCGCCAAGGGCAATACCTATAATTAGGAACCACCAGATACGCTTAATAATGTCTTTAACGCTGGTTAAGGCAAAGTGCAAACGCTGTTTGTGGTTCATTACTTCTGCCTCTGTCTCACCCATGTGTATCTCATATACATAAGGCTCTACATGTTTTTCCATTTTTAGTTTGCCAATAATCATTCCAGAGACAGTACCTATCACAACACCAGTCACTGTATAAGCAATAGCCAACTTTGGACCAAAGCTGTCAAAGAGAAGTATAAGTGCCGCCTCATTGACGATTGGTGATGTGATTAAGAATGAAAATGTCACGCCTAGTGGCACTCCCGCTTCTACAAATCCAATGAATATTGGCACAGTAGAACATGAGCAAAAAGGTGATACCACTCCAAGTAAACTAGCAAGCATGTGACCTTTAACACCACCCACCTTGCTAATGACCTTCTTCATCTTCTCAGGTGGAAAATAAGACCTAAGGTATGATATAAGGAATATCATTGTTGATAACAATATCAGTATCTTGATAATGTCATATATAAAAAAGTGAATCCCAGCACCCCCCCATCCAGTGGAGGCATCTAAGCCAAACAAACCTTCAACAAGGATTTTGACCCCCCCATTGTCTAACCAATCAAACATAATATAATATCCTTCCAGTCCTTTTATCCGATAGCTGATTTGAGTTCATTGATGTGATCAACAATCATCCCGTCAGCCACTTTGATCATCTCAAGTGTTCTCATGTCTTTTACTTTGTAATAAACTTTGAGTCCTTCTTTACGTTGCATCACCAAATCTGCATCTTTTAGAATCTTAAGATGCTGGGAGATATTGGATTGTGAGAAATGTTCATCATCTGTCAGCTCACAAACACATAACTCCTTGTCATCAAGTTGCTTTAGAATTCCAAGCCTTAAGGGATGGCCTAATGCCTTGAAAATACTCACTTCCATATTAGCTAAATCCATGTTTACCTCCATCTATCTATGACTACTCGGTTGAGAAAAGCCTCTATAACTAAATTAGTATATTAGTAAAATCTAATATAATTATACATCAATAATCCAATCTGTCAAGAAACAAGTCTTATAAATGCCAATAAACAATTATATCTCAAGACAAAAAAGACACAGAGAATAGAATGGCTCTATTCTCTGTGTCTTTTTGTGTGTGATAAAATTATATTAGGTAAACAAGCAACTTAGTGACTAAGCTAAGCTAGGGATGCTTGCTGCTGCTACTGATTGGCCTACACGACGGCTTTTTTTCGTCTGGTAGGTGTAATGTAAGTGTCTCTGAAAGTTCAGGGTATTCTTCTTTGATGACTTTTGTCGCCGTATCAAATATGATGTTTCCACCTTTGCCAGACATAACACGTCCAAGTAGAAGGACGTCTGTCATTCCATACATATCATAATAGTATGCCAAGGTATGTCCAAGGTAGATACCAATATTTTCAAACACTTCGATACCTTTGGAATCATCTGCGTTAACCAAGGCTTGAACCACTTTTAATTTTTCTGCAAGTGTTAGGTTTTCATCTAGTTCAATACCTGCTCTAGTCGCAAGTTTGATGACACTGTCTTGTGAGAAGTACTTACATCCACACCCAACATCACCTGACCATTCATCTTCCATAGCGAGGTCATTAAAATCCACTGGTGCAAAAGCTAGTTCATTCAGCCAACCTTTGATTGTACCCTTTCCATCTATAAATCCAACGGCTTCACTGGTACCCATAGCAATACCCATAACATTGTTTTTGCCAATATCCATTGCACCTGCTACGGCGGCTACATCACCATCGTTTAATACTTTAATTGTTGCATTTTCATAATTTTTTTGTGACATTAAGGTATATGTCCTTAATTCTATTTTCGAAAGCTTCACCTTCAATAAGGATAAACAATGAAGCCACCATACATCTATTAGCTACATAAACACCTGCACTGCTAATACCTATAGCATCAACTTGAGGTAAGAAGGATGCTGCTTTGGCCATAACTTTTTCAATGTGGTCATAGTGATAATCTGGATCATCGTTTAACTTCGGAAGCCAAACCACTTCTTCTGAATACAAGACTTCGCCGTCTTTGACAGCACAGACCTTCATGTCACTACCACCAGCGTCAAAGCCTATACGACAACCGTCTAAGTCCCCCCCAGCTACTGTTTCAGCAGTTTCGTTCGCTTTAGGACACTGCTCGTATGCTAATGCTTCAACTTCAAAAGGTTTTTCAAAAACACGCTCCATAAAAAGTGCGTCAAATTCTCGTTTACCAGATACTTTGTAGGTATCTTCAATATAGTTGGCAATGGCATCAGATCCACAGATATAGACCTTATAACCACCTTTCATCCACAATTGAAACTTGACAAATCTTTCAACGAATTCCTTATCCATATCAAGAAACTCTTCATCTGTATGTATGTTAATATGATGAACCGATAGCTGGCCATCATTTCTCTGAATTCCAATTCCTAGTGGTTGTCCTCCACTCTTAGCCACACTTTTCTCATAAGCTTTGGTATATGCATGTAATGGCATAAACCCTTTATCTAGTGAAGGCACATTCTTTAGCGTTACTTCCAAATTCTTAAGGCTCATAGTTGGTCTCCTTGATTAATCTTATTATATTCATCCTGTTACTTCAGTGCTTAAATATCGAACAAACCTATCTTATATGAATCAATTGTAGCATGCTTATTCCATTTAGTCAATAAACTTTACTAACTAAATCTACGGCCATACAGTGACAGCAAAAAAAGTGAAGGTCAAATATCCTATAACCTCCACCAAGCACTCAGTAACTATAAGGATTTGACATCAAGTATCCCATCCACATAAATCCCGTAACTATGGGCACTTCCATTCTTAGGCAATGCAATGGAACCTGGATTAAAAATCTTGTAAGCTCCTACCTGTTCATTCCTTGGTATATGAGTATGCCCATGACAAATGATGGTACCTTTTCGTAACATAGGTAGTGCCTCTTCATCCAAGTGATGGCCATGACACAAGAAGAACTGATTGTCTTCAAGTATAAGGTGACTTTCCTCATTCAGAATCTGAAACTTCAGAACCATCTGGTCAACTTCGCTGTCACAATTACCTCTTATAGCGATAACATCATCAGCAATAAAGTTTAGTTTCTCTAGTACACCTCTTGGATTGTAACCTTCAGGTAATGGATTTCTAGGCCCATGATAAAGCACATCTCCAAGTATTACCAAACGGTCAAACTCACCCTTTTCATATACTTCTAAAGCTTTGTCTAAATACGTTTCAGACCCATGTATGTCTGATATAAACATTAAATTCATCATAACTCCTCTAAATATCTTCTATCATATAAACAGCCACTACAACTAATAAACAACCAATACTTTTACTAAAACTTAGAGCCTCATGTCCAACAGCCACACTAATCAATAAGGTCGCTACTGGAATAACATTAATAAACAATGCGGACAATGTAACCCCCCCCACCTTTTGAAGGGCGTAGTTATAGAGAAAATACGCGACAACTGTCGACATAATACTCAAGTAAATTAACTGAAAAACCAATTCGCTGTTTGCCATTATTTTACCAACATTAATCAATTCAACTTGACCTGTCAGTATCTGAATCATGTATACAACAACGAAAACTACAGTGCCATAGAACACCTGAATGGTCAGTAAGTTGAGCTTGTCGTATTTATGGTTTAAAGGTTCATTGATTAAGGTATAGATGACCCAACAAAGATTGGCCATGAAAACAAAGACTACGCCTATGAAATTACCTAATTCCCCCCCATTAAAGGTCCCGTTAATATGGCAATACCTACGAAAGACAACATTATAAAGAATATATTTCTGAATTTTGTCTTCTTCCCAAGAAACAACATAGCCACTATAAGGGTCATAATTGGAATAGCTCCAGTAACAATGCTGACAACAGAAGGTGAAATATAGGTGAGGCTTATGTTCTCAAAGAAATAATAGCCTGCAGTACCAAATATCCCTGAAAAAGCGATTCTTATATGATCTTTTTTATCAAAGTTCATCTTAACATCACGTATCAAATGAACAAGCCATAAGAAGACAACAGCGATGATAAATCTCATAATATTGATTTCCATAGCACTGATATACTCAAGAGATATGTCTATGGAAACAAAAGAAATACTCCATATGGTCACTGCAACAAATAATCCTAAATAAGCCAATATTTTTTTCATTAAATTCTCCCAAATTTAAACTTCCACTTATTATAGCACCCTTTTAACTTTTTCTCTAATGTTCCTTGCAAAACTAGCCGATATTTACTATGGCGACGTTTGCTAATTTTTGGAAAAGGAGTTCCAGTATGTCCCCCCCAATTTACACTCTACTTATATCTATGATTATTCTATTCATAGGCGTCAATCTTGCAGCCAACAACACACTGCATAGTTATATTATTGGTTATATCTTCTATGATGATGTATTATCCCACCGAATCCTTAGGTTTCTAGGTGTAATGATGCTGATAAGTGTCATTTTACTGATTGTTGATTTGACCATCTATACCGTACTCATCAACCTGCTATCCTTGCTTGTTTTTGTCTTCCTGGCTATAAGAGGTCGATCAAAAACCCAAGCCATTATCAATTATAAGAAAATGCAGGCCCAAGAAGCCTACAATGAAGAAATCAAACGCAAGAAACTAGAGATTGCAGAAATCAAACATCGTAAAAAAATCGGAACTTGAAGAAGATAAAGGTAAGGCTAAATCCGTCACAGATATTAAGAAGCAACTTTGGGATGACGGCAGTATGACCAAAAAAAGACTTAATTAATAATCTTAAAAAATAGCTTGAGATTACTTTGCTTTCAAAACATTACAAATAAAAGGCTCTGGGATAACCCAGAGCCTTGATTATGTTTAATCCAAAGCACAATTTAAATTTATCTTAGTCTATACTTCTTCCGTCAACTTATAGAGCATAGCTGCACCAATAATACCCGCATCATTACCCAGTTGAGCTACTTCGATTTTAGTCTTGAACATGCTTGGACCACCGTAGATTTCTTTACTCATCATCTCTCTAAGCGGAACAAGCAAATTGTCTTTTTGAGCTGAAACACCACCACCTAAGACTATAATCTCAGGTTGGAAGATATTAATTAGATTTACAAGTCCTGATGCAAGGTCTGCTACATATTGGTCAATGACACCTTGCGCAATAGCATCGCCACCTTGTGCGGCGTCAAAAGGTATCTTGGCATTCATCTTATCAAGATTACCCTCAACCATCTTATAGAGCATAGATTCTGGGTTATCATCCGCAGCATGTTTTGCCTCTCTGATTAAGCCTGTAGCTGAAGAGTATGTTTCCCAACATCCTTTACGACCACATGTACATTGAACGCCACCTGCTTTGATAACGATATGGCCAAGCTCTGCACCCGCATGAAAGCTACCGCCAATAATCTTACGGTTAAGGATAACACCACCACCAACACCTGTCCCAAGTGTTACAGCAACAAAATCACTGTATAACTTACCAGCGCCTGATTCATACTCTCCAAGGGCTGCAACGTTGGCATCGTTTTCCACATAGACTGGAAGGTTCAAATGTTTTTGAAATTCTTCTCTAATTGGGGGGGTGTCTTTAAAATGTAAGTTGTTGGCATACACAATCACACCATTGTCTGGATCTGGAATACCTGGGCTTCCAATTCCTACTGAATGAATATCTGACACTTTCATTCCTGCTTCATCAATTAAGCGCTTACAAAGCTGACACATGTCGGCAACTATAGCCTCATAATTACGGTCACTCAGTGTTGGCGTTGAACCTTTCTTGATGATTTCTCCGCTATCTGACACGATAGCTGCGGCGATATTTGTACCGCCTAAATCAACTCCAATGCTAAACATAAACAAGTTCCTCCTAATTCACACACACATATAATTTATTATTTTGTTCATTGATCGACTTAATCATTTGTTGACTTATTTTGTCTATCTCTTTCTTCACTTCTCTTTTGTAGATTGCCAGTAACTCTGTTGTTAAGCTCAATAGCCGCATTATAACCCATATTTTTCTGACGATGGTTAATGGCTGCACTCTCAACGATAATTGCTAGGTTACGACCTGGTCTAATAGGAATGGTATGACTAACAACATTATTACCAAGAATCTCTGTATACTCCTCTTTTAAACCCAAACGGTCATATTCGTATTCTCTGTTCCATTCGGTCAAGTTAATACACAAGTCAATGGTTTGACGTTCTTTGACAGATTCAACACCAAAGAGGGTTTTACAATCTACAATACCAATACCCCCCCTCACTTCAATAAAGTGACGAATAATGTCAGGCGATGTTCCAAGCAAAGTATCATCCGACACTTTTTTGATTTCAACCACATCATCGGCAACCAATCGATGACCTCTTTTAATGAGTTCAAGGGCCGCTTCTGATTTACCAATACCACTTTCACCTTTAATTAGGACACCTTCACCGTATACATCAACCAATACCCCCCCATGAATAGAAATACTTGGTGCTAATTCAACCTTAAGAAAACGAATTAACTCCGACATAAAGTATGATGTTGATAGAGATGACCTTAGCAGAGGAACGCCATGTTTTCTTGCACAAACATACATTGAATTACATGGTTCTATGTCTCTTGCCATGATAAGGCAAGGGAATTTGAAGCCAAAAAGTTTATCAAACTTATCCATTCGTGCTTCTACACTTAGAAGGTCAATATAGGCCTCCTCAACATTACCAATAATTTGAACACGTTCAGAATCAAAGTGATCATAAAATCCTGTCAACTGAAGTGCTGGTCTGTTGACATCGGATTGAAATATCTCAATCTCTGTAGTATCTATATCAGGCGTTAGATTTTCCACCTTCATTTTAGCGATAACATCCGCCAGTTTAACTGAATACATAGAATCCTCCCAGAATAGTATTTGCATTAATC
>JDSG01000052.1_pt1 | contig 53007 bp, 85 predicted proteins | sample 199341 | NCBI WGS metagenome assembly JDSG01 (sample SAMN02584197, study PRJNA231836) | bioreactor metagenome | isolation source: continuous culture bioreactor short generation time transfer1 day 52 after... | place: Germany: Bremen | reverse complement strand
CGTCTCTTCCCACTTGCTGAAATCGATTTCAGGGAAATATGTATCACCGTCGAATTCGCCTTTTACAAAAGAGAGATGAAGTTCATCTACCATATCAATAACTTCTGCATAAATCTGTCCGCCGCCAATGAAGAATAATGTCTTGTCATACTCTTTAGCGGCCTCAATACACTCATTTACAGATTTAAAAGTGCGACACCCTTCTATATCAATATCGGAACGGGTGATTACGAAGTTTTCCCTATTTGGCAGTGGACGACCTATTGATTCATAAGTCTTTCGACCCATGGCGATGATATGACCGCTGGTCTTCTCTTTAAACAATTTCAAGTCTTCAGGCAAGTGCCAGGGCATAGTATTATCCTTGCCTATCACCCTGCCCTTCGTCATGGCAACAATAAGTGCGGTTGTCATACGGCAACCTCAAATTTTATCACCGGATGAGAAACATAGTCTTTGAGAGTGATATCCTCAAACTTTAATTCATCAAACGGCTTGTCGGCAATCTCTATCTGTGAGAGCTTCATTGGCTCACGAGTGAGCTGTTCTTTAAGCCCTTCTATATGATTTTCGTATACATGGCGTCGATTATAGTGTGAGCAAACTCACCCACATCAAGCCCTGTTTCTTTGGCGAGCATGATAGTGAGCAATGCATAGCATGAAAGATTAAACGGTATCCCCCCCAGAGCTATGTCTCCTGATCTCTGAGTGAGGTGACAGTTCAGCTTTCCTGCCTTAACAGAGAAGCAGAAAGTATAGTGACACGGAGGCAGTTTACTCTCGGCGGCATTTGCAGGATGCCAAGCGGACACCACCATTCTGCGTTGCCCCCCCGAACAGTTCGGATTCTCCTTAACTTCTTTAAGGGTATCTATAACATACTGGATCTGGTCGAACACCATCATCCCTGAGTCTTTGTCTTTATATGTCCATCTTTTTCCCCCCCAGTTCTCACCGTCGAGCCCTCTTTCAGGGACAGGAAACCGCCTCCAGAAACGACCGTAAGCTGTTTCGAGGAGTCCGTCCTCATCCGCCCATGCATCCCATATCTTGGTTTTTTTTGCTGAGGTCTTTGACGTGCTCTTCGCCTGAGAGATACCAAAAGAGCTCGTGCACCATGGAATTGAAAAACATTTTCTTTGTAGTGAGAAGAGGATAACCATCGGCAAGGTTTACACGATAAAAATAGCTGAAGACACTATATGTTGCCACACCTGTTCTGTTAGGTATATAAACTCCGTTGTCCAACACATATTTAACCATATCTTTATATACTTGCACGACAATCCTCCAAACTAAAAGTGTATCATTTATAGAATTTTTTCAAGAGACTGGGTTTTATTCCCAGATGATAAAGTGAAATAATAGTCCAATTTCTAAGGGTTGTATAGAGAAATCCTTCCTTTTTCCACCGTCTGGACGAGGTTTTTACAGGCATCTTTGACAGGCAGAGGCTTAGTTTTGTCTTTTTGCATTTCTGCATAAAACTAACGTCCTCCATCAACGGTATCTCTTCATAACAGCCAAGGTCATAAAAAAACTTTTCTTGTGCAGAATATTCCCTGATCTCCATATGGGATTTTCGTTATTTTATTTCTGACCCAAACTGACTTTTCAACCAGTCTGAATAATATTCTGTTATCATCTATCTCCAGCCTGAATGCACCCACGTCATGTTTAGCTAATGCATTTGTAATTTCTGAAATGAAATCTGCCGAAAGTTTTGTGTCCGCATGGAGGAAAAGTAGCAGTTCACCTGTGGAATTGACAGCTCCTGCATTGAGCTGAGAAGCTCTACCTTTGGTCGAAATTACTTTGATAACATTTTTATCTTTAATGGTTTTATTTGTTTCACCGTTATAGTCGCATACCACTATCTCACAGTCGCCAAGCTGACGAATATGTTCGATCGTGTCGTTAATCGTCAACTCTTCGTTATAGACGGGTATTATGACGGAAAGCTTCATCCACGCCCCCCCTTCAGCTTTTTATAAGCAACAGGGACAAGCATCGACAGACCAAGCAGAACAAAGGCTGACAGCATCTGCAATGAAAAGATATCACCAATAGACTCGATCTCATTCAGCCTGCTACCTGCATATACGAAAACAAATCCACCGGGATCATCCCCCCCACGAATGAAGTCCATAAAAAAGTGCTAAGCTTAAGCCTTGTAAGCCCTGCCAGTATATTGATTAAAAAGAATGGAAATATCGGAATAAGCCTGAGTGTCAGCATATAGATATAGCCGTTTGAGCTGAGTTCCTCATTGAATCTTCTGAGCTGGTCTTCATATTTTACGTTCAATGACGCACCCAGAAGGTATCTCGACATAAGAAACCCAACACCTGCACCTATTGTCGCCCCCCCTGTCACAGCCAGTATCGTACCAGATAAAGCTCCGAATACGAAACCGCCGCTCAGGCTCAAAACAACAGCACCTGGCAGGTTAAGCCCTGCTACGGTAATGTAAATGATCAGGAATAAAGTTGCAGACATCAGCTTATTAGCTTCAACATAAGACCGCAATGAGTCACTGTTCGCCTTCAAAGCTTCAAATGTCAATAGGTCGGCAAAGTCACTTTGCCTGATCAGAATGACAGCAATAACAAAGATCAGCAATATTATTATTTTCTTTATCAATTTTTGAGCCTTTTTATAAATTTTACTATCGGATTATTCAACAGCATTTCAATGACAGCATATTTAGACGGCTGTCTTACGGCATATGAATATGTCGGATAAATATGTACCATGTCGGATATTTTATAGAAAGGGATCTTGAATTTTTTTTGCAAGCATAGGCTCATGGATAACCTCTCCGGCTCTGCTCCCCCCCAGTATATGTATACCCAGCAAATACCCTTTTCTGTCAGTAATATATTTTGCCAGCCCAAAAGTTGTCACGTCTGTAATCGCTCGATCCACATGATTAAACTGATACTTATAAACCTGATACCGTCACGCCCGTACTTTTCGACGGCTTCATCCTCTGTGAGTCCGCATCTGGCAAGCTCAGGATCGGTATAGGTACACCAGCCTATATTTGAATAGTCCACAGCTCTTTTAAAAATCGGTATCAAGGCGTTCCACGCCGCGGTCACAGCCTCATGATCCGCCACATGTGTAACTGATACGACGGAACAACGTCCCCCCCTGCCGCATATATATTCCCTGCCGTGGTTCGAAGGTTTTTATCGGTTTTGATCCCTTTTCCATCATATTCCACACCTGCATTTTCAAGACCAAGTCCGCTGAGGTTCGGCTTACGCCCCCCCACTGCTAACAGGAGTCTTTCCGCATGCACCTCGTCCATTTCGCCTTCGGTATTCAGTGTTATAAAGCCCTCTTTCTGCTCTACGGAGACAACTTTTGTACCTGTGACGATCTTTATATCATCCTCTTCAAGCTTCTCTCTGAGCATATTTGAAAGCTCTCTGTCCTCCATCGGCATTATCCGTTGACTCATTTCTATGATTGCCGTATCCACACCCAGTCCATTCAGTGCCGATGCAAGCTCAACACCTATAGGACCGCCGCCGAGCACGGCAACGGAGGAAGGGAGTTTATCCATATTAAATACGGTTTCATTCGTCAGGTATTCCACATCTGCCAGCCCTTTGATCTTAGGTATAAACGGGGGGGCTGAGCCTGTGGCTATGATAAATTTAGCTGATGAGATTTTTTCACCGTTCACGTCTATGGTGTGATTATCAATAAACTTCGCACCGCCCTCGAAGACATCAATCCCCCCCTCTTCTCTGAATATATCAGGGGGGGTTTCACCTTCATATACAGCGGATACTATCTGCCTTACATGAGCCATTACTTTGGATTTATCCAGACTGGAAGTATCCATTTTTAGTCCGAATTCATTAAGTTCTTTGATGTTCTGAGCCATATGTGATGTCCTGAGCAATGCCTTGCTTGGGACACAGCCGAAATGAGTGCAGTCGCCGCCAAGTTTGTTTTTTTTCGATGATAGCGACCCTCTTGCCCATTCCTCTTGCAAATTTAGCCGCTACCAAGCCGGCAGAACCACCACCAATGACAATTAAATCGTAACGCATTTTTCTATCCTTAAATCAAAATATTCAGCTCCGATAAGATGTCTTTAATAGAGTCTTTTACCCTGAATAAATCGTCGAGATCGTCAAGGTCGCTCAGCAAAGGAGCTTGAGCGGTATTTAACTGTGTATTTTCAAATATATGCATAGTTTCCGAAAAAACAACATCTGTACTCCAGCTAATATTCTCAAAAACGCCATTTTCAGTTTATCTCTATTAAATCCTATCAGATAATATCCGCCGTCACAGGCTTTTCCGATGACAGCGTCACTATTTTCCAGTGATTGTAGCGAGGATGTTATTATTACCGAATCAAGCTCAGGGATATCTGTACCTGTTAAAACCGACCGTTCGTAACCTATGTCAAAACTGACCTGCAAAGCGTTGAACATCTTCTCACCTATATCTGCACCGACCTGAGGATGATAAACATAGCCGTCACCCAGCCAGTTTTTAAATTCTATTAATCTGTCATAGGGTTCAACGAATAGATGTACATCATAGTTCTGCACGTCGGCGGATTCCAAAAGACGCTCAACGAGCATTCTATATAGCTCCGCAGCCTTATCATGGCCTATCTCTTTACCGAGACGGGTTTTGACCTTTCCGGCTTCAGGAAACTTAAGAAAAATAAGGTGGGCACTTGATAACATCTATCTCCTCAGTTTCAAAAATGGGACAAGAGCTGGAACTTCCTGCATATAATCAAGATATTCCTGTCCAAACTCTTGCTTGAGTTTACGCTCCTCATTAATTGTACCGAGTAAAAAAAATATAATGTAAGCAGGATATTGAGATATAGATCTTTTACCTCAAGCGGTCTCGACCAGATAGCAACCAAAGATGCCGTATAGTACGGATGACGAACAACCGACAGAGCACCTTTTTTGCTTAAAGCCGGCTTTTCATAATGATAGTCCTCACCTTTCAGTTTTGCCGTCACCTGAGTTAGCCCAAGGAAACTGCTGTTGTCGTAGCTTCTTACGGCGTATAGAGCGAAAGTTATAGCAGAGATAAATATGATATTCAGAAAATTCTTCTGCGGCAGATTAGGTTGAAAGAAAACCTCTGACGGTATTTTATGATAAAAATATAAAACAGGCAGAAGGAGCACAACCGACTGCACTACATAAAAGAAGCGATACCACCAGCTGTGGTAAATACTCCCCCCCATAAGTTTCGAGTCGGCTAATATACTGTGGATTACGCAATAAATTATCAGAGACAAGCTAAAATATAACATTACGCCTGTATGGTTTTTTTGCAGATGATATTTAAGCTCGTTAATAGCATATGGGCTCACGCTGAAGTCTCTGTAGCCGATGTCTATAAGCTTACTGAGCATAGCAGGGTCAGCCGCCATCTCTCCGCATATCTCTATAGGTATCTCAAGCTCCTTGGCTTTTTCTAATATCTCTGCCAAGAGCTTAAGGAATGAGCTGTTGTCCGTGTTATAAAGTGAACTGACTTTCGGGTTGCCCCCCTGTCGAGTGCGAAAAAGTATTGGAACATATCATTTGTCCCGATGCTGAAGAATGAGCACTCCCCCCCTTTAAACTGATTGAGCTGAAAGAGCACCGAAGGTATCTCTAGCATAACGCCCATCTCAGGCAGATCCATCCCCCCCTCTTTTTCGGCTATGGTTTCAGCAACCTTCTTAACGGCAAAATATTCTTTTGCATCAGCCACAAACGGGACAAGTATCTTTACGTTGCCGTATTCGTTATGCAGTCTGATCAGTGCTGTGAGCTGGTTTTCAAGCATTGGCATATAGTCTGTCAGCAGAAGCCTGACACCTCTGTTGCCCAGTGCAGGGTTATCTTCGTATGCTTCGTAAGCAGATTTTTTTTATCAGAGCCTATGTCAAGCAGTCTGAACACCACGGGTTTCTCTGAAAAAGCTCTCAGAACACTTCTGTACGTCTCCATACGCTTTTCAAGGCTGCAAGGTCCGTCCTTGCTGAGATAAAAGATTTCAGTTCTAACAAGCCCTATCCCGTCCGCACAGAACATGGAGGCCTTCTCGGAATCAAGTACACTGGAAACATTTGCAAAAAAATTGACCCTTGAGCCATCCTTTAAAACAAGATTTCTGCAAGCATACTCTCTATCTTCTATCGGCAATTCTTTAGATGCCAGTTTCTCTTTGTATTTTTCCACGGTTTCAGGTGTAGGGTTGAAAACAACCACGCCTTCGTAGCCGTCGACGATAACAGACTCAGAAGCCTCAACCTTCTGATGTACATTGTTAATCCCTGTGACCGCAGGTATCTTTCTGCTTTTCGCAAGTATTGCGGTATGGCTTGTCACTCCGTCTTTTTCGGTAACGAAACTACATACCCTCTCAAGATCAAGGGTTGCAGTCTCACCCGGAGTGAGTCTGTCAGCGAAGATTACACTGTTTTCACGTATATCGACGGTCTTTGAAACAGCACCGAGATGAGATAAAAGCCTGAATGCTATGTCATCTATATCCTGAGCTCTTTCTCTGAGGTATGAGTCGTTTATAGAGCGGAAACGTTTTATATATTTGTCTGCCACATGCCTGACGCTGAAAGCGGCACTCTTATGCTTTTCTGTGATATGCTGTTCAATATCACTTCTGAAAGTATTGTCATTCAGCATCATGAGATGAGTTTCGAATATGTTCGAAGCGATCTGCTGTTTGGCATTATCCATATTATTAATAAGGACTTCCAGATCATTTCGTGTCTTTATCATTGCGTTGTTAAAAAGATCCAGTTCTTCATCGGGTGAGCTGTGATGATGTGTCATCTCCACCAGTTTGGAAAGCACCATTACAGGCTCACCAAAAGCTATACCGCTGGAGAGGGGGGGAACGCCCTTCTCTATCCGCTCAACACCGTTGTCGTATATCGTCTCGCCGTTGTTTTCACTCTGCATGAGATAATATCTGAGAACAAGCCCTGAAACCTGAGCAGCAACGGCACGAAGCAGTTTTCTGAGCATGTCGGTATTTCTTTTGTTTTTTTTGTAAACTGAAACACCAGACTCCGAATTCATGAGCACGGCTTCTGAGCGGTATACCTATGAATGTGTTATATGATTCCTCGTTTATTCCAGGGAAATACTGAAATTTGTCATGTTGGGTTGCATTGCGGATGAATGTATATGAATCGTTTGAAAACGTAAGACCTGTAAGCCCCCCCTGATCCAGCCTTAATGAAATGCTTCCTACGGCATTTTCACTAAGCCCCCCCTCTGTAGCGGATAAAACAAGCTTATCACGAGCCTGTCCGCTCAGAAGATAGATGGAGCAAACATCGCTTTCTATGGTCTCTTTAAGAAATCTTGTGATCTTTTTGAGTGTAGTGTTTGTGTCATCGGCATTAAGGATTATATTGCTTATGCCTAGTAATAGTTCGATTTTTTTCATAATATATTGACGGTTACAATAGCAGAATGTTCATTTTTTCGCAAGAAAACAAAATTAAATAAAAACTGACTCATCACAATCTAAGAACTTACAAAGTGCTGGTATTGCTGGTGTTAAATCATAAGTAAACTCATTGACGTATAAATCAATGTGCTTACGGATCACATCATCCTCCATCTCCATGGCATGTTCTTTAATATAAGGCAATACTTTGTCATAATTCATATCAGCATATTCTATAGATTTTCTGATTCTGAAGTTTATCTTCTCTGCCTGATCAATAATACTGTTTGAGATAACGATAGCTCCCAAGGGGGGATAGGAGACTTGAACTTATCCTCATACATCTCCCCCCCGAGGTCACATAGTTTATAAAGCCCAAGCTCTTCGTAAACGAATCTGCCCTCATGTATAACAACCCCCCCTGCATCCACCTCACCTGCAAGTATGGCAGGCATGATCAGGTCGAACCGAAGTTGTATAAAGTGGAATTTACTGCCGAAGAACATTTTAAAAAATCTGAATGCACTCGTATTAACGCCGGGGGGGATAGCTATACGCCGCATCGATTTGATAGGTTTGTCAGCTCTGGAAACAACCAGAGGACCACAGCCGAAGCCCAAGGCACTCCCTGATTTTAATACTTTATAATTATCCAGAATATCAGGCACGACACCGTAAGAGACTTTAATAATATCAGCTTTATTCTTCAGAGCCAGACGGTTGAGTACCTGAACATCATCAAGGTAAGGTTTAAACGCATGGTCAACCGTTATCAGCTTATTCAGCATAGCACCGAATATGTATGTATCGTTAGGACAGGTCGAAATCGCTATATCTATATTCATATCTAGTTCGGCATAGGTGTTTTACCGAGAAGGTATTTAAGGTCATCGTCACGGAACTCGACACCTGCACCGACAAACCATGAATCTGTTTCACTGTTAAGTATGTCGTCGTAACCACCTGTTACAAAGAGGTTCTTAAAGAACTTGTACTTTATGCCTGCTTTTGTATGTACCTTTCTGCTCTCGTCACTATCAGGAAAATCGTAAGCATCAAAAGATAACGTAAGGTCGTGCTCTTTCTCACCGTCAAGAGGGAGATAATCCATCCCTAAACCTGCCTCTGACTCAAGCAAACCTACTCTGAAGAAAAAATCATCGTAGAATCTGTGAGCGTATTGCAGTGTCCATGTCATAGCACCCGGTTTCTGCTCCTCTTTCTTCTCAGTATATGAAAAGTCAGTTTCTGCACTGGCAGTTGAATAGTCTCTGATGATAGTTGTGTTGGTCTTTTCTGTTATGCCGTCAGGATGGCTGGATAAACCAAGCAGATAATAACGCTTCTCGCCAGGTGTGAGCCTCAGCCTGACATGCCCTTTATTCTTATCAGTCTCACCGAAACGCTCCGCAGAGAACGCAAGATCAACCCTTAGCTGATCAAGCTTCCCAAGTGTATTCTTTACACTGCTGAGTGCTTCATTGATGTTGTCGACTGTCTCTTCTTCATTTACAAGTTTTCCGATAGTACCTTTACCGTCGTTGATCTTGCCTGTAATTCCGTTCATATTATCTACTGTCTTCTCAAGCTTTTCTGTAACGACTGCGATATTTTCGATAGCTTTTTTTTCAGGTTTTCTTTCTGACTGCTCATAACCTCGTCAATATCATCTGTGATATTACGAACGTTGGAAGTGATCGTAGGACCGTCTTTACTAAGACTGTTGGTTACGACCCTCAGGTTCTCGGCGATGAGAGGTGTCTGTTTTTTTTCAGATCGGTAGTTATATCATTGATATTTCTGACTATACTGTTAATATTAGCCGCATTTGCCACAGTGATATCGCTTAGAGTACCTGTCAGTTTCTCCATGTTTTGTATGATCATATCTATACGCTGTTCGTTGTGCTGAACCAGTTTATTAACTGAGTCCGTGATCTCTCTGACGTTTGTGAGCGTGGTGGACATGTTATCTCTGGCCTGTTCGGTGGCGAGCACCTGACGCAGGGATGCAGTAATGGCCTTAACATCGTCAGCTATGTCGCCTAACTTATTGCCAAGCTGATCTATGTCGGTTATTTCCCCCCCTGATTCATATATTGTATCACCATTGCCGAGCAGACCTTTACTATCTGCACCTGCCACTTTGAGTTCAGCATACTTTTCACCTAAAAAGCCTTTGGAGCGAACAAGAACCTTCAGATTACCGGGTATCTCATAATCGTCATCTATAAGCAGTTCCGCAACAGCTTTACCGCCTTCAAGTTTGATGGATTTAACCTTACCTACTTCTACACCGCTGAAAATAACAGGTGCATCCTCTGCAAGCCCTGCGGCATCTTTGAGGTGAGCTTTCACAATTACCCCCCCCTTTGAGTCAGAAAAAGAAAAATCCACCAGCCTGAGTGACATAGCACTAATCAGCACCAGACATGCTACAACAAAAACCCCCCCGACTTTCGCTTCAAGTCCGAAATTCATAATACGCTCCGTTATATGATATCGATAGGTCCCTCTCTGGATGCAGAAAAGAACTGCTTCACATAGGGATTATCCGTGTTTTTAAAACTGTCAGCCGTACCGTAAAGGACAACTTTTCCGTCGTAAAGCATTGCTATATAATCAGCAATCTTTAATGTACTTTCTATATCGTGGGATATAACAACAGATGTTATCCCCCCCAGATGTTTCTGCGTGTCGTTTATGAGATTATCCACAGCGTCGCACATAATAGGATCAAGTCCCGTGGTCGGCTCGTCGTAGAGAATTATTTCAGGTTCAAGTGCAATGGCTCTTGCAAGCCCTACTCTCTTTCTCATTCCGCCTGAAAGCTCAGAAGGTAGTTTATCTTCTACATTTCTGAGACCAACCAGATTCAGTTTCTCTGTGACTATCCTCGATATCTCATCTTTCGATTTCTTAGTGTGCTCCACCAGAGGAAAAGCAACATTTTCACCGACGGTCATAGAGTCAAAAGGGCAGCATTCTGAAACAGTATGCCGAATTTTTTCCTCATCTCCACCAGCTCGTTTCTCTTCATAGTGGTGAGGTCCTGCCCATTGACATATACCTTCCCTGATGTTGGCGGCATAAGTCCGCAAAGCTGTTTAAGCAGAACGGATTTACCCGTTCCCGAAGGTCCGATTATGTATGTAATAGCCCCCCCCTTCACAATCTGAAGGTCAATCCCTTTATGGATTTTATGAGGACCAAAACTTTTATGCAGATCAACACATTCTATAGCGTTTTCCATGTACTAACGTACCCTCTGTAAATATCTTTATTTCTAAAACATAAATGCTGTAAGTATATAGTCAAAAACAAGAATCAATATACAAGCCATAACAACGGACTCTGTGGTCGCTTTACCCACGCCTTCCGCACCGCCTGTGGTCATGTAACCTTTATAGCAGCCTACAAGTGTCACCAGACCGCCGAATACAAACGCCTTTATCATTCCGCTGGTAAAATCTGACAGCTCAATATATTGATACATATAGTCAAGATAGAGAGTTTTATTAATCCCCCCCAGAACTTTTATACTGACGATGTAGCCGCCTATAATACCGCATATTACCGTAACAGCATTAAGCATAGGGACAACTATCAGCCTGCAAGAATACGAGGTACAAAAAGGTATTGAACAGGATCAACAGCAAGTGCGTTAAGTGCGTCAACCTGCTCCGTAACCTTCATAGTCCCTATCTCCGCCGTAATAGCAGACCCTGCTCTGGCAGCTATCATAATAGCCGAAAGCACAGGACCAAGCTCTCTCGCCATGGCAAGGGCAACAATAGTCCCCCCCACCATTTGCTCTGCACCGAATTTATGAAATCCTATATATGACTGTAAGGCGAAAACCATTCCTGTAAAACTACCTGTGAGTATTATAACCGAAAGAGAGTTGACGCCGATAAATTCTATTTGCTTCATTAGTAATTTAAATCTGAAAGGAGGGACAAAAAACAAGCGGATTGTGTCAATGAACATAACGGACATACTGCCTGTTATTGTGATAAAACGCAGGATCGGGCTTCCGAAGAATTCAAAAAAACTATTCACTAATCCACCTTATATATTCTCGGTATTCTGTTTTGAATACCTGTCAGTATTTCATAGGAGATTGTTCCTGCCAAACCTGCAAGCTCATCAGCGTCAATGTTGTCGCCCATGACCTCTACATTCAGTTCGCCGTCAAGGTCAACCCCCCCTGTCAGATCAACCATTATCATATCCATGCAGACAGTCCCCCCCGTTACCATGCACTTAATGCCGTCCACAAAAACGTGGCTTTTATTTGTCAGGCATCTGGGATACCCGTCTGCATACCCTATCGGCACTACGCCGATCGCCATGTTTTTATCGGCAGTAAATCTTCTGCCATAGCTAACAGTATCACCCTTTTGAAGATACTGCACCTGAACCACACGGGAAAAGATACGCATCACTTTTTTCAGTTTAACATCATTTTCACCGTCAAGATACCCATAAAGGAGTATCCCCCCCGGTCTTGTCAGAGAAAATTTATTCTCATAACTTGCTATACCTGAAGAATTTAGCATACTTGTATGGCATTTTATCCTGTGCTTTGTTATAAAATTTTCAAATTCTTTACACTGTTTCTCAGTGAAATCTCTATCCGAATCCGACGACGACAAATGACTCATCAGGTGCACAGGACGCAGGCTGGAAAAGGACGAGGTGAACTCATACCAGCTCATGTTAGTTGTAAAACCGAGCCTGTTCATCCCTGTATTCAGCTTAACAGAAATATCCGCTTTAACGTCGTGCTCTTTCAGGAATCTGTTATACTTCTCAGCACCGTTATTATCCGAAATAGTCAGTATCAGATTATGCTCGTAAGCCTCCTGAAAGAACAGCTCGTCCACATAACCCAAAACAAAGATAGTTACATTAGCTCCCAGATGCTCACGGAGGATTATCCCCCCCTCCAGAACAGTTGCGACACCATACTTTGTAACATTATGGTGCATATATAAATATTCACAAATCTCAAGCTCGCCGTGACCGTATGCATCAGCCTTAACTATGGCAATGACATCTGTCCCCCCCGACAGCTTTCTCGCTATCTCAAGGTTATGTCCGAGTGCCGTTAAGTCTATCTCTGCATAAGTAGGTCTGAGAGCTTTAAGTTTATCAATCATCGTTATCTATACCTGCGGTGTGCAGAAGGTATGCTCTGATAAACGGATCGAGTCCTCCACCCATCACACCGTCAACATTACCTGTCTCATGTCTGGTGCGGAGGTCTTTAACCATCTTGTATGGATGCATCACGTATGATCTGATCTGGTTGCCCCCCCAGCCGATTTCCGTTTTAGAACTTTCGAGCTTCTGCTTCTCTTCATTCTTCTTTTCCATTTCTGCTTCATATATTCTGGATTTAAGAATCTTCATAGCGTGTGCTTTATTTTTGTGCTGGCTTCTTTCAGACTGGCATGTAACGACAATACCTGTCGGAGCGTGTGTTATACGTACGGCAGAGTCTGTGGTATTGACGTGCTGACCGCCCGCACCGCTGGCACGATATGTATCTATCTGCAGATCCGATTCGCTGATATCAACCTCTATATCATCCTCTATCTCAGGCATTACGAAAACCGCGGCAAAAGATGTGTGCCTTCTGTTGGCAGAATCGTAAGGAGAGATACGGACAAGCCTGTGAACACCCGTCTCACCCTTCAGGTAGCCGTACATAAACGGTCCTTTGATGTTTATCGTGGCATTTTTGATACCTGCTTCTTCCCCCCCTTCCATATAGTCGAGGATCTCGTATTTATAATCATTGTGTTCGGCATACTGAGTATACATACGATAGAGCATCGCAGCCCAGTCGTTCGCCTCTGTACCGCCTGCACCCGAGTTTATGGTGATGATTGCATTGTTGGCGTCATTTGCACCTGACAGAACCAGCTTCAGCTCAAAATCTGCAATGATCTTTCTAAGGCTCACCACTGCTTCTTCAATATCGGCTTCAAGCCTTCTTCACCCTCTTTATGGAGTTCCACAAGGACATCCGCATCATCAACGATAGCCAGAAGCTGCTGCCACTCTTCGAGTTTTCTCTTTTTGACAGCCTGCTCTTTCATAATAGTCTTTGACTCTTTACTGTTCCAGAAGTTAGGGTCGCTCATGGACAACTCGTCGATATCGGCTATCTCTTTTTTCAGCTCATCTTCATTTATTGCTGTCTTAAAACTACTCAGGTCTTTCTTTAATTTATCCAGTTCAATAAGAACATCTTCAATCATCATATAAGTTTATACTCCGCTAACGGTCATTTTATCAAACAAAGCATCTGCTGTTGAGATACTTCCAAAGTTTCGTGTATTGTCATATACATGCAGTAAGCCTTCAAGCAGGTCTGCCAGATTACCCGACAGTGCTGCTTCTTTAAACGGAAAAGCAGGCTCGCCGTCTTTGTAATATATACCCGATATACCTACAGAGAAATCGCCACTCACAGGGTCTGCCGTATGCATCCCCCCCATAACCTCAGTTATCTTGAGGTATTTATCTGGAGCGTTCTTTAAGCTCTCGGTAGAGGCAAGTATAACGTTACTGCAGCCTATCTCTATATTGCCGCTGCCTGAAAGGGAAGCACGTGCATTATTCGGCATATTCAGGCTTTTGCCGTATAGCTGTTATGCAGGAAAGAGATAAGCCGACCATCCTTGATAATATCGACAGGCTCACACGCCTGCCCTTCATCGTCAAAAAGTATGGAGCCCACTCCGCCTTTAATATGGGGGGGGTTATCGGTCAAAGTAAAAATGTCGGAAGCCACCTTGTGCCCCCCCATCTTTTCACCCAGCATACTGATCCCTTTATAAACACTGTCACCATCCACGAGATCAAGCAGTAATTCGATGAAATCGGCCATAACATCAGCCGAAAACACTATGTGGTATTTGTCAGTCTCTATGTGTTTTGCACCCAAGAGCGAACAAGCGTTCTTAGCAGTGGATAACCCGACAGACTTATAGTCCAACTCCGCCAGTCTGGTACTCATCACATGATCATACCCGTCACGCTCTTCTACTCCGTCTGATGCAATAGTGTAAGCACCTGCGGAGAAGATGGTTTTCGCCCTTTTAAGTACAGGACCTGCCGAGGATATCATATACAGCTCTTTTGAGGTTGCGGATGCAGTGGACTGCTTAACAGCCTTCACTCTGTCATCATACTCAAAAGCGGCAGTTGTCATGCTCTTTGCTATATCGATGAGCTCCTGCATGGACAGCTCGTTATATACATCGTCAACAAGCTGCAAATCCCCCCCTTTTACATCATGATACTCAGGGATGTACCTGTTCTCATCTGTCGGAAATTTTTTGATAGCAGACTCATATATATTCAGGAAAGCCTCTATAGCTTCCACATCTATACCTGAAAAACCTGATGATATCTGTCTGCCGTCTTTTACGGCTCGCAGATATACGGTAGTATCGGATGCATAATCGATACTCTCTGTTTCAAAGCCGTTCAGCTGAATGTTTTTGATCTTGATGAAGAAATGTGTACAACAATATTGTCATAGGATTTCTTATAAACATCAATAATTTTCAGGATCTTATCAGTCATATTGATTTAATCATTGCGATCTCATCGCAGTCAGGGAACTTTGTGCATTTTAAGCAATCAGACCATATTTTTTTGGCAGTTCTTCTTTTTCCACCTCAGAAAAACCGAGTTTACGGAAGAATTCAGGGACATAAGTGAGCAGAAAAACTCTTGATATGCCCAGTTTGGCAGCAGTCTCAATAGATTGTTCCACCATGGCTTTGCCTATCCCCCCCTGCCTTCCTGTTTTCGGATTGACAGCGACTGAACGAATCTCCGCCAAATCCTCCCATGTCGGATGAATAGCACAGCAGCCGACGACCTCTCCGTCCTCTTCCCAAACAACAAACTCAAGAATCTTTTCATATATTTCATTCAGGCTTAGAGAGAGCATCTCTCCCCCCCCTTTAGCAAACGAATTTACAAGGTTCTGGATGCTTTTCGCATCTTTCATGACGGCCTTTCTTATCATTTCATAACCGCTTTAACAAATGCTCTGTAGTATCTGACGGCGGACTCTTTGTCAGGGATCAGCTCTATATGCTTTTTGGCACGTATACTGACTTTGATTGTCATATCATCCACAGGAGTGATCGTCACATAAAGGAGTGTTTTACCTATGGTGGCGTGTATCTTCCCGTCTGTGATGCTTGAAACCTTGATCTGCCCTTCGTCTTTTGTGATAAGCCCTATCATAGTCTCAAAAGCCTGCTCTTTAGAAATACTGAAAACATCCTCTATATGATCACTGGTGCCGGAATACACTGCACCGCCTGATGCACCGCCGATAACCAAAGGGACACATGCACTCATAACGGAGAGCAGCAACAGTAAAGCAACAGTAATTTTCAGATTTTTCATTTTGACCTCATTTTTAAATATCTTTTGTCCATATGATTTTATAAAATTCTACCTTTTTTTTATCAACAAAATTCGTTGACAAATTCCTCAACGAGAGGCTATTATTTTTCGGGTGAAAGATGTACATTAACAAATTACGCATAACTATTTTTTTGAGAGCTAAGCCTTTCTACCGCAATAGGCGGTCGGAAGGCTTTTTTTTTGCATAAATAACGGAGGAACTCATGCCAGCAAAAGAGTTGATGAATAGTGAGGAAATGGCTAGAACGCTTAACAGAATCGTATTCCAGATACTTGAGAACGTGAAAGATGCCAAAGAGATTTGCCTTGTTGGTATACGCAGAGGCGGAGCACACCTTGCTGACCGTCTGGGCGAAATTTTTAAGAGTGAAGGCTATAACAACATCCAGATAGGCTACCTTGATATCACTCTATACAGAGATGATCTTACAAGTATTGCCGAGTACCCTCTCCTTCAGGGGGGGACTGAGCTGGAGTTTGACGTGAAGGGCAGACATATTGTTCTTGTGGATGACGTTATCTACACAGGCAGAACAACAAGAGCTGCCATGGACGCACTTATCGACCTCGGCAGACCAAAGAAAATATCTATGGCTGTTCTGGTGGACAGAGGGCACAGAGAGCTTCCTGTTCAGCCTGATTTCATAGGTAAAGTGATCCCCCCCACATCAAACGATGAGATAATTGAAGTATCACTTAAAGAACAAGCCGGAAACGACTCTGTTACAATACAAAAGAAGATATAATATAAAAGGAGCAACCTGATGTCTTATAAGAGAAAAGACCTTTTGGGCATGATAGACCTCAGCAAAGAAGAGATAACCTATTTGCTGGATACTGCCCAGACATTTTGTGAGATTAACGAAAGAGATGTAAAGAAAGTTCCTACCTTGAAGGGCAGAACAGTCATTAACCTCTTCTTCGAGCCGTCCACCAGAACAAGAACATCTTTCGAAATAGCAGGCAAGAGGCTTTCCGCCGATACTGTAAATTTCTCTGCTTCGTCCAGCAGTACAACCAAAGGCGAAACCCTTATAGATACTGTTCAGAATATGGAAGCCATGCAGTCAGATGCTTTTGTAGTGCGTCATGCCTACTCAGGTTCTGTAAAATTTATAGCAGAAAATACAGATGTCCCTGTCATTAACGCAGGCGACGGTCTGAACGAGCACCCGACACAGGCACTCCTTGACCTGCTCACAATCCGCCAGAACAAAGGGGGGGAGATCAAAGGTCTGGAAATTGCAATCGTTGGTGATATCACTCACTCACGTGTGGCAAGGTCTGATATATGGGCAATGAAGAAATTAGGTGCAAATGTACGTCTTTTCGGACCGCCTACAATGCTCCCTAAGCACATAGCACCGTTTGAATGTCAGGTATGCAAATCTATGGAGGAAGCTGTCGAGGGGGGGGCTGATGTTGTTATGATGCTCAGGATACAGCGTGAAAGACAGGGTAAACTGCTTCTCCCTTCAACAAGGGAATATGCAAGATTCTTCGGACTTACCAATCAAAAGCTCGACTTTGCAAAAAAAAGGACGCAATAGTCATGCACCCGGGACCTATCAACAGAGGTGTGGAGCTTATGACAAATATAGCGGACTGTAACAGATCGGTTATTCTGCCGCAGGTTTCCAATGGTGTTGCTGTGAGAATGGCGGCACTCTATTTACTCGGACTTAAAAAAAGGAGGAAAAAGTGAAGACGCTTCTTAAAAACTGTAAAATAGTCAACCATAACAAGACAATAGAAGGTAACATACTGATAGACGGTGAGATGATTGCAGATGTAAATGCACCTGCCGACACTCAGGCCGACAAGGTTATCGACTGTAAAGGGAAATATGCTATGCCGGGTCTTATAGACTTGCACGTACACCTTCGTGACCCTGGACTTGAGTATAAAGAAGATATCATCTCAGGTTCTAAGGCTGCCGTCGCAGGCGGTGTCACTGCTATATGCCCTATGGCAAACACTAAGCCTGTAAACGACAATAGCTCCATCACTAAATACATGATAGACAAAGGTAAAGAGCTTGGTATATGCGATATCTTCCCAATAGGTGCTATGACAAAAAAATATGGATGGTGAAGAGCTCACTGAGATGGGCGATATGACGGGAGCCGGTGCGATTGGCTTTTCTGATGACGGAAAACCTGTCTGTAATGCTGAGGTATTCCGCAGGGCTGCCGAGTATGCTTCTCAGTTCAACTCATTTGTAATCAGCCACGCAGAGGATAAATCACTTGCAGGTGCAGGTGTTATCAACGACAGTGAGGTTGCAACCATTACAGGTCTCAGAGGCATACCTGCCGAGTCCGAAGAGGTTATGGTTGCCCGTGACATACTCATGTCCAAACTGACAGGAGCTCACGTACATATCTGTCACATAAGCACAAAAGGAACACTGGAGCTTATCCGCTGGGCAAAGGCTCAGGGGGGGCTGAACGTTACCTGTGAGGTTACGCCGCACCACTTTACGCTTAATGATAGAGAACTCCTCTCATATGATACAAACTATAAGATGAACCCTCCTCTCAGAACTCAAGAGGATGTTGATGCAATGATAGACGGTCTCAAAAAAAAGGCGATATAGATTGCATCGTTACCGACCACGCACCTCACCACATAGACGAAAAGAACGTGGAGTTCGATCTCGCAATGTTCGGTATAACAGGTCTTCAGACCCTTTTACCTCTGTCGCTTGATCTGGTAAAGAACGGAAATATATCCATGAATGACCTTGTAAGGCTCACGTCATACACACCTGCGAAGCTTATCAAAAAAAAGACGACAGGGGGGGCGAAATCGCTGTCGGGAAGCTTGCTGATATAGTTATCGTGGATGCAGATAAAGAGTATACATTTGATGAGAAGCTGAACGCTTCTAAATCCACCAACTCACCTTTCCTCGGTAAGCCGATGACAGGGGGGGCGGCTCTGTATACTATAAAGAACGGTAAAGTAGTTTTTGAATTTCCGATAAACTAATCTATACGATTATCTAACAGATAAAATCCCCCCCGTTGCAGACAGCTTCGGGGGGGATTTTTTTTATTTTGCTATAACAAAAGGCTTATGCTCATGCGTGACTATATCCACATCGAGGCAGAAGACCGATTTAATAATCTCAGGTGATATATCCGATGTCAGGCATTTTTCGAAGACCTGACCGTCTTTCATAAAAACAAGCTCGTCTGAAAACCTAATGGCTGTATTTATATCGTGCATGACTATCACACTGGTCAGATTTCTATCCAGAGTGATGTCTCTTATCAGACCAAGCACCTCAAGCTGATTAACCATATCCAGATGATTCACAGGCTCGTCCAGCAGTAATATCCTAGGTTCTTGAACCAGAGCTCTCGCTATGACAACCTTTTGCAGCTCGCCACCCGATATCTCCGTGGTTTTACTGCATACCAAAGGCATAAGCCCCCCCATTAATTTAATAATCTTTCGGCAAATCTCTTTATCTTTATTCGTAATGCTGAAGGAGATGTGAGGTTTCCTGCCTGTGAGAACAGCGTCCATAACAGTCGCATCTATCCCCCCCTCGGAGCGTTGCGATAAGAAACCTATCTCTTTTGCGATCATCTTGCTGGACATCTTCTCTATGTCCTTACTGTCGATGTAGACACTGCCTGCGGTGGGCTTGAGTATGCCGTTTATATTTTTTTAGGAGTGTAGATTTACCTGAACCGTTACGCCCAAGAATCGATGTGACACTACCGTGAGAAAAACTAATCGAAAAATCATTCAGAATCTTTGTATCTTTCCTGTAAGAGAAGCTCAGGTCAGTTATTTTTATCATACCGCCCCCCCTCTTCTACCGTGCTTTTTGAGAAGCAGATATATAAAGAAAGGCACGCCTATTATGGATGTCATAATCCCCCCCACAGGTATCTCCACATCAGGGATGATCACTCTGGATATGATATCAGATGCCAGAAGCAGTATAGCCCCCCCTGTCACAGCACTGTATGGCAGCAGAAACCTATTGTCGCCATTGATAAAAAGCTTGACCATATGAGGAGCCATCAAACCAATAAAACCTATGATCCCCCCCACAAAAGAAACAGGGACTGCCACAATAACAGAAGCCACAACAAGGCTTACCATTCTGAAATAAGTTGTCCTTATACCCAAGCCTTTAGCAACTTCGTCCCCCCCCACAAAAGGCACGTATAGCTCCAGCTATTGATATAAAAATAAATCATTGCAGGAAAGAAGACTAAAAAAAATCACGACTATCTCTTTATAACCCACTTTTGAAAGATCCCCCCGAATGTCCATATGACACTTGCGGCGACCTCCGTATCTGTAGCAAAATACTGCATAAACATCGTCAATGCCGCAAAAAAATGAGCTTATGGCAATACCTGCGAGGATTATGGATTCGGATTTAATATTAATTACGGATGCCATCATAATAATAATGGCGACGGTGATAAGACTCCCTGCAAAAGCGGATATAGCTGTCAGATATATCGCTCCCACCATAATTTCTGTACCTGTTGCATTTATAGATGCCACACCTAGGAATATGATTGCAAACGTAGCACCAAACATAGCTCCCTGCGACACACCTGTAGTAAACGGGGGGGACGCAAGCGGGTTTTCAAGGACAGACTGCATGACAAGCCCTGCCGCCCCCCCGAGACAAGCCCCCCCTGTGGCAACAGCCGCCAAAACTCTTGGGATTCGTATATTATAGAAAACATGCCCCCCCATCACAGAATCAGGCTGAGCACTGAATAATAGATTATAAATGTCTGATACACCGAGACTATAAGCACCGGTTATCAGTGAGACACATATAAAAAACAAAAGGGTAATGCAGAGAAATATTCCGGAGATTAACCTTGATGAGCGTATGTTTTGACAGGCATTTTCTGATCCGATATCACTTAAACCTGAAACCATCCTTTTCAAAAATGACACCTCTATAAATATTCTTCTTTTTCATTATTTCATCGTACGGATTAATACCAAGAAAAATATTATAGATGGCATCTGCTTTATGAGCAATATTAACATCACTGAATTCGTCAGGATAAAGGATTTTTCCCATAAAGTATGCACTCAAAAAGATGTTTTCTATGTTGGAGTTATACCAGTTATAAGGCATAACGGAATAAACCTTATCATTTTTAACAGCATCAAGTAGTGACAATGACTTATACATCTTCTGATAATCATTCTTCAATATGTTAAAACCTGTAATGTCATAAAAGATATACTCAGGCTGTCTCTTAAGAATGTACTCAAGCTGCATTATAAGATGCGTGCTTCTTGTCCCTTTTATGGCTTTTTCATCAGCAATATTAATAATATTCAAAAGACTGCATGATGGATGATTGCGTTCCGTGCTGGTAAATCCTCTAGCACCTTTGTATGCAATGGATGCCATATAAACGGATTTAGGTGAGGTACTCTGCGTCCTGACGTGTAAATCCTTTCTGAGCATCGCCATCTGATTCGCAATATTCTGAGTACGAGCCTGTTTACCTGTTAGGTAGCCTACTAGCCTGATGGAGTTCTTGACCTCTTTCAAATCGGCATGCCCTACCAAACCGTAATTTACTCCCACTACGGGAATATTTGTTTTTGAAGAGATCATGTCCATCTGAGCAATAGTGAACCCAGAGGCGATAATAACATCAGGGTTAGCTATGATAAGCTTCTCTATATCAGGCATTTTGCCGGGACCGCCGGCAGAGACCACAGGCAGGTCGTAGTAATTTGCAGGTAAAGCATAAGTATATGGTCTTATTGACTTATCTATCTTTTCCTCAAACTGCTCTCTTGCCACAAGCATATCCTGAGCACCTGCATAAACAAGCAGTCTGAGAGCACCGGGTCCAAGCACGGCAACCTTTTTAATATTCTCAGGTATCTGCACAAGACGATGGTACATATCGTTCACAGGCACCTGTTTAGCAAAAGACGTGTTACATGTTATAAGCAGTATCAGAAAAAGCAAATAAAAGCGTTTCATCTTATTCCCTCGAAATAAATGACAATAAATACTTGTTTAATAAATGATATCTAAAAATATACCCGCCTGCAATATAATTATATTGACATCATTAATCAATATACTATGTTAGCACATGAATTTAATTTTTATTTAGTAATTGGTGAATAATAATGCCTAATTCTGTATCCGAGAAAGTATCACTGGAAGCTGTAAGGCTTTTCAAGAGCGGTTATCACTGCTCAGAGGCTGTTCTGTTAGCATTTGAGAAATACACAAATAAAGAGTTCTCAGATGATGTCAAAAGAGGAATGTCTGCTTATGTTCAAGGTATAGGCGGTACCGGATGTATATGCGGTGCACTGGCCAGTGGAGTTTTTATACTGAGTATATTAGGCGGCAGACTTAGTGTCGATGAATCTACAAAAAACTTAGAAAAAGTCGTATCCAGACTGCATGATGAATTCAGAAAAGAGTTTTCAAGTGCCTGCTGCAGAGTAATCACAAGAAACAGTGCCAAAATCTTTGGCATTGGCAAATTTAACTCATGTCATAAAACTGTCGATTTCGTAGCTATGCGTACTGTTGAGCTTGCTCAAGAAGAAGGATGGATTAGCTAAACACTTCCGACCTCCCCCCCTGACAAAAAAAATCCCGGCCATATGCTTTAAGGGGGGGGAGGAGGGATAAAGCATAGAAATAGCCGGGCTAAAGTCTTTTTGATATATTTAAAAATATATATTATACAATTTTATGCAATAGAAATATCATTTCGATATATTATTACCTGACACACTACTAATTATAGTAGTCCGTTTTATGATGTCAAGTACAAAAAAAAGCCGCCCTTTTACAGACGGCTTTAAATCTTTTAAGATTCTTTTTCTTTATCTTTCAGTAGCTTATATTCTATCGAATCCATTAGAGCCTGATAAGAGGCATCCACGATGTTAGTTGCAACACCGACTGTACCCCCCCACGAACCTTCAGCATCCTTTGACTCAATCAGAACACGTGTAACAGCCTCTGTGCCTGTTCCTGTGGTAAGAATCCTTACCTTATAGTCCACAAGCTCCATATCGGCAAGGTTCGGGTAGAACTTCAACAGAGCCTTTCTGATAGCGGCATCTATTGCGTTCACAGGACCGTTACCTGTTGCTGCCGTATGCTCCTGCTCGCCGTCAACTTCAATCATAACAGTCGCTTCAGCAAGCGGGCTTTCCACACTTGTTCTCTTTTCGTCAAGAACCCTATAGCTCATAGAGTCAAAGAAAGGTGTGAATGTTCCCATCGTTTTACGCATGAGAAGCTCAAAGGAAGCCTCAGCACCTTCGTACTGAAAGCCTTTATTTTCAAGCTCTTTCAGTCTTTCTACCACAGTATTGATCTTTGGATCGCTGCTGTCGATATCCAGACCGAAGTCTTTAGCTTTATAAACCAGATTAGACTTACCCGAAAGGTCAGAAAGTAATACTCTCTGCCTGTTACCGACCAGCTCAGGCTGAATGTGCTCGTAAGTGCTTGAGTTTTTCATAATAGCACTAACGTGTACCCCCCCTCCTTGTGAGCGAAGGCAGAACGTCCTACATACGGCTGGTGGATATTATGCTTCAGGTTGCCTAGTTCATTGATATATCTGGAGATTGTTCTCAGGTTTTTCAGTTTTTCCGACGGCACGCAATCATAACCGTATTTAAGCTGTAAGTTAGGGATCACAGACATGATGTTGGCGTTTCCGCATCTCTCGCCATATCCATTGATTGTCCCCCCCTGCACATGCACAATACCGTTACGAACAGCAACAACAGAGTTTGCAACAGCACAGTCACCGTCGTTATGACAGTGGATACCCAGCGGGTAGTCGCCTGTTACTTTCTTCACTTCCTGAATGATGCTTGCGATCTCTTCCGGCATAGTTCCGCCGTTAGTGTCACACAGTATCAGACAGTCTGCCTTTGCATCCATGGCTGCTTTCAGAGTCTGGAGTGCATACTCTTTATTCGCTTTGTAACCGTCAAAAAAAATGTTCAGCGTCATAAAACGCTCTGTCTACCTTAGTCTTGAGATATGAAAGTGAATCATTAATAAGCTCAAGGTTCTGATCGAGTTCGATTTTAAGTGCTTCCGTGACATGCAGATCCCAAGTCTTACCAAAAATTGTAAGGTTAGGAACTTCAACCTCAAGCAGAGCCTGAATGTTTTCATCATTGTCACAGTTACGCTTAGCACGGCGAGTACTTCCAAATGCTGCTACATAATCATAAGGAACAGATGATTCTTTGACAGCCTTGAAAAAACCGATGTCTCTTGGATTAGACCCCCCCGGCCATCCACCTTCTATATACCTGACACCAAAGTCAAAAAGAGCTTCAGCTATCTTAACCTTATCGGCGATAGTAAAGTTTACATCTTCTGACTGAGTACCATCCCTGAGAGTGGTGTCGTATATCTCTATTCTATTCGACATAATAATCTCCAAAAAAAATTGTTTATCCTTCGACAAAAGCCTCGTGAAGCGTTCTCACTGCGAGTTCAGCAAATTTTTCTTCTACCACGCATGAAACTTTTATCTCGCTTGTTGTTATCATCTTTAAGTTAACACCTGTATCAGCCAGCAGTGTAAACATCTTAGCAGCTACACCTGAGTGGCTTCTCATGCCGACGCCGACAATACTGACTTTAGCGATATTCTCATCTGCTAAAACCTCCTTGGCACCGATCTCTTTGGCAACTTCCTTACAAACATTAGTGGCTTTGATCAGGTCAGTCTTCTGAACTGTAAAAGAAAGGTCTGTGTTCCCCCCTCTTTGCTAACGTTTTGTACGATAACGTCTACATTTATATTTTCATCTGCAATTTTGTTAAAGATAGTTGATGCTATACCCGGTTTATCAGGTACTTCCGTAATAGTTAATTTCGCCTGATTTTTATCAGCAACCACGCCAGTGACTACAACCTGCTCCATTTCATCGTCCTCCTTAGTTACGAGTGTACCCGGCTTATCTTCCATCGAAGAGAGTACAAGTATGTCTACATCATGATTCATTCCAAGCTCTACACATCTTGACTGGAGCACCTTAGCTCCGAGAGAAGCAAGCTCTAGCATTTCGTCGTAGGATATTTTATCCAGCTTTTTAGCATTTTTTTTACTACTCTAGGGTCAGCCGTATAAATACCGTCGACATCAGTGTATATTTCGCAAACATTCGCCTTGAGAGACGCAGCTATGGCAACAGCCGTTGTATCCGAACCACCTCTTCCGAGTGTATTAATGTCGTTTGTTTTCGGGTCGAGCCCCCCCTGAAAACCTGCACAGATACAAATCTTCCCCCCCTGCTCTAGCTCTTTAAATATCCGATCAGCCGTTATCGTTTTAATACGGCTCTTAGAGTATGCCCCCCCGTCCGTTATCATACCGAACTGGTATCCCGTAAGCGATACAGCCGGATATCCCATAGTGATCAGCGTCTGTGCTACCAGAGGTGAACTAGCCGTCTCCCCCCCTGTATGAACAAGCTGGTCGTACTCACGAAGAGAATAATCCTCGTCGATCTCTTTCAGAAGGTTGATAAGCCTGTCAGTCTCCCCCCCGGCCATAGCTGAAACAGTTACAACGACGTCATGCCCTTCGTCCTTCTTCTTTGCGATAATCTTCGCAACATTAGCGATTCGTTCTAAAGAACCTACACTGGTTCCCCCCCCGAACTTCATAACTACAATGCCCACAGGTCCCTCCTTGTGTGGCTACCCGTTTATAACGGTGCTTTTAAGAAAAAAGTCGGCGATTTTATAACCCTCTTCGATAAAGAAGGTCGGAGTCATAAATTCGTCGTACTTCGTGTTTTCATCAGGGTTGACACCTGTGCCGTATATAATGGCAGGGACAGGCTCTGCAACATGTGTCCTCAGTTTAACAGGTGTCGGGTGATCAGGTGATACAAGTATCCTGAAATCACCGAATATCTTCATGCCCTCTAAAATTATGGGGGGCACATACGGCTGTCGATGTTCTCCACAGCCTTAATCTTCTCTTCTATACTGCCCATGTGTCCTGCCTCATCGGCTGCTTCCACATGTAAAAAAAACATAATCGGATTTCTCTAAAGCTTGATAGCATATTCGGCTTTACCTTCGAAATTAGTGTCTATGAACCCTGTAGCACCGGGGGGGACATCTATTATCTCCATCCCTGCAAATCTGCCTATCCCTCTGATGAGGTCAACAGCCGCCACGACAGAGCTTTCCAAGCTATAAAGGTCTTTAAACAGAGGCATGGAAGGTCTTTTACCTTCACCCCCCCAGAACCATATGCCGTTCGCCCTTTCATAGTCCCCCCCTTCGGAGAAGATTGCTTCGGCTCTCTGCATAACGTCAATGAGCTTCTCAGCACCCTTCCCTTTCGGCAGGTATTCTTTGATGGACTTCCCCCCCATGATGTCGTGGGGGGGTGCAGTGGTAGTAAGGTCAAAATCCACATTACGCATTACCATCAGGTTACGGAAACCAAGCCCTTTATGAAACTCTATACCTTCAGAGGCAAACATTGCATTTAAGGCTTCCACGCTTCTGGCTCCCGTCTCATTCGAAACATGGTGAGCAGAGTTGTCTTCCATAATATCCCCCCCGTCTAAGGTGACGAGGTTACATCTGAATGACATATCATCAGGGCCAAGCTCTATACCTGAGCTTCCTGCCTCAAGAGGCTTCTGCCTGTGTAATATTTAGTAGGGTCGAAACCCATCATAGTCAGGTTGCATATATCACTCCCCCCCGGATAATAGCCGTCGGGGGGGGTGGATTTGACAAAGCCGCCCACTCCGTTTTTCGCCATATAGTCCATATTAGGAGTCTTGGCATGCTGCATTATTGTTTTCCCGCCAAGTTCATCTATTTTAAGGTCACTCATTCCGTCAGTGAGGAGTACGAGATATTTCATCTACACAAGCTCCTTAACTCTTATAGCGACAGTCTTGTCTCTTACCACTTCTGCCCTGTCGATCTCTTCAAGTGCGTCATAAATCTTTCTGCCGACTGTTTTATGTGTCATGAATACCATGTTCACGGATTCGCCCGGGGGGGCACGCTCATCAGGCTGTATCGCCTCGGAGATGCTTATGCCGTATTTAGCGAGCACTGTTGCAATCGTAGCAAGAGTACCCGGTTCATCCACAACACTGAAACGGAGATAGAATTTCGACTTAATATCTTTAATATCCTTGATCGGATAGTAGTAAGTATAGTCCTTTTTAAAACCAAGCACAGATGTTCTCTGAGCCGCACCTGAGACGATATCTCTGGCAAGCCCTATCACATCGCCCACAACAGCAGAGCCTGTGGGTTTGCCGCCTGCTCCACGTCCGTAGTGCATGGTTTTATCAACCATGTCTCCTATAACTTCGATTGCGTTAAAAACACCGTCCACCTGAGCCATGAGCTCCTCTTTAGGGAGCATAGTCGGGTGAACACGCACTTCTATATCGTCTTCATGCTTTTTGGCTATGGCAAGAAGCTTTATTTTACAGTCCAGTTTATTAGCAAATTCAATATCCATACGCTTGATGCTGGATATCCCTTCAACGTATATTTTCTCAAAAGGTATCAGAGTGTTAAATCCTATCGATGCTAGTATGGCTATCTTGTGAGCCGTATCTATACCTTCTATATCGAATGTAGGGTCAGCTTCGGCATACCCTTTCTCCTGAGCTACCTTGAGAACCTCGTCGAACTCTTTACCCTCTTTCTCCATATTGGTGAGGATATAGTTCGCTGTACCGTTAATAATCCCGAATATCTCTTGGATATTATTCCCTGCGAGATCCTCTTTAAGAACTCTGAGGATAGGGATACCGCCTGCAACAGCACCTTCGAAACAAACAGAAACGCCGTTCATCTCAGCCGCCTGATATATGTCAGTCCCCCCCTGCATTGCAAAAAGAGCTTTATTAGCTGATACAACATGCTTTTTAGCGTTCAGAGCTTTGATTATAAAGTCTTTGGCGTGTGTGTAGCCGCCGATCAGCTCTATAACAATATGAATGTCAGGATCGTTTATTATATCATCTGCGTTGTTGGTTATAACTTCGCACTGAGCCAGAAGCTCATCCGGATTTGACGTATCTATAGCTAAGTCTGCAACAGTTTTGAGGCAGACGTTTATTCCTGTATTCTCGAAAATTATATTTTTATTATTAATAAGAACTTCAGCAGTCCCTTTTCCGACTGTTCCGTAACCTATAAGCCCTACATTTATCTTTTCCGCCATTAAATCCTCCGATTTTGGAGACAGCTATACTGTCAAAAATACGTTTGAAGATATTAATAGATTTAGGGTCTCAAGTCAAGGAATGGTAAGGTATTTAGGATAAAAAAATTATCTTTCTAAATACAGCCTGTAAATAAGCTTAATAACCATAATTCATTATTTAGATAGATCAACCTTGCTGTAATCTCGGAGAGATTAGAAATATTATTCTCTGTCAGGTATTTATCCAGTCCGTCTATAATATCGAGAGGGATCTGCGGATCAACGAAATTTGCTGTCCCTACCTGCATAGCAGAAGCACCGACAAGAGCAAATTCAACTATATCTTCCCATTTTGATATTCCGCCGATACCCATGATAGGGATCTTAACCGTATTGAATGTTTCATGCACCATTCTGATGGCTACAGGCTTGATGGCAGGACCTGAAAGACCGCTGTAACATTCGATATATAAGGTTTTTTAGTGTGTATATTTATTGCCATCCCAAGGAGCGTATTAATAGCACTGATAGCGTCTGCACCACCCTCCTCACAAGCTTTGGCAAAAACTCTGATGTTTGTAACATTAGGAGAAAGCTTTACCATCAGAGGTTTATTCTTAAGTACGTTTTTCACTTCGCTGGTGACTCTGAGGGTCATGTCAGGGTCAGTACCGAAGGCTATCCCCCCCCTCTTTTATATTTGGGCAGGATATATTCATCTCGAGCATATCAACGTCTGCATCGTCAAGAATTTTGGCAACTTCGACATACTCCTCCAGAGTTTTACCCCCCCAGAAATTCACAATAATCTTAGTGTCGTGTTTGCGGAGTGCAGGGAGTTTTTCTTTGAGAAACCTGTTCACGCCTACGTTTTGGAGACCTATGGCGTTCAGCATCCCTGAAGTTGTCTCCATGATCCTAGGCATAGGATTTCCGACTACTTCACGCAGTGAAATACCCTTTACGGATATACCGCCGAGCCTGCTTATATCTATATGTCTGGCATATTCCAAGCCATAGCCGAATGTTCCGCTAGCAGTGATGACCGGATTTTTAAATTCGATTCCGCAAAAAGTGGTTTTCAATCTATCAGACATATATAACTCCGAATACTAAGCATTATTAATAGTTTTAATCAGTATAAAGGGGGGGTTACCCTTTACAAACTGTATCCCATACGACTTTTGTGCCGTCAAAAACAGGACCTTCCACGCAGCAGCGTTTCTGAACAACGTCATCACCCTCTTTTACATAGATGATACAGCCAAGGCAGGCACCAAGTCCGCACGCCATTCTTTCATCCAGAGATACCTCAACAGGAAGTTCATGTTCGACAGCTATCTCACTGACAGCTCTAAGCATTGGTTTCGGTCCGCAAGCGAACACAGTGTCGTATGATTTAATGTTTTTCACGAAAGGGTCTGTCACCATCCCCCCCTTCACTCCTGCCGAGCCGTCGTTAGTTGTGACGATGAGATGATCTGTGATAGCTTTAAGCTCTTCTATGAGAACCACATCATCCACTGTACGACCGCCGTAGTATAAATCCACTGCACAGCCTGACTCTTTCAGTGTCTTGGCAAGCCAGTAGATAGGGGGGGCAATACCTATACCACCTGCAAGAAGAGCAGTCTTCTGCCCTTTCACCAGAGAGAAGCTGTTGCCAAGCGGAGCTGAAAAGCTTATGTCGCTCCCCCCCGTCTGCCACTCGCTGAGAAGCCTTGTCCCTTTCCCCCCCACCACCATATAAACCAGTGTGAATCTATCACCGTTTATATCAGCAATACCAAGGGGGGGTCTCCTGAGGAGCGGATCGCTTGTATAGTCATGATGACGGGTGTTTATCATAATGAACTGACCCACTTTCGCCTCACGTACGAACTCTTCGCACTTGATCTCCAGCAGGTAGTATTTATCATTCAGTTTCTGGTTGCGTACGATCTTACCTAGCATTATTTACTCCTGGTGTAGTAGTCCTGAATAGGTGTCACTTCTATACCTTCCTGTCCTGCCGTAATAGCAACGACAGAAGCCGCAGCAGCCTCTATGGAGGTCACATACGGAACAGAGTAACTGAGCATTACACGCCTGATTGACTCGCCGTCAAGACGTGATTTTTTTCCTTCCGGTATATTCACAACAAAGTCTATCTCATTATTCTTTATCTTATCCACGATATTTGGTCTGATACCTCGTGAACCTTGGCAACCTTTTCAACTCTCAGCCCTTTATCTGTGAGATATTTATAAGTACCTGATGTTGAAATGAGCTCAAAACCCAGCCCCCCCTGAAGCTGCAGAGCGATACCTAGCATATCCTCTTTCGCTTCATCGTTTACACTTATGAAAACCTTACCGACCTTAGGAAGTTTGTTCCCTGCGGCAAGCTGAGCTTTGTATTGTGCAGCACCATAGTCACGGTCGATCCCCCCCATAACTTCGCCTGTAGACTTCATCTCAGGTCCGAGAACAACGTCCGTCCCCCCCGGGAATTTGACAAATGGGAATACGGATTCTTTTACAGCATAATACTTAATAGTTGCATCTTTGGTGAGCCCAAGGTCTTTAAGTTTGGCACCAGCCATAACCTTTGCCGCCATTTTTGCAAGGGGGGGGATACCTATAGCCTTACTAACGAAAGGTATGGTTCTTGATGCCCTTGGGTTAACCTCAAGCATATATATAACTTCATCTTTGATAGCGAACTGTATGTTCATAAGACCGATAACCTGAAGCTCTTTAGCTATCTGCTTGGTCTTCAGAATGAGGGCTGCTTTTACTTTATCACTGATCGTTCTGGTCGGTATGGAACAGGCTGAATCACCTGAGTGAACACCCGCCTCTTCAATATGCTGCATGATAGAACCTACAACACATGTTTCGCCGTCACTGATGGAATCGACATCCACCTCGGCAGCATTGATAAGGTATTTATCTATAAGTACAGGGTGATCCTCACTCGCCTGTACAGCGTGAACCATATAATGAACAAGGGACTCTCTATCAAAAACTATCTCCATAGCACGTCCGCCAAGAACATACGAAGGACGAACCACAACAGGATAACCTATCTCATCCGCTATGGCATAAGCCTCTTCTGCTGTTTTAGCTATACCGTTTTCAGGCTGTTTGATGTCTAGCTTATGCATAAGAGCCTTGAAACGCTCTCTGTCTTCTGCACAGTCTATGCTGTCAGGTGATGTACCGAGGATAGGCACACCTGCCTTTTCGAGCGGAACTGCGAGCTTAAGAGGTGTCTGACCTCCATACTGAACAATAACGCCGTACGGCTTCTCTTTCTCTACTATGTTTAGAACGTGTTCTCTGGTGAGCGGCTCAAAATAGAGCCTGTCGGAAGTATCATAGTCTGTTGAGACTGTCTCAGGGTTACAGTTAACCATGATAGTTTCAAACCCCCCCATCTCTTCCAGTGCGAATGATGCATGAACACAGCAGTAATCGAATTCTATCCCCCCCTGCCCGATACGGTTAGGACCGCCGCCGAGAATCATAATCTTCTTTCTGTCTGTTGGCTCTGCCTCACACTCACGCTCATATGTGCTGTAAAGGTAAGGTGTAAAAGACTCAAACTCCGCACCGCATGTATCAACTCTCTTATAAACAACACGCCCCCCCTTTGTCCTCTCCCATACATCAAGCTCGTTACAGCCGAAGAGTTTAGCCAGACGTTTATCCGAAAAACCATACTCTTTTGCTTTTATAAATGTCTCTTCACTGATAGTCATTACTGTAAACTGCTTAAGCTCTTCCTCGAAATCGATGATCTGCTTAATGTTATGCAGAAACCAAGGGTCGATGAAGCATACTTCATGGATTTCGTCTATGGTCCATCCCGAACGGAAAGCTTCGGCAACATACCACATACGTTCAGCAGTCGGTCTTCTCAGAAATTCTCTGATCTCGTCCTGAGCCTTCTCTGTCTCACGCTCCTCAGCGGTATATATAGGGTCGAAGCCATCTTTACCTATCTCAAGAGAATTGATAGCCTTCTGGAATGATTCTTTAAATGTACGGCCTATTGCCATCGCCTCACCTACAGATTTCATCTGTGTTGTGAGTGTGTCGTCAGCACCCGGGAATTTTTCAAATGTAAATCTAGGCCATTTTGTTACACAGTAGTCGATCGTCGGCTCGAATGATGCAGGAGTTTTCAGGGTGATATCGTTTTTGAGCTCGTCCAGAGTATATCCTACAGCAAGCTTAGCCGCTATCTTTGCGATAGGAAAACCTGTCGCTTTGGATGCAAGGGCGGAGCTTCTGGATACTCTCGGGTTCATCTCGATGATGATCATATCTCCGTTTGCAGGTTGATAGCAAACTGTACGTTAGAACCACCTGTATCGACCCCCCCTATTTCACGTATAACGTCTATAGCTGCGTTTCTAAGCTCTTGATATTCCCTGTCGGTAAGTGTCTGTGCAGGAGCAACAGTAATACTGTCGCCCGTGTGTACGCCCATTGCGTCAACATTTTCGATGGAGCAGATGATCACGACGTTATCATTCAGGTCACGCATAACCTCGAGTTCGTACTCTTTCCATCCGAGAACAGATTTTTCAACGAGTATCTCTGTCACAGGTGAGGCTTCAAGCCCCCCCCACTCTACATAAGCTTTATACTCTTCCATGTTGTAAGCTACGTTTCCGCCTGTACCTCCAAGTGTGAAGGACGGGCGTATAATCGCAGGGAAGCCTATCTCGTCTATACAGTCAAGTGCGTCCTGATAAGTGTTGCAGACTTCACTTGCAGGCAGGTTAAGACCTATCTTCTGCATAGCTCTTTTGAACAGTTCTCTGTCTTCCGCTTTATCGATTGCCTCGATTTTAGCACCGATAAGCTCGACATCGTATTTTTCAAGGAGTCCTGCATCGTTGATCTCTTTTGCGAGGTTAAGAGCCGTTTGTCCACCAACAGTAGGGAGGATAGCGTCTGGACGCTCTTTCGCAATGATCTTCTCAGCCATCTCAACAGTGAGCGGCTCGATATAGGTAGCATCTGCGATCTCCGGGTCTGTCATAATGGTAGCCGGATTAGAGTTTATCAGGATAACCCTATAACCCTCTTCTTTCAGAGCTTTGACCGCCTGAGTACCTGAATAGTCGAATTCACATGCCTGACCGATAACGATCGGACCTGAGCCAATGATCATAATAGATTTTAAATCTTCTCTTTTTGGCAACTTGAGCCTCCCAAAGTAGTGATACAGACTTGGCATCTAAGCCTTTGCTGTATTATATATTTTTGAACTTCGAAATACGAAGCTAGTTTATCCGTTGAAAAACGCAGGGCAAAACTTCAATTTTTTAACAAATTTAGACACTTTTTACAAGGGTATATTAATTTATTTTTCAGATGTTATATACCTAAACTTTATTTTTTTTGAAATAAACCCTGACTTATCCTATAATAACAAAAGATACCCAATTTCTTAAGGAGCGATCATGAATAATTTCAATTTCTATAATCCCACTCAAATCGTATTCGGCAAAGGTCAGACAAAACAACTGGATAAGCTGGTGCCAAAAGATTCTAAAATCCTTATAACCTATGGCGGCGGCAGTGTCATAAAGAATGGCGTGCTTGACAAGGTGAAGGCGGAACTTGCTAAATCCGACAGGGAGTTATTTGAATTTGGCGGAATAGAGCCAAACCCACGCTTCGAGACACTTATGAAAGCAGTAGATATATGCAGAAAGGAAAAAAATAGATTTTCTTCTGGCTGTGGGGGGGGCGGTTCTGTTATGGATGGAACTAAGTTCATCGCTGTTACCACTGTGGCAGAGGATTTTATCGGTAAAGAAGAGGAACTGCTTAAATTCGGTTTCAGAGGGACTCCGATAAGTAACCCTTTACCCCCCCTGGGAACAGTTGTGACACTCCCTGCAACAGGCTCAGAGATGAACAGCGGTGCAGTCATCACTCACGGCGAGGACAAACTGCCGTTTTTTAACCCGGGAGCTTTCCCGAAATTCTCAATACTCGACCCTGAATTCACATACACACTGCCGCCGGTTCAGGTGGCAAACGGTATAATAGACACATTCATACACACTATTGAACAGTATGTCACCTACTGCCGAGGGACGCTTTCAGGACAGAACCTCCGAAGGTATACTCCAGACACTGCTTGAAATAGATAAAAAGACTATAGACGACCCGACAGACTACGACGCAAGGGCTAACCTTGTATTGTGCTCAACCATGGCTCTGAACGCTCATAGGCTCAGGTGTGCCGCAGGACTGGTCTGTGCATATGATAGGTCACGAACTGACAGCCCTGCACGGACTAGACCACGCACAGTCACTCGCCGTCGTACTGCCTGCTATGTGGAAGGTAAGAAGAACACAAAAAGCCGAGAAACTCATACAATACGCTGAAAGAGTTCTAGGCATCACAGATGGAAGCGATGATGAAAAGATTGATAAAGCTATCGAAATGACTGAAGCCTTCTTTAATGAACTGGGTACTAAAACTAGGCTGTCTGATTATGGTATAAAAGAGACTGATATACCGAAGATCATTGCAAACCTTGAAAAACACGGCATGACAAAACTCTCTGAAAAGGGGGGGGACGTTACACCTGATGTTTCGGAGTTGGTTCTCAGAACTGCACTATAACAAACAAAAAGCCCACTCAATCGAGTGGGCTTTTATCGTTAATTACGAATATTTTTCTAATAGGAACAAGCACGACATTTTTAAAGGTCGGTAAGAGAATGATTCTTACCATCTGTATCGTCTTTAACCAGGCATGATATCTGTTTCATTGCAATACCTGTGAGCTCGGCAAGTTGGGATACACTGACACCTGCGGCTTTGAGATCGTCTAAAAGCTGTTTAAGTTTTGTCGTTTTGACATAAAACTGAATATCATCAGTAGTACGAAGAGCATTTCTATCCATTTTCTGGTTACTGGCAAATACCCAAGGTGTATAGATGTAAGTGAGCCCAAGAGCGGCGGCGTGTTTACAGAAAACTTCCTGCCCTTTCTCACAATCACATTTAAACTGTATTGGATCTGTGTCGATATCCATAGAGACTGTGTAGTCGCCATGGTTGCCTTTGATAGTGCCTTTGATACAAGAGTTGTCTATGGAGCAGTTATGAAACTTGCCTACATAGTTTTCGGCTCTTTGCAGGTTGATACTACTGCTGATATTCTTCAGCTGTTCTTCGGTCAACTTTTTTAACTGCATCGGCATGCCTCCTGATTTGTTTACTAATATATTAAACCGCACATATGATGAGAAATCAATAAATTTTCAAATTTATTTTATATTTATCCAATCTCTATATATTGAAGCTCCTTCCGCCACTTACGAATGAGAACTTCTTTGATAACAGTATTTTTTGAGTGCGACAGTTCCGGATCGTCAGCGAGTATCTCTGCTGCATCTTCACGTGCATTTTGCAAGATCCTGACATCTCTAACAATGTTTGAAAATCTGAATTCAGGCAGACCCGACTGTCTTGTACCGAAGAAATCACCGGGGGGGCCACGCATCTCAAGGTCAATCTCGCTAAGTTTAAAACCGTCAGAGTACTGACACATGGCATTGATACGTTCGTTAGCCTCATCAGATATATGCTCACTGCTTACCAGAATACAATACGACTGCCTGTCGCTACGCCCTACTCTACCTCTCAGCTGATGGAGCTGTGACAGCCCGAAACGCTCAGAATTCTCTATAATCATAACGGTAGCCTGTGGGACATCGACCCCCCCCACCTCGATAACCGTAGTAGAAACCAGAACCTGAAGCTCGCCCGCTTTAAAGCTGTCCATGAGCTGACTCTTCAAATCCTGCTTCATCTTACCGTGCAGAAGCCCCCCCACATTCTCGGCACCAAATGCCTGAGACAGTTTACGGTGTTCGTCTGTAGCTGCTTTTAAATCAAGCTTTTCGCTCGTTTCAATGAGCGGATAAATAATATATATACCATGCCCCCCCTTCGCTATCTCTTCACGCATGAGGCTATAAACCTTTTCGATACGCTCCACGGATGTGGTTTTAACCGGGGGGGTTCTCCCGGGAGGAAGCTCATCGATGACACTGATATCTAAATCACCGTAAAATGACAGTGCGAGTGTTCTCGGTATAGGAGTGGCTGTCATCAGCAGTATGTCAGGCATATAGCCCTTTTCTATCAGAGATTTCCTCTGCTCGACACCGAAACGATGCTGTTCATCGATAATAGCCAGCCCAAGCTTCATAAAGTCTGCATTCTCCTGAATGACGGCGTGCGTGCCCACTACAAAATCCACATGCCCTGCCGCAATAATTTCTTTAGTCCGTCTTTTTTTCGGCAGGTGTCATCGAACCTGTCAAAAGGGCTGATGTCACACCTGTCCCCCCCTGAAGGAGATTAATAAGGTTCTCCATATGCTGTCTTGCAAGAACCTCTGTAGGAGCGATCACGGCAACCTGATAGCCGTTTTTCACAGCCACAAGCCCTGCAGTGAAAGCGACAATAGTTTTACCGCTCCCCCCCACATCCCCCCCCTGAACAAGCCTGTTCATCTGACCCGATCCAGACATATCATTGAATATCTCCGCCATTACACGTCTCTGAGCATTAGTAAACCTGAAAGGTAAAAGCCCTTTTATCCAGTCCAGATACTCTTTTTTGATATCGAAAGATGTCCCTGCCTGCCTTTCGTATGATTTCTTTTTATAAAGCAGCCCCCCCATTTGGAGATAAAACAATTCTTCATATATAAAACGCATAGCCGCAGGGTGGCGTCTTTCCGTAAGCATTTCCAGCTCATAAGGATTTTTAGGTCTGTGTAAATCAAGCAAAGCACTCTTTGCCGTGGGGGGGAATTTATATTTATCTTCCAGTCTCGCTGCAGATAATCGGGGGGGATTCCCGTCAGATACTTATCTATGGCAGCATTCACAGCACCTAGATATGTCTTTTGTGCGACGGTCTTCGGCAGTGAATAAACAGGGATTATCTTACCCATTTCGGACTCTTTCATAAACTGTGGATGGATGATTGATTCCATACCTGAAAAAGACCCCCCCGACTGCCCATAGAGGGTATATTGCTTACCTTCCTTGAGGGCACTGGCAGGATAACCGGCAGAAAACCTGAACCATACGGCAGCAAACTGACCGAAATCACCTGAGAATACCGCCTTATAAATCCGTTTCCTGTTTCTTGTGGTGACAACAGCCCCCCCTGACTGGAAAACACCTGTCAGAGCTTTCTTTCCGCTCCGAGACTCCCCCCCAATATATTCATACCTGTACGGCAGGTGATATATAATGTCATCAATTGTTTCTATGTGTATTTTGGCAAGGGCTTCGGCAGCTTTTTTACCTATCCCCCCGGAAGCTCTGACACTGAGACAGGTTCCGGTTCATCTATTATTGCCATAGACTGAGCCAGCACATTAAGCTCAGCGATAATCTCATCCAGTTGATCTGTGGAGACACTGTCACTCTCTATGGCGGACGCAACAAGACCCGACAAAGTATCACCTTGACGGGTCTTAATATCTGCAATCTTATTAAGGAGTTTTGCCGGAGCTTTATAAAAAGCAGAACCGGCTTCTTTTATCTCAGATAGTACTCTGAGAATCTCACCCCCCCTGTTATCAAGCATTTAGAACATATCTAGTGCATTGGCTTCACGTGAACCGAATATATGGTGGATATCAAAAATGATAACCATACCGGTCGGAAGCCGTGCAACACCTTTTATATAAGTGTTATCCACACTTGTTGAAGCCGCCGGAGCTTTATCCACAAGGTCGTCCTCCACCCTGAGCACCTCTTCAACATGGTCAACAATAAGTCCCACCTGCTTACCTCGGAGGTTCACAACGATGATCCTTGTTGAGTTTGTATACGCATTCGCAGGTATCCCCCCCATCTTCTTTCTGAGGTCAACAATAGGTATAACCTTACCACGAATGTTTATAATACCTTCCACGAATGACGGAGCTTTAGGTACTTTAGTAATCTCTATCATGCGGAGAATCTCTTCTATGTCCATGATATCGATACCGTATTTCTCATCATTCAGCAGGAGATTAACATACTGCTTGTAATCAGACATAATAAACCTCTGTCTTGTTTTTTTAAAATAATAACAGGCATTTCACGTTATTGCAAATGTTAAACAAGAACCTCATCTTTGTTTACTATTCTGTTACGTGAATCCACCTGCACGACAGTAGGCTTATAGGTTTCGAGGTCTTTTTCGTCCATCATGGCGAAAGTAGCAATAATAACCATATCGCCGACCTGTACGTGTCTGGCTGCCGCTCCATTCAGGCATATTTCGCCGCTCCCTCTTCTCCCTTTGATAGTATAAGTATGAAATCTGGCTCCATTTGTGATGTTCCAGATATCAACCTTTTCATACTCAAGCATTCCCGCAGCTTCCATCAGGTCTTCATCGATACCGATACTCCCTTCATAGTGTAAATCTGCGTCAGTAACAGTAGCTCTGTGAATCTTTGATTTAAACATCTCTCTGAGCATTTAAGCACCTCTTATATTGTAAAATATTTATTGTCTATCAACTTGCTTTACCGACCTTTACAGCCAGTGCAAGGACAAAATCCGCTTTTACAGTCTCCAGGGAAGTGATCATCTCCGGATGAACCAGCTCAACATAATCAACATTTGTGTTGTTATGCCCGTGTATAAACTCTATAACTTTGTCTCTGATGGCTTGTGCATCCCTTTCGCCGTCTTTAAGCAGTCTATCAACAAGCTCAAAAGATTTGGAAAGTGAAAGAGCTGACATTCGCTCATCATCCTTCAGGTAAACGTTTCTGGAGCTCATTGCAAGCCCGTCAGATTCCCTGATGATAGGCATGCCGATAACTTCGACATCCATGTTCAAGTCACGCACCATGCTCTTAATAACCTGTAGTTGCTGATAATCCTTTGAACCGAAGTATGCTCTGTCAGGTGAAACTATATTGAAAAGTTTACAAACTATAGTCGAAACACCGTCAAAATGACCGGGTCTTGACAAGCCGCACAGATTCTCCGTAACACCTGAAAGCTTAACCGTAGTGAGATAATTTTCAGGATATATCTCCGCAGGGCTTGGGAAAAATATAATATCAGCTCCTGCTTTGGAGAGCATATCCCTGTCACGGTCAAAATCCCTCGGATAAGCGTCAAGGTCTTCATTAGGACCGAACTGAGTCGGGTTAACAAAAATACTGACGACGGTAATGTCGTTTTCCGCAACACTCTTGTTAACAAGGCTCATATGCCCTTCGTGGAGAAACCCCCCCATAGTAGGTACAAACCCAATGTTTTTTCCTTCACTCTTTAATCTCTTTATTTCAGCTTTAGTATCTATTATTGTTTCTATTATCTTCATAAATTTACCTTAAAATGAATGCTTCTCTTCGGGAAAACGGGATGCCTTCACATCGTTGATATAATCTCTGCATGCATCGGCGATGATAGTTTTAACATCTGCATACTGTTTTACGAACTTAGGCACGAAATCATCAAACATGCCGAATACATCATGAAAAACAAGTATCTGACCGTCGCACCCTGCACCTGCACCTATGCCGATAGTAGGAATAGAGATGCTCTCGGATACCTTCGCGGCGACTTCAGCCACTACACCTTCCACAACTATAGCGAAAGCTCCTGCATCCTCTAATGCTTTAGCATCGGCTATCATATCTGCGTCACCACTTCGACCCTGTATCTTATAACCGCCCATAATATTGACCATCTGAGGCATCAGCCCGATGTGCCCCCCCATCACAGGTATACCGGCCTCAGTCAGCTTGCGTACAAGAGGAGCTCTATTACTACCGCCCTCTATCTTTACCGCATCGAAACCTGTCTCTTTAATGACTCTGACACAGTTTGCGATGGATTGTTCATCTGAAATATGATAAGTGCCGAAAGGCATGTCAGCCACAAGAAAAGCTCTTTTTACGGCACGTCTTACAGATTTAGAGTGGTATATTATCTCGTCGATAGTCACAGGTATGGTGCTGTCGTAGCCGTTTATAACCATGCCGAGGCTGTCACCGACAAGAATAAGCTCCACGCCTGCTTTATCAAGCATCATTGCGGATGTATAGTCATAAGCTGTAAGCGTAGCGATCTTCTCGCCTTCGCTCTTCATCTTGCTGAATGTGTTAACGTTGATTTTCTTAAGTTCTGAGAATTTACTCATTTACCTCTCCGTTGACTGGATAACGGAAGACGCAACTCGAGCACGATTGAAAGGTAATAGACTTTTCGCGTGTCTCGGTCCTTCCGGATCCAAGCACAGATAAGTTAGTATATTAAAAAAATATTCGTCAAGCTTAAAAGCTAGGAGGTGTCCCTACCCAGAAAGCAACAGCAGGCTGGTCTGTTCTGTTTCTGATCTTATGAGGGAGGTTTGAGCTGAAATAGATACACTCACCCGTTTTAAGGTAATGCTCTTCTGTGCCTATAACGACGCATATTTCGCCCTCTATGACAAATCCAAGTTCTTCACCTGTGTGAGTGTAAAAATCATTACCTGTTTCGCCGTAAGGATCAAGCTCAATAAGGATAGGCTCCATTTTACGGTTTACAAGCTTAGATGCAAGAAATGACATTGTGATACTCTTATTCTTGAAAACTTTATAGTCGGGGGGGTGGCTAAAGATATTAACTATATTACGCTCATCTTCGAAAAGCTCACTAATTGTAGTACCAAGTGCGTAGCATATCTTTTTAAGAGAAGCTATCGACGGAGAGTTTTTTTTCCGTTTTCGATCTGACTAATGAAACTCTTTGTAAATCCGGTCTTCTGAGAAATATCCTCTAATGTCATACCGAGTTTTTTTTCTAGTTTCTCTTAATTTTATACCATAAGACATATCACACCTCTGTTCATTATTGTTTGAATTATATCTAAAATAATAATTTAATGTCAAGTTAATAATGACTTCTGTTAAATATTATTACAATGGATTATTAATATGTTATGCGGTTTTCATTGAAATAGTTAATACCTCATCAAATTATTTTTTAACAGTTGATCTTTATTGAGAGTAGTTTATGATTAAGAATATCAACATCAATTGGATCAAAGGTGAAAAATGGAGAGTGTAAAACGAAGGCTGAATACTAAGCCATTAATCAGAGAAAATGTTTATATAGCTGACAGTGCAGACGTTATAGGTGAGGTCGAACTGGATGATGACAGCAGCATCTGGTTCAACGTTGTCCTTAGAGGGGGGGACGTTGAAAAGATACGCATAGGAAAGTGCTCAAATGTACAGGACGGCACTGTTATTCACACCACACTAGACAAATATCCGACCATAATCGGTGATTACGTCACCATAGGACATAACGCAATGCTGCACGGCTGTACAATTGAAAATAATGTCTTGATTGGCATAGGTGCTATTGTACTGGATAATTCTACAGTTGGCGAAAACTCCATAGTAGCAGCAGGTTCGCTTATCCCCCCCCTGGAAAGAAATACCCACCTAACTCACTACTGATGGGTAGCCCTGCCAAGGTCGCTAAAACTCTTTCAGATGAAGATATAGCAGGTATCAGAGACTATGCCGACAGGTATCTCAAGTACAAAGACATGTACATCGAACAAGGATATAAAAAGATATAATTATACGGATATGCATATTTAATCTTTTATTACATCCGATTTAACAAGCAAACCAAAACTGTTTTATTTTTAAAAAAAATTCGCATAATTAAAAATAGAACGGTTTTGGTTATTTTTAATACTAAGCACTCATTCTGAGTTAACAAGGTGAATGAAGAACCTAATAATATTTGAGAATCCACGGGTTTAGATCCTTCACTTACGTTCAGGATGACTTTGTTATTTAAATCTCACAAAATTACACGTTTGCTAAGGGGGGGGCTAGGTTTGCCATGTAGTATTCTATCGACGACGCATAAAAAAAGGCGACCCCCCCTGAGGATCGCCTTTTGTCTATTGAAATATGAGAGAAATCTTATTTTCCGTCGAACAGTGACCAAGGTCCTCTGTTTCTTGAGAAATCATCTGCTTTAGCCTTCTCAGCGTCTTCAAAATGCTTACGAATCTTGAATATCTGATCAGGGAAGATAAGATCAGGATCTTTGATCAAATCTTTGTTAGACCAGTAAATGAGTGGCCACATAAATGGGTTCATATACTTAGCCTTAGAGATGTTCCAAAGGTTATCGCCTTTAACAACTTTATACTCTTCAGTCTGAGCTTTCATCATCTGAGCTCTGAGCTTAGCTTTACGCTCATTTTCTGCTTTTTTCTCAGCAGCCTTGCCTTCGATGATTTCCTGCTGGATTTTAGCATTATCAACCTCAAGCTGCTTAAGAACAGCAAGAGCTTTTTCGCCTTCACACTTATCTATGAGAGCCTGAGCCTCATCGATTTTAGCCATTGCTGACTTGTATGACTCTGAGTACATGCTTCCGTCTGCATTAGCGGCAACATTAAGATTTTTCTTAACAGCGTCGAGTTCAGCTTGAGCTTTCTCGTTAATTTTAGAACGCTCAGCAGCAACTTCTTTCGCTTTTTCGAAATCTTGAATAGCTTTCATAAGATCAGCCTTAGCTTCTTTGTAAAGAGTGCTTTTGTTGCCACCCTTCTCAGCTTCAGCCATTTTTGCTTCTGCAGCGGCCATAGCAGCTTTAGCATTAGCATATTCTTCAGTAGCACACTTCTCAGCACCACTATCCTGAGCCGCTTTCATAGCAGCTTTAGCGTTGTCCATCTCTTGTACAGGTGGTTTTGAACAGCCTGTTACAGCGAGAGCAGCAATGAGAGCTGCAAAAAGTATCAGCTTGGAAATTCTGGTCATTAGAGTCCTCCCTTCCATATTCGAGTATTATTAGCTAAATGCTAACATAGGATTTCATATATGTCAAATTCGGAAATTGTGAAAAGTTACTTATTCCTTAATCGTTTTCAACAACTTCGAACTTCATACACAACTCTTTAAGTTGCTTTTCATCTACCTATTTGGAGCTTCACTCATCTGGTCAGTAGCTTTTTGAGTCTTAGGGAAAGCTATTACATCTCTGATGGAATCTGATCCTGTCAGGATTGTAGCTATTCTATCCACTCCGAAAGCGATACCGCCATGAGGAGGTGTACCATACTTAAGTGCTTCTATGAAAAAGCCAAATTTGTATTCTCTCTCCTCTTCCGAGAAACCGAGAGCACTAAACATCTTCTCCTGAACGTCACTACGGTGAATCCTGATAGAACCGCCGCCGATTTCTGAACCGTTCAGAACCAGATCGTATGCTTTCGCCCTCATCTTCTTAGGGTCTGTGTCAAACAACGGAATATCTTCGTCAAGCGGAGCTGTAAACGGGTGGTGCATAGCAACATAACGTTTCTCTTCTTCGTCATAGTCGAGAAGCGGGAAGTCGAGCACCCAAACGAAAGAGTAATCATCGCTTTTATAAAGCTCAAGGTCTTTACCGAGCTTCAGTCTGAGTTTAGACATATAAAGGTTAACAATACTCTCTTTGCCTGCACCGAAGAATATAATATCTCCCGGCTGGCCATCCATAGCTCTAACAATAGTATCGGCAGAATCACCCAAAAACTTAACTATTGGGGGGGACTGTAAACCGTCTTCATTAACTTTAATATACGCAAGACCGCCTGCACCAAGGGATGTAGCAAGGTCTGTATACTCATCAATATCCTTTCTGGAGAATTTAGCACCACCGCCTTTCGCGTTGATTGCTTTAACAACTCCACCTTCGGCGACAACATCCTTAAATACTTTGAAGCCGGAATCGGCAACAAGTTCATTAATAGTTTTAAGAAACATGTCAAATCTAGTATCAGGAGCGTCGTGACCATATTTTTCCATAGCTTCGTCGTATGACATTCTAGGAAAGCCCTTCTCAAGATTAACACCTTTGATCTCGGCAAATATCTTGATGAACATTCCTTCGAGGATTTCCATAAGGTCTTCTCTGTCGATGAATGACATCTCCATATCAAGCTGAGTGAATTCAGGCTGACGGTCAGCTCTGAGGTCTTCGTCACGGAAGCATTTTACTATCTGGAAGTATTTATCGTAACCGCCCACCATCAGAAGCTGTTTGAACATCTGTGGTGACTGTGGGAGAGCGTAGCATCTGCGGGTTAACTCTACTTGGCACAAGATAGTCTCTAGCACCTTCAGGTGTACTCTTTGTGAGGAAAGGGGGGGTCTCTATGTCGAGGAACTCTTTCTCGTAAAGATACTCTCTCATGATACGTGTCAGGTTGTGACGTGTGATGAGATTATTCTGTATAGTCCTTCTCCGAAGGTCTAGGTATCTGTATTTCAGTCGTATGTCTTCGTTAGCATTAGTAAAATCATCAATCATAAATGGAGGCGTGAGTGAGTTGTTCAGTATTCTGAGTTCTGATACCGTAACCTCTATCTCGCCTGTAGGGAGCTTGTCATTGATAGTCCCTTCAGGTCTCATACCAACTGTACCTTTTATGGCAAGTACAAATTCATTTCTGATACCATCAGCAACGGCGTGAACATCTTTGTTAAACTCAGGCTCATGACAACCTGCGTAAGACCGGCTCTGTCTCTGAGGTCAACGAATATAACCCCCCACCGTGATCTCTACGTCTCTGTACCCAGCCCATAAGGCAGACTTCTTCGCCAATGTTTGATGCATTTAGCTGTACGCAGTTATGCGTTCTTCTCCAATCGCCCATGTGTGAAAGCAATTTAGTTCCTCCTCAGTTTATCTGAAATATACTCTATTAAATTTGAAATCTGTATCTCTTCCTGTCCGCCCGATTCCATATCTTTTACAGCGGCAGTCCCTTTATCCATTTCATCCTCTCCGAGTATAATGGTGAATCTCGCACCATTTTTATCAGCGAGGGAGAATTGTTTCTTCATCTTCTTAAAATCATAATCCATATCTGCACTAAATCCAGCGTCACGGAGCGACTTTACAAGTTTTACCGCCGCCTTGTCAGATATACCGTCAAAAGATACTACAAAAGCGTCTATTTCGTTCTCTTTCTCGGTTTCATCCAGCATGCAGAGAGCAACAATCCTGTCTATCCCTGTCGCAAAACTATCCCCCCCGGGATATCCGGTCCGCCAAGGAGCTGAATAAGTCCGTCATAACGACCGCCTGCCCCCCCGACAGCAGCCTGAGAACCAAGCTTATCGGTTACCATCTCGAATGCGGTGCGTACATAATAATCCAGACCTCTGACCATCATAGTGTTAACACTATACGGCACTTCAAGTACGTCAAGGTAGCCTTTAACCCCCCCTGCGAAGTGCTCTTCACACACGCCGCAAAGGTGATCTAAAGCCACAGGTGCCGACTTAGTGATGGTTTTGCAGTTTGGATTCTTACAGTCAAGGATACGCATAGGTTCTTATCAAGCCTACGCAGACAATCCTCACAGAGATGCTCTTTATGGTTGTTAAAATAATCTATCAGTTTTTCATAGTATGCAGGTCTGCAGTCAGGACATCCGATAGAGTTAATCTCCATGGAGACGTATTTATCAATCCCCCCCAGATTCTCGGCAAGCTTATACAATATAGCTATTACGTCTGCGTCTATTGCAGGTCCGCCTGAACCGAAAACTTCTATCCCTGCCTGAGTAAACTGCCTGAAACGCCCCCCCTTCTGTGGACGCTCCCTGCGAAACATAGGACCTATATAATAATACTTTAATGTTGCAGGAGGATTATACAGCTTATTCTCTACATAGGCACGCACGATGGATGCAGTCCCTTCAGGTCGAAGTGCAACATGTGTACCGTCCCTATCCTCGAAGGCAAACATCTCTTTCTCCACTATATCCGTGGTAGAGCCGACACCTCTATTGAAAACCTCAGTCTTTTCAAGAACCGGGAGATAAAACTCCTGATAATTAAAAGACCTGAATGTATCTTTTAATACTTTCTCTACTTTTTGCCAATATCTTGACTCGAGACCATATATATCTCTGAATCCCTTAACTTTTTTATACACCTGAGTCCTCCGCCAAACTCAAGTAATATTCCAATTTAGCCTACTAGTCAATATGGAATACCTATATTTCGAATTTTGTTTTAGCAATATCGACTATTGCATGAGAAGCCTCTGTAAGATCGAGCTTCGAAAGATTTAAAATACCATGATACATCCAGTGATCATCTATGCTTCTGTCGAAATGATGTTTAAAATATTTACGTTTTCTATTGTCGACATCTTTGATCCTTTCGTAAGCCTCTTTGTCAGACAGCTCTTCCCTCATGGCAACCCATTTAACACGGTCATCCATCTTTGCCACCAGACGAAAATGTAAAGCTTCGGGGGGGTGATCTTCAAGAATACATACCCCCCCTCCTCTACCCAGTATTACCGCATTCATCTCCTCTGCCGCTTTGTTTATGATCTTACGAACCATACTTTGAAAAGCATCGGAATCGGATATGTTCTCCTGAGAACCGTAAGTCTGAAAAAAAACTTCCTGCTCTTCCGACATTAACTGCCTTATAGTTTTAGGAGAATAATCTGTCTTAGAGAACAGATCACTAAACATATTCACATCAAAATATTTTGACATGAAAGAACGCACAGTCGAATGCTCTTCTTCGTCAAACATTTTAATCTTATCCTCATCAGAACCTGTAAGAATGGCCGCAAATCTGACTAACTCTTTATTAAACAGACGATAATTTAATTCTTCTGCGACCCTCTCTGCGACATACTCACCACCGCAGCCGTATTGTCTGGATATAGTTATAACCGCCATAATACAACCCCCCCTATCTTTTTTTATACCAAGATCATCCTTAAGTATTTTTACCATATTATCAATACTCAGGCAACTTACAGGATGTTTATAGTTTAGATTTATATCTTTTATAGGATAAAGCACAAAGCTTCTGTTTTCCATCTGCGGATGAGGAATTGTCAGCATATCCGACTCATAAATTTCGTTATTAAAGTCAATGATATCAATATCTAATACTCTTGAATACCATTTTCCGGTGTTCTCTCTCCCCCCCATAAGCTTTTCGATTTGCTTTAGGTTCTAATGAGTTCATTAGGCTGCATATCGGTATGGATAAGGGCACACAAATTAAAATATGCATCCTGATCGTCTTTTAGCAAAGATTCGGTCTTATAGATTGGAGATACGGATTCTATATCGCAAAACGTATCGATATATGACAAAGCCTGACAAATGATCGATGATTTCTTTCCTAGGTTGCTACCTAGTCCAAGAATCACGCAGTTCTTTCTGCTCATCTTCCATCCTCTCCCTGATAAGTACCAACAGGTCTCTATCTTTTAATCCGCCGGGACTTACAGGCTCAAGGAAGCGAACCTTTACCTTTTGGAATGGATTAGCAAAAAAACTGCTCTTCGGCAGTGCATGCCCCCCCGTCCCTTCAAGCACGAAAGGGGGGGCGATGTCATGACCTGTCCTGACCGCTAGTGTAAATGCACCCCCCCTTTTAAATGGGAGCATCTCTCCGTCTGTAGACCTTGTACCTCTGGGAATAGTAGCACAGAGTAGCCATCCTGAATCTTTTTAGCAGCTTCAAAAAGTGACTTGAGAGCATCTCGGCTCTCACCCCCCCTGTTTATCGGGATAATACCTAATGCTTTGATAGCAAAGCCGAACATAGGTATTTTGAAAAGCTCTTCTTTTGCCATAAACAGGAATTTTTTATCTATGATCGCAAGCAGCAAAAATATGTCTATATAGCTCTGGTGATTCCCCCCCATAAATACATAGTTTTTTGAAGGGTCGATATTCTCCATCCCTTCAACGTCATATCTTACAGTAAAGATAAACAGATTAATCTTAGCCCAGATATCTGCCAGTGTGAAAAAAATATTCTTTCCGAACAAAAGGAACACAGCCCCCCCGATAATAACCAGAAAAACAGTTTGTAGAGCCAAAAGCGGCCATACAAAAATACTGTATATTAATTTCATTTAATTTTACTCGCTATTTCGCCTAAAATACTTGAAAAAGTAGGATGGTTGAAAACGAAATCCTCTAAACGGTTTAATGGTATATTTGACTGCACCATCATTGCGAAAGTAGAGACAAGCTCACTCGCACCGCTTCCCACAGCATGACACCCAAGTATCTTTTTAGTATCAGGTAGATAGATAATCTTTACAAAACCTTTGATAGTCCCCCCCTGAACAATTGATCTCTCGTAATTCTTAAATGTATGTTTCACAACTTTATAGTCCAGTCCTGCATCCTTCGCAGCAGTCTCCGAGTATCCTACGGAGGCTATCTCGGGATCAAGTTTGAGGATACGGGGGGGGCAAAGATCTGCCGAAATATTCTTTTTCCTTTCCAAAATGTCTGTGGATGCTATATCTGCGGACATATATGCCCAATTCACAAACATATTCATACCTGTGGCATCTCCGACCATGTATACATCTTTATTTGAGGTTCTGAGTTTTTTTGTAAGTTTCGGGAAACCCCCCCTTTCATCAAACTTGATACCTGCATTTTCAGGTGTAAGTTTACTGATATTCGGTGCTCTGCCCACTGAAACAAAGACCTCTTCACCTTCAATTTTATTGTCATCATCAAGAAACACTATTGTTTTGTTGCCGACTTTTTCGATACGGTCAACAGATACCCCCCCTTTTAAGATATCAACGCCGCTCTTTCTGAACTGATCCTCGAACTCTTTCACCACCTGAGCATCGATAGACGACAGCAGTCTGTCACTCTTCTCAATTATGGTGACTTCACTGCCAATCCTTTTAAAGAAGGTAGCATACTCAGTACCGATAAAGCCGCCGCCTACTACGACAACACTTTTCGGAGCTGCTTCCAGATCAAATATGTTTGTTGTATCTAAAAGTTTTTTTTGTGGAAGGGACATTAGTCCCCCCCATGTTGTTTGAACCTGTTGCAATGATGGCTTTTTCAAACTGAATAAGCTTATTGCCATCTTCCATTGTGATTTCTATACAGTTATTATCCGTAAATGCTGCAAATCCGTTTAGAAGCGACACTCCACAACCGGAAAGCTCATCTACAAACCCTTTGATAACTTTACCTGTGACAGTTTCAACATACTTTCTCGCCTTTTTGAAATCAAAATGAAACTCATCGTTGCATTCCGAATCGACAAAGTTAGAAGTTTTATTGACGAAACGCTCGTATAAATGACTAACATGTAGAAGAGTATTGGAAACAACACTTCCGCCGCTGCAATAATTGCCGCCAACGCATTTATCCACAAGTAAAACCTGTTTGCCTGAAACGGCAAGTTTTTTTTGCGGCTTCGATGCGGCAGGACCGGCACCGATAACCACTATTTCATAATTTTCAATGTTAGACAAAGTTAATACCTGTAGTGATCAGGCTTGTATGGACCTTCAACCTTAACACCGATGTAATCCGCCTGCTCTTTTGTGAGCTCAGTCAGTTTTACGCCGATCTTAGCGAGGTGCAGCCTTGCCACTTCTTCGTCAAGTACCTTACTGAGGATATAAACCCCCCCGGGCTTATAAGTGTCTTTATTCTTCCAGAGGTCGATCTGGGCAAGTGTCTGGTTTGCAAATGAGTTACTCATAACGAATGACGGGTGACCTGTAGCACAGCCAAGGTTTACAAGACGTCCCTCTGCAAGCATGAATATCTCATGTCCATCTTTAAATGTGTATTTATCAACCTGAGGCTTAATGTTTGTTTTGACAATCCCTTCAATCTTCTCAAGCTTCTCAACCTGAATTTCGTTATCGAAGTGACCTATATTACAAACTATTGCCTGATCCTTCATCTTTTCCATATGGTCTGCACGGATGATGTCTTTGTTACCAGTTGTGGTAACGTAGATATCACCGATACCGAGTGTGTCTTCTACTGTCTTGACCTGAAATCCTGCCATAGCAGCCTGAAGAGCACAGATAGGGTCGATCTCGGTAACCATAACAATTGCACCAAGCCCTCTGAGTGACTCCGCACAACCTTTACCTACATCACCGTAACCGCAAACAACGGCTACTTTACCGGCTATCATTACGTCCGTAGCACGCTTTATACCGTCTACGAGAGACTCACGGCAACCGTAAAGGTTATCGAACTTAGATTTAGTAACAGAATCGTTAACATTTATAGCAGGAACAAGAAGCTCACCCTTCTCCATCATATGATAAAGTCTGTGAACGCCTGTTGTAGTCTCTTCAGATACACCTTTCCACTCTGCAACTGTGTCTTTCCAGCGGTTAGGGTTTTCAGCAAGAATCTTTTTAAGCTGAGCGAGGAAAACACCCTCTTCGATAGTCTCAGGTGTTTTATCAAGGATAGATGCATCAGATTCAGCCTTGTTACCGACATGGATCATCATTGTAGCATCACCACCGTCATCAACGATAAGCTGAGGTCCTTTCCCGTCAGGAAACGAAGAGCCATATCAGTACACCACCAGTATTCCTCAAGTGTCTCACCTTTCCACGCGAAAACAGGCACACCAGCAGCAGCAATGGCAGCGGCAGCGTGATCCTGAGTTGAAAAGATGTTACAGCTACACCAGCGAACATCAGCACCAAGAGCAACAAGAGTCTCGATAAGTACGGCAGTCTGTATTGTCATATGGAGAGAACCCATAATACGAACACCTTTGAGGGGGGGCTGTTCTTTAGCATACTTCTCTCTGGTCGCCATAAGACCCGGCATCTCATGCTCAGCAATAGAAATCTCTTTACGCCCAAATTCAGCCAAGTTTATATCTGCAACTTTGTAATCCATTAAAATGTCTCCTTAAATAGTAGAAAAGCACCCGCAGTGAACCCACGAGTGCTTTATTGTTTGATATTAATTTATAGCAGACTTGAGTTCGTCTACTCTGTTTGTCTGTTCCCAAGAGAACTCGTCACGTCCAAAATGTCCATATGCCGCAGACTGTCTGAAGATAGGCTTTCTAAGGTCGAGTGCGTCCATAATACCCTTAGGTGTCAGGTCGAATACCTTATTAACAGCTTCTTCAATCTTCTCTTCAGCTATTGTGTTTGTGCCGAAAGTGTTAACCATAACACTAACAGGATCAACAACGCCGATAGCGTATGCCACCTGAACCTCACATCTTGAAGCAAGACCTGCGGCAACGATGTTCTTAGCAACCCATCTTGCAGCATATGCAGCAGAACGGTCAACCTTAGACGGGTCTTTACCACTGAAAGCTCCACCGCCGTGGCGACCCATACCGCCATAAGTATCAACGATAATCTTACGGCCTGTGAGACCACAGTCACCCATAGGACCACCGATAACAAAACGTCCTGTCGGGTTAATGTGGAACTTGATATCATCCTTGACAAGCTCAGCAGGGAGAACAGGCATGATTGCCTTTTTTATAACATCCTCTTTAAGCTGGTCGAGGGTGATCTCTTCTGCGTGCTGTGTACTGACAACTACAGTATCAATCCTTACAGGAGTGTATCCGTCATACTCAACAGTAACCTGAGATTTGTTGTCAGGTCTGAGGTAAGCAAGCTCTCCACTCTTTCTGAGGTCTGAAAGTTTCTTTGTGATTTTATGTGAAAGTGTTATAGGAAGAGGCATAAGCTCTTCTGTCTCATCACAAGCATAACCGAACATAAGACCCTGATCACCGCTCCGCCGACATCCACACCCATTGCGATATCAGGGGGGGACTGTTTATCGAGAGTAACCATAACACCGCAAGTATCACAGTCGAATCCGTATGAAGCATCGTCATAGCCTATCTCACGGATTGTCTCTCTAACGATTTCAGGAATCTCCACGTATGTATTTGTTGTAACTTCACCTGAAACAACAACAAGCCCTGTTGTAATCATAGTCTCACATGCAACCCTGCTGAAAGGGTCGTCTTTAAGCATAGCATCAAGCACTGCATCAGAAATCTGGTCAGCCATTTTGTCAGGGTGACCTTCACTAACGGACTCTGACGTAAACAGGTATTTTTTTTATTATCCATCTAAACTACTCCTACTATTGATTTGATTTATGTTTGGAAAGCATAAGATTCATCTTATCCTTCCCTCTAAGTTTTACAACTTTAATCTCTTTGATTCTTGCTTCCACTTCCGGTGGAAAATACTTAAGGCTGTAAAGAGCCTCTAAATCTTGTTCCAAGTTGATATGCTCTTCAAAAAGAGCCTTAAAGGTTTCATCTTTTTGAATCATCTCTTCGACTATTACGTTGTCTGCCTTAAGCATCGTCAATACCCCCCCTCATTTTTTTCAGAAGCTCAAAGCCATCCTCTGAGCATCTTTTCCGTTACCATAATAATTTTTTTATATAGCCTGTTGTTTTAAAGCCAAACTTTTTGTAAAGACAAATAGCCCCCCCCGAGTTAGTTTTATCGACTTCTAGATAAATCCTATTAACCTCAGGGTGCTTTGTTATACAATATTTTATTAATTTAACAGCTATACCTTTTCTCTGATGACTCTTTGAGACGGCGATAACACCTATCTCTGCTTCATCTAGAATATACCAGAAAATTATATAGCCCGCTACTTGTCCGTCTATTTCATACACCAGAAAATCACTTTTCTGTTTTTTTAAACTCAACCATGAAAGAGTCTGTAGACCATGGATTATCGAAATTATCAATTTCTATCTGATATATAGCGTCAATATCAGCAGGCTTTGCTTCTCTTATCAAAGTTAATCTCAGCCTCACTCTTTCTCATATACATAGGTGAATAGTCTGTAATAAACCTGTCAAAATTACTGTATAGCACAGCTTTTGAAAGATCGAGCCAATTCTGTCCTGAGTTTATTACCAGATATTCATCGGTGTTTTCCAGCTTTTCTGCAGTATATTCCGAAAAAAAACGGACTCAGAGA